>Ga0307507_10012806_pt1 | contig 10292 bp, 8 predicted proteins | sample 7_EM_MG_FD_207223 | JGI IMG/M metagenome (GOLD analysis project Ga0307507, IMG submission 207223) | Populus trichocarpa ectomycorrhiza microbial communities from riparian zone in the Pacific Northwest, United States - 7_EM | ecosystem: Host-associated > Plants > Roots > Unclassified | place... | reverse complement strand
TTGTTAAAATAATTCTATGTAGTTATTAAATACAGTTCAATTATATTTCTTCAGATTTAATGTCACTGACAATTCAGTTATCATTGATAAGTAGAGGTTAAGTCACATGACTTAGATTAAGGAACTTCATTGAAATCTGAAACTCTGATCAGAACTGCTCAGCTCTGTTCAATGCTGTTCAGAGCTGTTCAGCATTGATCAGCAATCCTGATGCTGATCAGTGCTGATTGTAGAAACTCTGATCAGAACTGATCAGAGCCTGTGGGGGAGAGAGAAGTACTGGGTTTTAGCATGGAAATCATGCTGGAACCACCAGTCTTCAATGTAAATCATTATCTTTTTCTGATGTTTGCAACATTGACAAAGTCCCCTTCCCCAATAGAAATCTCAGGCCCCCTTTCAATGCTCCCAAGTCTCCTGTTGAGGTTCTCCAGTCTGTTCTCCAGTCTCCCATCAAGGTTCTCCAGCCTCCCATCAAGGCCCTCCAACTTGACTGAGAGTCATTCTGCCCTCTGATACATCATGTTCCAGGCATTGAGGTGTGGGTGGACAATCACAACAATATCCCAAGGATGGGTCCAGGAGCAAGCCTGTCAGTGTTGCTTTGTTTGTTTTGGGACCCACATGTATGGAGGCTGGAAGAGGCTTGGATTTGACAAGGTCATAGAGTTCATTCTTCTTGAGATGCCTAGAAAACAATCAAAAAGGAAGGCAAAAAGATAATGCACACAGCCCACATCAGATCCTCTGGCTGAAATCATTGTCAGTCACCCTGTGCATCAGACATGTTGCTGTGAGCTATGTCAGAGTGGTGCCTTAGCATTGAAGTGTGACCTCACCCATGATGTCACCCTGAACCAGATAAAAAGTGAGCCCTCAATTGAGGAAAAGGGAGAAAAGTGGTCTCACCTTTTTTGAAGAGGGACCCTCACATGTTTCCTTGATAGCAGAAGCACTTTCCACTAACAAGGAATCCATGTCTACATTTGAGGCCAGAGCCATGTGGGGTTTCCGCAAGCAGGAACAGGTATCCATGTGAGGGCACCTCAATTGGATTGGGCTTGGGGTGAGGGTGAGGGATGCTCCCTCACATGCTGATTGTCGCAAGAGTCCTTCCCACTATCAAGGTTCAAACATCTGCTATTGAGTTGTTTGAACCTCTGTCTCACCTATGACACCACCCTGAAACCAGGAAAGTGAGCCCTTGATTGAGGAAGAGAAAGAAAAGATGGTCTCACCTTTTTCAAATGAGGGATCCTTGTATGTTTCCTCAATAGTGGAAAATGCTTTTTTGTCCACTATTGAGGAAACCATGTCCTCACTTGAGAGTAAGATGATGCAGGAGTTCCAGAGTGGGAGTGCATTATGGGCCTTTGAACCCTTTCTTCTGGGGTATCCACATGTGGGTGTGCAAGGATGCCTTGATTGGGAGGGTGCAGTCACATTGTGAGAGGGGATACCTCAAGCACAGAAATGTTGCAAAAAACATCTTCCACTATCAAGGTGATCACACTCAGTGATGAGTGCACCTCCCACAGGGTGTTCCCATGATTGGCCTCCTTTTTGGGGTTTCTGCATTCGGGCATGCAACAAGTCCTCAATTGGAGGTGTTCCTGTGCAGTCTGCAATCTGTGTGCCAGGGAATCCTCAAGTGGGGGTCTCCTCACTCCCAGGGTGAGATTGTCACCACCCCTGCATGGAAAGCAAAGGTCAGCCTGCAGAGACAGAGTGGTCAGCAAGCCAGGGTACAGGCAGAGCAAACCTGGTGTGCTTGGGGCAGGGAAAACTCAGAGGGAGGGGGCAGGCACAGAAGGGGGGAAAAAAACAGATTGATTGGTGTTACACTAAGTACACTATCAGGGTAGGCATGATTGCAGACCTCCAGAGTGAGGTCACCAGAGCCATGACAGAGGTGACAATGCAGGCGAGAAAGTGAGGGTTGCCAGCATTCACATGACATAACCAGGCATTATACCTGGATATATTTGAAAAGGGAGTTTGGCCACATCTACAACCAGAATCTTCCTGTACTGTGGTGGATACAACAGCCCTGGCCATCTGTTGAGGATCTAGACCTGCTGCTTAACAAAGCTGGCAATTCATTTATGTTTGCCATTACACTCATCCAATTGGTTCAAAACAGCACTATGCCAGATGAAGCCTTACAACAAGTTCTTTCTTCTGAAATTACTGGTTTAGATCCACTCTATATGCAAGTCTTGTCAAATGCCTACACCTCCCTCACACGAGCCCTTGATCAGATACTTGGAACCATCATGGTTCTTTTTAGTAACCACTCCATCCTTTTCCTCAGCTCTCTCTTATCCCTCCATCCAAAGTCATTGTCTGTGGGCTGCTGGCAGTGCAATCAATTTTCAGAATTCCCAGAGGTGATAATGAGTCAATCATGTTATATCATACTTCCTTTCAAGATTTTTTGACCACCAAGAGACAGTACTTTGTGAATCCTCCTCTCCAACACATTTATCTGGCCATGAATTGTTTGAACAGTTTGGCAAATGATTCTCAGTAAAAAGCAAAGTCTTGTATAGTTGTCAGGTGGTCAATAGCTTTTCACTGTTTGTCAGGCATTGGTCATGCCTATGTCAACTGATCCTAATCAGTTGTGATTCATCTTTTCCATGTGATGTTATTGTTAAGGAGATAGTCATTACTTTGTCTTTTGTCCAATGATGTCTACAGTAATGATGGAATTTTGTTGAAGTCTTCAGATTATACTTGTGCTAGAAATGATGTGATCAAACAATCACATGATCAGGGTTCAAAACTTTAGAAGGCAATTCTCAACTGTTCATCATTCCACCACCACCACCATCTTCTCTCCCAACATGCCTCTTGCCACATCTCTTTCTTTGCCTGTCTCTTACCTAGCCCCTTGCCCACCTTGCCTGCCTTGCCCCTTGCCCATCTCTTCCCTTGCCCCTCACCTGCTTGCCCCTCACCTGCCTCGTTCCTTGGCTGCTTCTTCCCTCAAACATCTCTTCCCTCAGACATCTCTTCCCTCAGACCTCTCTTCCCTCAGACCTCTCTTCCCTCAGACCTCTCTTCCCTCAGACCTCTCTTCCCTTGCCCACCTCTTCCCCTGGCTCTTGCCTGCCTCACCCCTTGCCTGCCTTGCCCCTTGGCTGCTTCTTCCCTTGGACATCTTTTTCCTCACCCTTGCCCATCTCTCCCCTTTTCCTTTGCCTGCCTTGCCCCTTGCACATCTCTTCACTTGCCCCTTGGCTGCTTCTTCCCTCAGATGTCTCTTCCCTCACCTGTCTCTTCCCTTGGCTGTCTCTTCCCCCACCCCTCACCCATCTCTTACCATGTCTCTTCCCCCATCTGTCTCTTCCCTCTTCCCTCACCCATCTTGCCCCCCTCCCATCTCTTCCTTGCCCATCTCTTCCCTTCCCTTTCTCCTAGTAAATGTTGTATATTAGCATGTTATTACAGATTTTTAAATGGCATTCTCCTTGTGCTTTCATTGTCACTATAAGTTACATAAAGAATAAAAGGAAAAGAACCAATCTGGAATATGCTATCAATTTCTTGGATTTGCATGACTGATGTTTGACTATAGTTTGACCTTACCTCTGGGTTGCATGTCAACTTTAATGATGGCACATGACCTTGATATGACTATTAGGTCAGTGAACAGTTTTTAAAACATTGATAAGTCAATAAATTTGCTTTCACTGACTATCCTCTGACTTTTGTGACAAATTCAGGACCATCTGCTGACTTTTGTTATTTACTGAGAATAATTCCTCACAAGACTTTTTTGATGGTGATGCAAAGGTGTATGCTTGTTTACAATGGCCACATCACATTCTTTCAGGGTTTCAAGAGCAAGAACTTAGTCTGGATGAAGCAATCATTGACTCCCTCATATCTCTTATTGGAAACTTACTTTGCAGGGTAAAAGATGGTATAATACCATCCTGAATAAACCATTTAGAAATGAAGAAGTGATGCTGAGTTGGCTAGAAGCAGGAGAGATTTTATTTCAGGTGAGTAGTCATGATTTAATTTAGAGTGCTTTACTGAGAAAACATTATAGGAATTAACTGTTGCCAAGAAGTTGCTTGAGCCATTTGAACAAATTATTGATTTCTATAAAGTAAGAATCTCCTAATAAATTGTATGCATTATCAATCAATGAAAACTTTATTAGATAGTAAGTAGAAGAAATCTGCTACAAAGTTTACAAGTTGAGCTATATATATATGGCTACTAGGAGGTATGTTCTAGTGCAGGATATGATATTTCAAGTGCAATATCTCTCTATTGTGCAGAAAGTAAGCATGAAAATCATTATACTACATTAATATTGACAAAGTACAGAGAGTGAGAAAAAGATAACCTCTATTCAAGTCAAACAGAACTTGAATTTTTTATAGAGTGTAAGTCTTCAAATCTTTGTACAAGATAAATACTGATATTTCTTATGATTATCATTAGTTTGTAAGCAGAACTACCATACTGCCTATCATTCACGACTGCTGAGATTCATGTTTTATTAGCTAGTAAGTACAAATTTTGTAGTTCTGCCATATCTACATTTACTAATTGTTGTCTCTTCATAAAACTAGAAGGTAGGATACAGCATTCTCACAATATTTTCTATATACACATCACATTTTGATTAGTGGGTGAGTAGATATAGTTTCTAGTATGGTTTTGCTGGCTGACCTTTTGTCTCCAGCATGTGGGTTATTCTCTTATGAACTCTTCACTTGTCAATAACACAGTGGTCTTTTTTTTTAGAATGTAAGTTGCCTCAATTCTTAGTCTGCTTTCTTAATGACTTGTCCTATTCTTGCATTTGCAGAATGTGGGTTTTCTTCTATTTCATGCAAACTTTCTAGTGACCCCTTTCTTATACCACTTCCTTTAGTATGTGATTTGCTCTACACCTTTTTAAGTATATATTTCTCATGATGTATTTTCTGGCCTTGCTTTTCTCAGTATGTAAGTGTCCTCCTGCCTCACATTACACTTATCTAGTAACTTAATATTTGGTCTTACTTTTCATAGCATGTGGGTTGCTTTACCCATACTTTACAATTAATTGGTGACATTTCCTCTGGCCTCACCTTTTTAAGCATGTAAGTTGTATTTCACATTGTATACTTATCTGGTAATAATTAATATTTTGCCTTGTTTTTTCCAGTATGTGAGTGTATCCTGTTTCCACTGTATGTATGTATATCTTCTAACCAGATGTCTGTTCTCTTTTTAGTATATGAGTCACCTTTCTTTGTATTCTGTGATTCTCAAGTAACTCAGTCTCTGGTTTCTTAGAAGGTAAATTGCCTCTTTGGTGATAAAGTCTTTTGATCACTTAGTATCTTATTTTACTTTTTATAGGATGTGAGTTTCTCTATCATTGTGTGTGCACTATAGTGATGCAACATCTGCTTTGCCTTCGACAGAATGTGAATTATCTCATAATTTAGTATAGACTTTTTCTGAACTAGCTGCCTTACTTTGCATTTAACAGGAGGTCAGGTGCCTTGCTCTTTCTTGTACAACCTCTTAGAAAACTTTTCTTTACCTTTGCCTTTCTCAGAGTGTGAGTCTCTGTGCTTTTTACTCCACATCTTTCTGGCAATTATTTATTAAATTTGTCTTTCTCAGTATGTAGGTTGCTTCTCCCAATCTCACTGTATCCTGTTGATGGACAAATATATGGCATCATCTTTTGTAGAGTGTAAGTGTTCTGCTCTTCAATAACATTCATATATAAAAAACTCTACCTTTATCATCAACAGCATGTGAGTCATATATTTTTCTAAATTTTTAGTGACTTAGTACTATTACTAGCATGTGAGTTTCTCTGCTTTTTAATTTATACTCTTTAGGTTAATTACTCTCTGGCTTTGCTTGACTTAGTCTGTAGGTTTTTCTCTTGTCCTTTACACCCTCATATTATTCAGCAGGTATTTCCCCCACACCTAAACTGTTCAAACTTTCCTGAAGCATACTTTTCTTATGCAGATTGTAAGTTTCAATTGCTTTTGACATGAAAAAATGTTCATGTATTTTAGCTTGTATGTTATTGAATCATTAAAACATTCAGATACTTATCTATCTCTGATCTTTTTAAGAATATATGTGCTTGTTTTTCTTAACCTTTCTTGTGACATATTATTTTGTATACATAGTGGGTCAGTCTATCTCATCTGTCTATCATGCTATGTTCTTAGAACATAATATTCATCTATTATTAGAGGGTAAGGTTCATACATTTCCACCAATGTTCACTTAATATCAATGATCACAACCTTTTGAAGATGACAGATTGTTCTATCATTTAACAACCCTACTCTGTTGTTGCATGTGCAATTTTTTCAAGTATGTTCCTCTTCTTCATTTTTCAATGAAATATTTACTTCTCCCTTCAGTTATCTATACATCTTTGATGTTGTCTGTTATGACAGGTTTCTATGATTTCATTCTGTAAAGCAGAGAGAAAAACAGAGTGCTTGGATAATAGACACTACTGGGAACCTTCAGGAAAACCCTTCTCTTTCTGTAGAAAGTTTCTCATCTAAATGACTTGGATATAAAAAATCATGATCCAAGAATCCCAAACTGATGTATGCTGCTGTCAAGCCAAGCAACATGATCTAGCAGAGAGATGAACTAAATATTCTTTTGATTTAATCTTAAAAATGAAAAATGAATAGGTAACTCTTCATGGAACCTGAAGGGTATTTGAGATGCATACCAATGATATCATAGTGTAAAACTAACTTTCCTCATAGGGTACTGTTAAGCAGTTGCCTGAAGTGATGTATGGATCTCATTGAGCAACTATTGTTTGATACTGTATAAACATTACAGTTAACCCTACAGAAAAACATGGAGCATGAAACACCCTAATGCTGAAGTGCTGTAACATTCAACAAAATATGTTGTTGGTAAAAGTAACTTTGAAATCAACCTGAAAAATGTCTGGGCAGGCTGGGAGAATGGGTCCTCCCTCCCTACCAGCTTGAACATGTCCCTCCTCCAACTTGGCATGATGAACACCTCATCATTGAATTTGATATATACATTCCCTTGCCTTGCCTCTGCCCAAATCCTATCCCCAGCCCACCTTGCAAGATCAAACTCTCCCAAAAACCCACTATATGCAGGTCCATCACTAATTGAGAATGTTGCAGCCTGCATAGAAACATCATTTGAGGGCACTAGATCACCCAAATGTGTCATGAGATTCATTGGGCTGCAGAATGAGTGTGGAACACTAAGGTATATGTTCCCTTGGGAGGAAAAGGCGGTGAGATGAATGGATGGTTGGGGCCTGTGGGAGAGTGAGGGAGAAGAATCTTACTGATTCCAAGCTTACAGAGAGAAATGGCAAGGTGGCATGGACAATGCTGCATACAAAGGTACATGACCATTGTGAATGGCAAACAACCCATATTTAACAATCAGGCAGACAAGCCATGGCATTCTTCTGACACCCCCCATCTCCAACACAACCTCACCAACACTAGCACAGTTGTCATCCAATTCTGCCTCAATCCATCCAGCTTGCCACTAGGCTCAACAACACCACCTCGCCAAAGTTGATCAGGTACATACCTACTACAGCAATCTTGGCCGTATCCCACTTCACCAACAAGGGACTTCCAAAACCTCACCAATGTGTCTATAAATTCACAGGGCAAAGTTAGACATGCCAGTGGTCAAAAATATTGCATGGTTGGTTGGAGAGATCCTTTGTATGTCTGGTCTTGGCAAAGGTGAAATTGGGTGGGGTCAGGCTGAAGAGGCTAACACCAATCTAAATGTATGCCAATCTAATGCCATAGTTTCACATATCTTAATGACTGACTGTTATCTAGCAAGAAGAAATTCTTACACCTTATATTCCAACCCTCCCCTCCTTCTGCAATAGCCCTATGGATGGCTATTCCCTGCCCATCACCATCGCCATTTCCTTGCCATCATGCACACATGCCTACAACATATATGATGTCCTCGATTGAGAGCCTGAGTGAGCCAACACTGCGACCTATGTGTAGAAGCTGAGGATTGTGCTTGTGAGGGTGGACTGGAGAGACAGATAGTGAGATGTCTGCAATTGATAATGTAAATTGGATACCTGAGCTGTAGGCTATCATTCTTATTTCTAAATCAATATCTATCTTCACAATATCTGTGACTACATGCCTAATGGTTGATGTGGTAGGATGAGTATCTCAGCAAGTATGGGTAGTGATTAAATCTACATGCTGCAAGGTTGACTTGGTAGGATCAGTAGTTGCCAAACTATAGGCCATGACAGCCAACTGTAGACTGCAATCAGGGCTACCTCCTGCTACCAGACCCTGCCCATGTACTACTAGGTACTATGGTAGTTTAAGTGCTGACTATGGCTGGCTCCAAATTGGGGGACTTGTCTACCTGTATATTTGAGCAATGTCAGCAACTTAGGCCTACTGATAATTGTAATTTTTTCCTGATGATGGAAGCTGGACCAAACAACAACTGGCAGCAGGAGTTGAGCAGGAGTGTCATGTGCTTTCTTCAGCACCATTAACTGGAATTCCAGGTGCCAAACATGTGGTGAAGGAGTGTCAGAATTCCCTGGCCATTTTGGGCACATAGAGCTGTCTTCCATCCACTAATTTATTTACATTTCTAATTATAGCCTTCCAAACAAACAAACCACTGAAGAGCAACCACCATCACAACTGGCCTATCATTTTGCAATCAGCTGTAAACCCAATGCACCCCTGTGTAGCTGAAGGACATGTAGGGAATGAGGTTGACAGATGACAGTCATTAAGCAGCAATCTCCCTCAAATTTCACCTCCATTCCCAAAGGTGAAAGAAACAATTGGAGAAATGGTAGGTTAGAGGAAGGGTTTGTCTGTAAGGGAACTCATGTGACTTAAACATTGATGTAGAAGGGCCAAAGATACTTGCAAGCATAGAGGAACAGACAGCAGATGTTGGCATCCTCAATAGCCTCTGAACCTAGTTGCAGATGGCCCTAGCTTCAGCTCACAATACTCGACTCACACACAATCCTGGTCAACCATCAGTACACAATTTTAGCAAAACTTCATGACAAGTACTTACCTCAAAGCTAGGCTGGCCTTCCTCCTCTTTTCCTTCATCAAGCAGTTGTTGAGCCTGCTGCAGACAATTGCCAGAAGGGCCAGGTTCAAGTTTTGGGATAGCTTTGGCAACTAGAGCAGAGAATGTTGCATCATAAAACCTTAACATACATCAAAACCTTCACCATGAATATCATATCTGTGGGTGTTATGAGTGCCTTTGGTGCCTATTTGAGGTGCCACTAATGCATCTGGTGTTGCTACAGGACCCCAAAAATAGATTTTTGAAGCATATACTTATACTAAAATTTTTCAAGCTGCTGGAGGCCTCCCCCCCCCCCCCTACCTTGGGTCACAGGTCGATGGAATTTATCTCAAATATTCATTGGGGAGCTTGCTCCCCTTTGTACTGCTAACTGGCTCCAAAATGCAGATGATGACCTACAGTGTTTTGCATATTGTTTTGCACAACCAAAATTTTGAAATACCTGTTTGTCTGTGTATCTGCCAGGGTGATATCAGGGCCAGGTCATGTGCATGTTCAAACGCATCAGTGATGCAACCCTCGGATACTTTGTGCTCATTGTTTGGCACAGTGAATAAGAAGACCTTGATGATCTTTCCTTTCTCCTGTCTGTGAACCATCAAATCCTACCTCTGCAATTCCACAATTAATTATAAGGCCATATTTTCAGAGTATAGAAAACATTTTTTCATTTTTTTGGCAGCAAAATGTTGAGCTTTCTGTGCTTGCTATGACTGAAGACAAGCACGAAGCATCCACAGGTGCACAAAACCTCCCACAGCCAGATGTGGTTGCCTGATGTGTTCAAAATGGAGTGAGACCCTGGCGGATACATGGACAAACAAGTTATTCAAAATTTCGGTTGTGCAAAACAATATGCAAAGCACTGTAATCCACAAGTAGTTGGTCATGTTTGTACTTGCACAGCATGGACACCCCGTGCGAATTCTGCATAAAACTTTGCGTACCGCAAACTCTTGAACGTTTCGTGGACACAAGGGTGCTCCGGCAATAGAATGCCGGACCTATACCCGGTTAGTTAGTCCAGCCAAAGGCCCAAAAAAAAAAAATGGAGGTCTTGACAACTCAAGCCCAAGATCACTGTAGAGCCTCATATTGACTTGTCTTAAGTGTAATTATGTTATGTACTACCATTTAGCTGCAATATGACACAGGCTGAGGAC
>Ga0307507_10012804_pt1 | contig 10293 bp, 5 predicted proteins | sample 7_EM_MG_FD_207223 | JGI IMG/M metagenome (GOLD analysis project Ga0307507, IMG submission 207223) | Populus trichocarpa ectomycorrhiza microbial communities from riparian zone in the Pacific Northwest, United States - 7_EM | ecosystem: Host-associated > Plants > Roots > Unclassified | place... | reverse complement strand
TTTTGAAAGCAACTTTTCAATTTGTTTTTCCTTCAAATTTGGTATGTGTTCCTTTTATTACTATTTATTTTATTAGAAATAATTTATGAAATTAGAATTGCTTTTTAATTTCATTCCCTTTAATTCTCTTATCTATCAGATTTGGTCTCTATTATTTTTATTGTTATTTACTTTATTTGAGATGGTTTTTAAGATTGAATATTATTTATACAATTTCATCCTACTTTTTTATTGTTATTTTTTTACCTTGAATTTATTTTTAAATTGATTTTTTTTCTTTGGTTTTTTTCTTCAATATTAAATTGGTTGGGTATTGAGCTTCTTGATCGAGCTCAAGTGTAGGACTTAATAGATTACAAGTTTGAGAGATTAACTCAGGTTCATGAGGTTCACCTGGTTTGCTTGTTTTTCTTTTTCTTCTTTTAAACATTTGTTTTTTCAATTTCATCGTCCAACATTTATTTAACTGGATGTCAAACTTCATTTTTTTTAATTTTTTTCTATGATATTTTCAATAATTTTAAAAATAACATAGGTTATCTTGAGTTTTTTTCTTTATTAAATTTAGCTTTTTTTAAAAAAATATATTTGAATTAAATTAAACAAATTGATTAAATATAGGCATGAGATGTTTGCTTCATAGTATTTTATTTTGTTTGCTTTCAAAGTTACTGCTCTGACAACACATGTAGCCTCTTTCAATGTATTCGTGCAGCCTTTCGCAGCAATGCTAGAGCCGTCTTTGTTAGCACTTTTTGGTCATGAGATGTTATCCATAGTGGAGCGACAATAAATCTCCAATAAGCTTCTTTTTTTTTCATTCCAGGTATAGTATTGACAAAAAATTTTATTGTTAATTATTGCCAATTTCTTTTATTTGCTTTGTTTGTTGTTAGAACTGAGTTATTGAACTACATAAATCTTAGTTTTTTTAATTATTTAAAAATACTTGTGTCGCTTGAATATCTTTTTTATTTTTAAAAAACATTAGCCCAGAATGCAAAATAACTTGGGGCATCTATATGCGTTGTATAGCGAGACAAGGTATTCACAAGAACCTTCAGGAAGGGATGCATCATTTTATAGGTCGTAGCAACCATCTTAGCTTAAACATGGACTTGATGCTAGCGTGCGCCGCATGGATGACTTGGTTAAGACGATGCGTCTTTGACCGGTCATTTATTGGTTTTTTCCCCTAGAGAATTGAATGTTTGACAAACTGGGTGATGATTATGGTTTTGAATGAGTTAGAATGGATTTTTATCTCTCAAGATGACCATGGTTAAGTATATGATTACGATTTTAGATAAATAATTATGGATTTTTCTCGGTTAAGCATATGATTACGATTTTATATAAATGATTATGGATTTTGTATAGCTATAATCCTAACCATCTAATTATCAGCCACTTGTATTTTAAAAAAAATCTAAATGAACATACAAATTTAACAAATCTGAATAATAGCATATCAATCCAAATATTAAAATTAAAAAATATATTTATAACAACAATCAAATAGATTTTACACATTAAAATATCTCAAACTATCCATTTATAATAATAATAATAATAATAATAATAATAATAATAATAATTGTGTAAGAAAATAAACCATGATAAAGGTAAAGCATAAAATGAATTACTCATAAAACAAAATATAAAAATAAATATTATTATTTTAGGAATTATTAATTATATATTAATTTAAGTTGTACTTTGATTTACTTCTCAATCATTCAATCGATGAGTATAGTATGACCAATAGATCTCTTTGTTTTGTTAAAGGTTAATTAATTGCAAAGATACCATGTTGACCTGACTAGATCAATATTATACATTTTAAAGTGTCAATCAACACTTGAAGTTTAAGTTTTTAGACTATTCTTAAACTTAAACTCATTGATATTCATAAAATGCAAGTAACCAAACATAAGTACTTCAATCAATTTCTTTCTTAATACATTAATCTTCTCTCTTTAATTCTAGTTATTCTACATATGTTTGCATTAGATTGTTTTCTTTATGTAACAGTTTCTTTAATTATATTTGTATTATAATGGTGGCGGCATTGATGCTTGTTATTACATCTTAACACCAATGATTCTAAATTAAGTGAAAGGTAACAAATATGATTAATTATGTTAACTTATAAATTAATTAAATCATGGATTACATGAATATAATCACCTATAAATAGATAATGAAGCTAAGGTTGTTAAAAAGAGATAATAACTATAATTAAAATGTTTAATGTTTTGGAAACTTTACAAGCCAAAGAAAGGTGTTTGTGACACTCTAGACTCTCTCATTTATACAAGGGCTAAACCACATATGATTAGACTATTGTATCTTAAAAGGTTAAATCATAGAGTGTTTGCTACACTAATTATACATAATGTTCTTGCATATTGTAAAAGACTTAAATCTTCTTAAAATAACATGTTTTTATGCCTTATGATGTACTACATTGATTAACTTTGATAATATGTTAAGATATTTTAAGTTCTTGTAACAACACTAACAATTTAAAGAATATTCAAATAAAAAAAATTCTAGTATTTTTCATTGTTATGAAATGTACAATATGGTTGGAAAATTTAGGGTTGTTATAACTGGTATCAAAGCATTGGCTTTGGTCCAGCAGACTAAAAAATGATAATGATGGATGTTAAATTGTTTCATGATGGTTCATACCAGACAAGAAACCAAGACTAATCCATCTCCGATACGGAGAAGGGATCAAAGTGTTAATATTGGTAAAGATCAAATGGGAGATCCTTTTAACAGATATTACTTCATACATGCCTTTAGTGTCTGTACAATCAGGGCATAGAGAGTCAACAGGACTCGAGGTTGATCTTGCATTATTACAGATAAAGATATTATAGCCTAAGGTAGCATTCAAAGAGGGGCAAGCAGTTAGGCCCCCACCTATAAGAGTACATTTACCCTCCATTGATCTTGTTTATCTTGAGGAGATTGTAAGAGCAAAAGTAGCTGGAATGTCAAGGGCGACAAGTACAACTCAGGGAGACAATGTTTATACTCTAGTACGTTAAGGAAAAAGTATAAGAAAGATAGGGTGTGCGCCTTTTTAAAAAAAGGAGGATGCTGAGATAGCTGGACACTGGTACAAAAGGTAGAGAAGCCCCTTAATCAGATTTCAGTGCTGGAAAAGGTGCAAGTATATTATGCTACTTAGTTACTCTTAGACAGTGCCTAATCCTGGTGGGACATGGTGCGAGAGAGGAGATCTAGAGAGGTACTCACTTGAAGGGACTATAAAGTAGAATTTGAAAATAAATACTACTCTAGACAACATCGTAAAAGTAAAGAGCAAGAGTTTTTGGCCTTAAGACAGGGCAATATGATTGTACTAGAGTATAAAAGGTGGTTTTAGGACCTCTATATGTTTTCTTCTACATTCCTACCTACTAAGCAACACAAGATAGAAAGGCTACGAGATGAACTTAGGTAGGATTTGAAGAGTGGGTTAATTGCTTTGTAGTTCAGGATTGTGAGAGAATTGATTGAGGCTGCCCAGTCCTTTAAGACAGTAATAGATGAGGATCAATAGGGGATGGCTGAACAAGGGCAGTCGAGAGTTGGAAAAAGGAAAAAACATGTATTTTTTCTTAGTAGACCTCCCCCTCTAAATAAAGGAAATAGTGGATAGTTTGGTCAACTCAAGAAGAAAGGATGGGACTTTAGCTCAAGAGAAGCATCAGGTGGATCCTTTTAGGGTATTAGTAGGGTATCAGTCGGGGACAATCACGCTCGAGAGTCAGTTCAGTAGAAGGATATACAAAGTAGAGGATGCCTACCTATCTATTGTGGATGATATAATTAAAGGCATCTTAGGGATTACTTAGTCGCTCTAGGTAGATGTTTTATTTGCCTACATGAAAGGCATAGATGGAAAGAGTGCAAACAGTTAGATATCAAATGTTATTTCTACGGGGAGATAGGGAACTTTAAGAGGAAATGTTCATTTAAAGCCACAAAGCAAACTTAGGGATACAGACTCATAGTACAAAGTCAGTAGTATTTTATGACTGTTAATAGATCGAGGAGTCTCATTCAGTCTAAGACCAGTGCCAATAAGGATAGATTTAGGGTAAAGAAAGAGTGAACCCATGAGAGAGTAGTTAGGGTTGAATAAATTTATATAAAAATAAAATTGGATGATTATAAAGAATGAATGAAGATATTGTTTAGATAAAAAGTTGATTATTTACTTTACGCATTGAATGAGATATTAACTTGTGACTTAATGAAATTATTGACTTTGTTACAGATAACTCACAGGCTCGTCAGGAGTAATCTTCGGTTGTTGCTTTTCTATAGATTTAGAAAATTATGGATTATTAGTTGTAATATCAAACTTGTGGATTGTAATTTTGAATACTCTAGTTTGAAATATAATTTATATATCTTTAGATTAAACTAACAATTACCATCGATTAATTAAGGTGATATAATGTATTTATTGTTTAAAACCTAATAATGATAATGTTTTGCATGATTATTATATTTGTCATTGTAATTTGAGTAGTAACTATATTTATATACTTAATTAGGGTTTGTTGATATGGAGTTTATTGTAAATGTTTTGATATTTTAATTATTAAGGTGAATATGAAATTAATAAATGTCTTAGTGACATGAATTGATGAGAATGAATTATGAAATGATGGATATGAGGAGATGAGATCCAAAATGATTGGTTTAGAAGTGGGGTGATGAGTTTATGGTGTTTGTGATTATGAAGTGTTATTATATGTGATAAGATTTTGGTGTCGACATTTAGGATAATCCCAATACAAAAGAGACTTTGCATAAATTTTGATAAAATCTTAATGAGTTACAAATATGGATACCTTTAGATTGATCCAGTTGACTAATTAAACTACCAGATAAATCGATTGATCATTTTATTGATCAGTTAAAAAGAATTTACACTATTTTTAGATTTATTATAAAGGAATGTGTACCTTAAATGTTGGGGATGTTACATTTTGATATCAAAGTTAGGTTTGTGATTTAGTAGACTTATAAATACGAGTAATGAGAAAAGTCATGGTAAAGAAATGTCAATGCTAATGATAGCATGATGATGATAATTATAAAGGTATCGAGTGGTTTAATTAGGTTAAGTCAACCTCGACTAAATGGTTATTGATGTGGTTATTTTGATCAGAATGATAATTGGAAATGGTTACTAAAAATAGAGTAAATTATATGTAAGAACTAAAGCAAAATGATTCAATTTAAGTTTTAGACAATGATGTTTTAAGTAAATCATTTGAAAGAAATAGTAATAATAGTATTAGTTTGATGAATATAAACTATCATTACTCAAATCAAAATATCATGTAACTGTAAAATATTTCTAGCATATCATGCAACAAATAAAGTCATAAACTTAATTTTTTTTATGTTTTTTTAATACTTAAGTCATTAATGTAAAACATAAACATAAATATATATGTAGACAACATGAATCATATATTTTGTTATCACCAAAATCATAAAGATTGGTGTGCATCCAGACTCATAAAGAGTGCTTTCTACACTAACCAACCTATATTTGTATTTTTATATAAAGAGACATAGTTTAATACTAATGATCTTGAAAAATCTCTTTATAATGGTGTTATTTTTTTGTTGCAAGCATATGGAGATGTGTTCTTTAATAATGTTCCTAATGATTTACTACCTATTAGAAGAATAAAACATCAAATTGATTTTGTGCCTAGAGATATAAAATCCAGAGGAGATAAAAGATCCTTAAAGGCAAGTTGATAAGCTACTGAATAAATGGTACTTAAGGGAGAGCATGAGTTCATATGTAGTTTCAATACTACTTGTGTTTAAGAAAGATGGGTTTTAGAGGATTTGTATTGATTACAGGGTTGCCAACAATATTATAGTAAAATATAGACATTCAATTTATAGGCTTGATGACATGTTAGATGAGTTATATGGATCATATATCTTTATAAACATTAAATTAAAAAACAAATATCATTAAATTAGGATAAAAGAAAGAGATGAATGAAAATTATCTTTAAGATTAGATATGGGCTATATGAGTAATTGTTTATGCGATTTGATCTCACTAATGCACCAAATACATTTATAAGATCAATGAATCATGTATTGAGTGCATTTATAAGAAGATTTGTTGTAGTCTATTTTGATAACATCTTCATGTACAATGAAAGGTTAGAGGAGTATATTAACCATTTAAGTTTTGTGCTTAATGTTTTGAGGAATAAAAAACTATATACCAACTTAGAGAATTATACTTTTTACATGGATAAAGTTATTTTTCTTGGCTACGTTGTTAGTACAAAAGATATAGAGATGGATGAAAACAAGGTGAAGGCTATCAAAGAATGGCCACCGCCTAAGTCAATTATTGAGGTAAGGAGTTTTCATGGTTTTTTTAGTTTTTATAGGTAATTTATTATAGATTTTTATACACTAGTTGCACTACTCACTGATTTTTTTAAAGAAATCTATTGATTTTAAATAGGGTAGTGAACAAGAGCACGCATTCAATTTGATTAAAGAAAGGTTATGTTTTATGTATTTATTAGCATTGCCTAACTTTTTTTAAGAGCATTTAAGATTAAGTGATATATTAGAAATAGGTATTAGAGTTGTTTTAATGCAAGAGAAGCGACCAATAACCTATTTTAGTGGAAAGCTAAATATGGCAGCGTTGAAGCACCCAACTTATGACAAGAAGCTTTACATGTTGGTTATAACTTTGGAGACTTAACAACATAGTTATGGTTGAAAGAGTTTGTTATCCATACAAGAAGCACTTGAAAAGACAAGTTCAGCTGAATAGAAAGCATGCTAAATTGGTGGAGTTCATTGAGACCTTTTCATGTCATTAAGTAAAAGCAAGGTAAAGATGATATTGTGGTTGATGCTCTATCTAGAAGTCTTGATGTAAATAAAAAGGTTGAAATGATGAAGAAACTCCATAAGAGTGTTTGACATCAAATAGGAAAGAAGAATTAGCAATATGCATTTAAAGCCAATAAAAGTCATAGAGATGTTATCTTTGAACCTAGTGATTTGGTTTGGGTGCATATAAAAAAAGAATGATTTACCGCCTATAAGCGATCTAAGCTGCATCATAAAATGATGGCCCATTCTAAGTCCTTAAACAAATTAATGACAATACAAACACTTTAAAATTTTCAGATGAATTATATATTTAATGTTTTTTTATCTATTTTTTTTATATATAAGTGACAATTCAAAGTCAAATTCTTTTAAAAAAGGAGGAATAATGAGAATCAATAAAAAATACTATATGATCCATTATATCCTGAATATATTAATTACAAAAATAAAAGTAAATAAGATCAAAGAGTGTTTCAATTGGCTAATTTGAGACTCTTGGTCAAGCACGCTAGTAGAATTGGGCTAAATTATCCATATAGCTTGTAAAGTTGGGTATATTTCGGGTCTATTTTCCACATAGCTTGTGAATTGGGCTTCAATTTATAGCTTTGTATTTTATTTTACCTGTTCTTTTTAGTTAGTTGGTTATTTGGGAACTTTTCAGAACATATCAAGGGGGAAGAGAGAGAAGGCAAAGATCCGTGTCTCTCCAGTCTCGTTTTGGCAAGACCAACCATGAGCAAAGGACCTGGACTCTTCGCCGATATCGGCAAGAAAGCCAAAGGTAATCAATCAATCTATTTCTATATGTGAAAGAAAATCAAAATCAATGATCCGACGATGATTATTTATTCGTGACATGTAGATCTGCTGACCAGGGATTATAATTCTGATCAGAAATTTAGCGTCTCTACTTACAGCGATGCTGGAGTGGTATGTGTTTATGTGATTCTTTGTTGTTATGTCTCACTGATTTTCCTTTCTGGATACTTAATTTTGACGATTCAAAAGTGATGTTTTGATTGGTAATCACGATCAGGGTTTTTCTTTCTTTTATATATTTATACGTTGTGATTTTATCCTTCTAATCGTGATTCGATTCAAATGCTGCTGTCCTGCCATTCGAATCTCAGTCCACTCTTTATCTCTTACTTCCAAGGAATCTAGACGTTTGTATTTTAAAAGAAAACCTAGCTGTTCTTCTGATGTTTGGCTAATTCACTAATCTTTCTCCTTTTATCCCGTCAAAAGGATAATTAGTGTAAAAGTAGAGAAAGGCTTTCCAAACTGTTGCATAGTCTCCATTTTTTGCCTAAAAAAGTTGAGGGAATGTTTGCAACCTTCTCAAAACTAACAACAATTGATGCTGTGTGAAAAGGGTGTTTAACAATAGAAATGATCTTCAGAAGGATGTGTAAGGTAACGAAGAAAGGGAAATATTTTCTCAAAATAAGAATTCAGTGGCCTTAGTCTTCGGCTAAAGGGCTCTAATGCTCTAAGTGGATACTATTGAAAATTTAGAACAACTAGTGATGTTATTCTAAGGCATTTGGTTTAACTTTCCATGTGAGTGGAAACATGTTTTATTCCGTTTCTATCCATTTTTTCACAAGTGTAAAAGCCAATTATATCTTGAAGAGTGATTTAGCTTTCGGAAAATGAAATCTCTAATGCAACTAGCTGTAAGTTATTTTATGAATCATGTTAATTATTCTTTTCTACAATTGAGTGATGGATGGAGTTCTGGCTACCATATATGGCTACGTGAACGATTTTTTAAACTCAATTGGTTTATGTTTTTGTTTTGAACTTTAACTATTTGGGGCAGTCACTTTTTTTGTTGCCAACTCTGTACCTCCTTAAAAATGCAGTTGGGAAGACTTCCATCACCTGCGCTTTGTGATGTTTGATATGTTTTCTGTTTATCAGGCCCTCACATCAACAGCTGTGAAGAAAGGAGGACTCTTAGCTGGGGATGTTGCTACACTGTACAAGTACAAGAATACTACATTTGATGTTAAAGTTGACACTGAGTCCAACGTATGTTGCTTCTTAAAGTTAAAGAAAACACCACCTGCATGTCGCTTGTTTCAAATAAGCATCTTACTTTCTCATTTCATTCTGACAGATTTCAGCAACCTTGACATTCACCGACTTGCTTCCATCAACAAAGACTGTTGCTTCGATCAAATTACCTGACCATAACTCTGGCAAGGTAGGGAGCTGGGCATCTTTTAAGCTTGAACTCCTCGAAAAGTAAAAAAAAAATAGATGCTGAACTTATGATCAGGGGAGAATTGTTCTTTTTTCTGATAGGAGTGATAATATTGCTTGTGCCTTGATTAGTGGTGGAGCAGGGCTTCGACCCAATCTGACACCTACCTGCTAACTTGAAACTGTTTGTAATGATAGTCTTGGCTTTTTATATTTCTTTCCTGCCCTGTATTTTGCAGTTGGAGTTTCAATATTTCCACGACCATGCAACTTTCACTACTGCTGCTGCTTTGAACCAATCTCCAGCAATTGATGTTACAGCCACCATTGGTACTCCAACAATTGCTTTTGGTGCTGAGGCAGGCTATGATACTACTTCTGGTAGTTTCACGAAGTACACTGCTGGCATCAGTGTAACCAAACCTGATTCTTATGCTTCAATAATTTTGTAAGTCTCAGCCTCATTGGCATCCCAACTATGTTAGATATTGTATTTAAAATGTGGAATTTAAATATATACACTCGGAAAAGATTGGTGAAATGTATTACACTAATTCTTATTTGCTTTCTTTCTCACAGAGGTGACAAGGGAGATTCTATTAGAGCATCGTATGTGCATCATCTGGATGTGCTGAAAAAGAGTGCTGCTGTTGGGGAGATCACAAGAAGGTTTTCCTCTAATGAGAATACTTTTACTGTTGGAGGGTCATTTGCTGTTGATCACCTGACAGTGGTGAAAGCCAAGCTCAACAATCATGGGAAACTTGGGGCATTGGTGCAGCATGAGGTCATACCAAAGTCAGTGCTGACAATTTCCAGTGAGTTTGACACCAAGGCCTTGGACAAAAATCCCAGGTTTGGGCTGGCAATTGCTCTCAAGCCCTAAAGGTTGTCTGCTATTTGATGAGGCATTGTTTGAATCCAATTCTCATTTGTTATATTTTTTTTCTGGATGGCACTTGGAAAGGAGTGTCAATAAGTAGCTCCACATAAACATGTTTCGAGGATCATGATGACTCTGGATGAATTGATTTGATGTTTAGTTTTACCGTGGTCCTCTACTTGTAGGTTTTGGAGGCATTTGATACTTGCATAGTCTACTCTTTTCCCGCAGAGAACTTTAATTCTGATTTATGGGAATTTTGGCCA
>Ga0307507_10012803_pt1 | contig 10293 bp, 1 predicted proteins | sample 7_EM_MG_FD_207223 | JGI IMG/M metagenome (GOLD analysis project Ga0307507, IMG submission 207223) | Populus trichocarpa ectomycorrhiza microbial communities from riparian zone in the Pacific Northwest, United States - 7_EM | ecosystem: Host-associated > Plants > Roots > Unclassified | place... | reverse complement strand
TTATTAAAATTATAAAATTATACTTTTATATATGCTTACTAATATTAATAATATTTAAAATATATGCTTTTATACTTTTATATATGCTTAGTAATTATATAGTTAGCACTTAGTAGCTAAATGCTAATACTTAGTTATAAATGCTGCATTTAGTAGCTAAATGCTAATACTTAATTATAAATGCTGCTAAATGCTAGAAATGCTAGGGAATACTAGGAAATGCTAAAATGGCATAAAAGTAAAATTAAATGCTGGTAAATTTTTTCCTGACGTTGCTACGTAGGCTAAAAGAAATATTACTTTAATGGCAATACGGATAATCCTGCCCTACTACCAAATGGCTTTAATTTTGATAATATATCTTTATAATTACCTAGGAGGAAAGGGTTAGCATTAGCTTATAGTAGTTTGTAGTAGCTTATAAGTAGTTGGCTAAACTAACCGCAGTTTTTATTAAGCCTGTACTTTCTATAGGGAGCGTTAATTACCTATTATAAAATAATAAGAAAGGAGCTGGCTCTTATATCACTATAATATTTACTAGATATCTTTTCTATATCTCCTAGTATTTTATGCACTAAGCTCTTACTATATAGCGGAGATAGGTACACTTGTAGTGGACTTAAGTGTAATTATATATTTCTAAAAATAATAAAACGGCGTGTCTTATTCTTAATAAGAATAACGGCTAAGGAATAAGTATTTATATTATAGCAAAGCAGCTATTATCTTCGGATGTCCTATATAGCCAGAGAGGCACATATTATAGCGCTCCAGATATTAAAAAAAAGCCTTTAGCAGCACTAATAGGGTAGGGGTATTATAGATTTTATTAGTTTAGGGAAAGTTATAGAGTTAAGAAACCTAAACTGTCTTAATGCCGTTATATATTTATAAATTTGGATTAGAATTTAAATAAAATTCATTATTAATTCCTTATAAGTTTGCAGCTTAGGTAGCATATTAGGATCAAGGTGCGCAGCTATAGTTATAAATAGTTATAAGTTTAGTTCTGTAATCGCTACCTAAGGCTAGATCCCAGTGGACGTAAATATTAGCGGTTAAGTTATAAAAGAAACTTTTATACTTAGTATAAACTTATATCTATATATAATTTATTTATATATAGAAGCTATAAGTAGACTTCCTCTCTTAATTTAAACGTTCCGTATATACAATTCCTATATACTATAAAGGATATGGCCGTTATGTTATTACTAGTTATAAAAGATTCTAGCTAGTCTAGAGGAAGGATAACTTCTACACTATATCCCAATGGCGAAAGACCAAATTTTACGTTACTTTATATGTAAGTCTATATGAAAATATAAATATATAGTTAGATATTAATTGGTATAATGGGATTATATTATATAAAACGAATTATTAGAGAGTAGTTAAGACTCTATTAATAGTAGCAAAGACGCTGCTCCTATAGAAAGCTTAGTAATTAACTAATGTAGCTTAATTAAATTCTAAGGCCGCCTTTGCTTTTGGTTTAAGCTTAGCTTAGCTAGGAGTATTAAATTCTAAGGCCGCCTTTACTTTCAGTTTATAAAATAAGACTTTAACTGTACCCTCCCAACTTAAGGGCCCGTTAACTGCCATTTATAATAATGCTCTTTAGACGAGATAATATAACTATATAATTGAACTACGGCAACAGTATAACGGTGGCCATTAACTACCTTATCCTAAATGTTAATTTATATATCCTAATATGCATAAAATATAGCCTTGGCCATTGCTATAAAATATTAGTAGTATATAGCAAAAGTAAATATTGGTAAACTAATAGTGAACTAGTCTAAAGTCTATTGTTAACGGCACTATACTAATATGGTTATGCCAATAGGAGTAAGGAAACTACAGTTTTCTATTAATGTTAGCTTAAGAAAATATCAATTAGAGGTAGAGATATATAAATTATCAAGATTAGCGCGTAGTGACTGGTACTGTTACTAAAATTGCGAGGTATAGGTTGTAATATAAAGGATTTAGTAGAGAAGGTACAGGGTTCTTAGTAGCCTTTTATATTATAGTACTAACTTAAGGCTTAGCTTCTAACGCATAAAGGATAGCAAAGGGCGCGCTAATTATAATGTGCTTAGGCTTAGAAAGATTAACCTAACCTATATATATATATGTGGCGGGTAATAAAAACTAGTAAGTATCTATCTCGGAATTATTAAGGCTAGATTGCGGATAGGAGGGTGCTACTAATATATATTTAAAGACCGCAAGGCTATAGAAAACTTGCGTGAATACTGCCTTACCTCTAGCTATACTTTAGACACTTATAGAATATAGGCCGCCGTTGGTGTTATAGGTAGTAAAATTTGATAAAGGTTAAGAATAATGTTTAAGGTTTAAATTAGATTGCTAGACGGTATAGGACGAGAAGACGCTATAAATATATTTATAGAAGCCTATTCTACGCCGCCTTTAAGTTCTTTACTTTGCCGCCGGTTTTGGTAAGTGCACGCTACTTAATAACGGCATTCTTGGAGTAGGGCGTAAATTAGAAGGCACCAAATATAAGGGAGGAGTAAGTTATATATGTATCTGCGGAGGTTGCCAAGAGCTAGAAAGTTTAGAGAGAATTTATATATATAACTGCGGAGGATAAAATGTTAGCATTATGTTTTAAATAAAGACGCTAGTTATAGAGCTACTTGCCTATAAGTATTGCCTTTAAGGATTAAATAAGAATTAGTAGGCAAAATCAATGGCTATATATATGTTATTTAGAGGATGCTATATACGATAAAGACCAGTTAAAGGTCGCGTGCTATATACCGTTAGTAGGTCTTATTGCAGCTATATATAAAGTCTAGGCCACTAAATATTATAAAGGGCGGGAGGGATGGTGTAAATGCATTTATATAGGATAAGATGTTAGGCGTTTAATATATATAGCGGCCCGCACAGCGGCTATTATATATATTAATTATAGGATGCTATATATAGTGGAGATCGTTTAAAGGTTATATGGTGTAATAGTTCCTGTTAAAGTATATATAGGGGTTAGATTAGGCTGCTAAACGTTATAGAGGATAAGAAGGGGCGTTATAAATATACCTATAGAAAATAGGGGTTACCAGCCTATTGTAGATAGAGAGACGCGGGTTATATAGTTGCTTGCCTTTAGTAGTGTATTTAAGGTATTAAAAATATTACTACTAAATCCTTGCTAATAAAAATGGTGAAGCCTAAGCGTTAATAGTAATGTTTACTTAAGCGTTAGGGCGTTAAATGTTTAAGGCTCGTTTTAAATACTAAGAATTTTAATATCTATGCACGTTTACTACCTAGCGGAGGTTAAAAAGTAAAAAGCCTAATAAAACCTGTCCCTCTAAACCGCCTGCCCCACTACTAAGTTAAATTTCCCAGCAGTGTTTATACCAAATTTGGATATAATAGTGTAAGTATAAGTAAGAACGAACCGCCTAAGAAAGCTCTCCTAGAGAGCAATATTGTTATACCCATTATTAAAGAAAAGTATGTAGACCTTATACGGTCTAGCCTTAAGAAGATAATTAAGAATATTACACAAACTAACAAAATATCTACTAACCCTTTTATTGGTCTAGGGGAGACTAGGGAAAGCTCTTAAGCGCGCTAACATACTATAAATATACGTTTACTTTAGCTCACTCTTATAGTAAGTTAGATGGCTAATATAAACAAAATACTAAGATCGAAGATGCTAGAAATACTTTATAGGCTAGGGGTTAAAGCAGATAATATTTCCCTTATAATAGGCCTAATACTCTATTTTATGGGGAAGTATACTTAGATATATTATCTATATAAGTCGGTTATTTGTATATTAGTATTTAGCTATTATAGGGACTTATAGGTCTTAGATGGTAATAAAGTTTTAGAGGTTAAGAGCAGTTAGGGGTATTGCTAGGCTAGGCCGCGATATATTAAATAGAAAGGGAGCGGAGGTGGCATTAGTGTAATTATAACGGTTTCTCTTATAAGCTTAAGCGTTACTACTAGTTCTACTTTATAAATAGTCAAATAATTATATTATGTTGAGAGTTTAAAACTTGGGTATAGAAATGATCCTTATATGCCTACTATAGAGTATTAACCTCGTCTCTTCGCTGTCACTGCTTTTTGGTAGAATATTAATGGTGGTATTAGCCTTATATCCCCATTCTAGATTATTAAAGCTTGTCTCTAAGTTGCCGCTGCTTGCTAATGGCATATTAGTAGCGGTATAACCCTTATATGCCTATTATAGAGCATTAAACCTTGTCTCCTTACTGTCGTTGCTTTCTAGCGAAATATTAATAGCGGTATTAGCCTTATATCCCCATTCCAGATTATTAAAGCTTATCTCTATGTTATCGCCGCTTGTTAGTGGTATATTGGTAGTGGTATAACCCTTATATACCTATCGCAAAGCAGTAAAACTTGTCTTTTTACTGTTGCTGCTTGCTAGTAAAATTTGCACAAGGTTACCGTGGGTATTAAAAGGTGGGGGGAAATCTTATAATAAGTGTTCTTAACTAGGGGGGATTGTAAGGGATTTATATACTAGCTTAAAGGCTTAAGGATGTTGTCTAACTAATTATAGAGAAGATGTTCTATGGCCTATAATAAATTAGAGATCCTACTATTTAGAAGCATAGCTCTACTCTTATATATCTATATACTCTCTGCCTAACGACCTATAATAGCTGCAAGTATATCTAATTTCCCCCCCATTATAAATTCCCCAATTTAATAGGTAATTTTAATTTCTGTTTATTTCTTAGTAAAACACGCCTCCTAACAAATTATTTAATTCAAGTCTGGTAGGGCCTAAGTAGGCGCGTGGTTTAATTAGCTAAAGAATCCCCAGTATACTTAATACGTTTCCCTTTATAATACTAGTTAGCGACCTTAAAATACGGACTAGAAAGAGTACTAACGGATAGGAAATTAGTCCCGCCTCTTAACCTAATATAATAACTGTCTACTTACGCCTGGGATAAAGCCCAGCTCTAGTGTTGGGACGTAACTTCTTAGTTAGCTTTAATCGCTAAATGTAATCCGCTGCGCTGCTAGACCTATATCTTGGAAATTTATTAGAGTAGTGGAGTAGGTAATAGAACGGATCTTTTTATAGGACCTTAAGTGTGCCTCTAGATATAAGGGCCGCTTAAGCGTAGGAGTTTTTATGTTTTAAATTAGCTAAGCGGAATAAACTAAAGCAGGTTTAAATGGTTGTAGTAAGCTGTCGCAAAATCATATACTAAGCTTATTCGCTTTTACAGATTCCACTTTATCCTTAATTTTCAAGGTTGTAAGAATTAAGACTGCCGCCTTAAGCTTAGGACTATTATTTGGCAAATAGGCCCACCTAGATTTTTTAGGTTTTTTAACATTCTTATACTTTTAGAGACTTATATATTATTACTAATTAATTTTAGAAGTAGAAATAGAAACCTATAACCACCTAGAGGAACTTTTAGATTATTAAACTTACCCCTAGCTATAACCCAATTTATTATATTTTCCTATACCTTTTCCCTACTAGCCCTTGTGGCATTATAGATAAGCCTAGTTAGTATAGTATAGTTTAGTAGTAGTTAATATAACTAGTAATAAAACAGCATTAAAAATCTCCAGCGGGTTCTATTAATAATAATATTCTTCGCTAATAGAATGGTAGCATTATATCGCGTACCTAAGAGACGGCTAATGTTAGCATCTAATTTTTCTTTGGTTTTAGTTACTTAGAAAAGATAAGTTAAATCCTTAATCTATTCTTGTGAGGGCGCGAAGAGGCTTTAGGGAAGATTCGAAGGAACAAATATAAATTCTATCTAATCTAAGGGTATATAGCTCTTGCAGAGTACAAGACATTGCGTAAAGAAGAGAAAGAAACATAGGAAACTTGTGACTAAATATTCGGGGTCTTGGCAGCAGACGCGTGGGCATAAGCGCACGCGGATTTTGACAGGTTTCGACCAAATTCCATCACGTCAGTGGAATTTGGCGGAATTTGATCGACTTTGGCGGAATTTGGCAGAATTTGATCAAAGCGTCGGAATTCATCTGTCGAGTGTTTCACCGAGACATTCCTGCTGTAACTGGGCTAGTCCCGTTATAATTCTAAGTAGTTAGCTTTAATACTATTAGGAATATAGAGCTGCTCCTCCTTTATATTTAGTAAGCACTAAAGGTTAATATCTAGCGAGAGGGCTTTGTCTAGTAAAGGCTCTGTAACTAGTAACTTGCTTTAAGGAGTGCTTAATACTAAGGAGTTATTTGGCGAAGGGCTTTAGGCATTAGACAAAGGCTCTATAACTAGTAACTTGCTTTAAGGAGTGCTTAATGCTAAGAAGTTATCTAGTAAAGGACTTTAGGTATTAGATAAAGACTTTATAACTAGTAAATTACTTAGAGGAGTGCTTGATATTAAGTATTTATCTAAGACTAGACACCTTAAGGCTTGCTTAGCTTTTAGATATAGTGTCTAGGCTAATAGAGTAATGAGACTTTAAAACTAATGGATGTATTAGCAAATTTATATTAAAGAAGACCTAGCTGGTTACCTCTTTGTCTATAAGAGCTTTATTAAATGATAAAGACCTAAACCGCTAGAATCTAGGCTTACTAATATTAGCGCCGTAGGTATAAGTATAAAATGGTTATTAGAGATGTCTGGGGAAGCCTATACTATTTAGGCTGTGCTAAGACGCCTATTTCGTGCCTATAAAATAGGCGCCTTGGTATAGCCTAATATCTACTAACCAATTCCTAGAACGTAACGGATATATATGCTTTCTATATAATAGGACCAGAAATATAGTAGTGCTAGTATCTAAAAGATTTACGAGATTAGACCCATAGCGGAAGCTAATGTAATATTTAAGAAAACTCTAAGCTGTAGTAATATTTTCCTTAGACAGCATAGGGGCTTTAATCCTTAAGTTTTAATATAGTTATTAGCTAGGTTAATACGTAGACCTAGTCCAAAAATGTCGTCTTATAGCGTTCTGTAAACTATCCCTATAAAATAAACACGTTTTTACTAGAGGTTATAACTTATAAGCTATAGGCATACCTTCTTAGACGGGTATATTAACGCCGCAATGTCTTTCTTCGGCTTTATGGTATACTTTATAAGCGCTGCCCAAAAAGAAGTAATTACTATAGCGATACCCCTTTGTTAGGGAAGCCAATATTGGCTTTTAGGGGAGGGTAGTTATTAATAAATCCTTAGGTATGTCTAAATCTCAAATGTTGTAGTAGGGGAGGACGGACGCTTAGTAATATATAGAGCAATTACGCCCTAGGGGCTAGAGATGTATATTATATTATTAACTTGTTACCTTATTGTCCTTAAGACCTTACTAATTTTCTTTTGCCTTATATTTCCCTATATGCACAATCTGCTGCTTAAGTATTAGGCTGTAACAGGACTAGCCTAGTTACAGTAGGAATGTCTCGGTAAAACACTCGACAAGATAAACTTGACGCTTTAACCAAATTCTGCCGAATTCTACTAGCTTGATCGACTTCTGCCAAGTTCTGCCAGATTAATCGAATTCTACCAAAGTCCGTCCGCGTGCACACGTGCGCACGCATTGACCAAGACCCCTAACTATTTAATTATAAGATTCTCTGGTTATTCCCTTCTCTTTTTTACGCAATGTCTTGTTCTCTTGAAAAGCTATATACCCTTAGATTTAGATAGAATTTATATTATTCCTTTAAATCTTCCCTAAAGCCTCTTCGCGCCCTTATATTATGTTGTGTTAAAAAAAAAAACTACTATTGAAATGGCAAACGAACCCGAATCCTCTTTAATAACTATAAGTATTATGTCCCTAGTTAGGGAACAGTTAACCATAATGTAATAGTCCTTTATGGATGCCTTAGCTCAGCAACGGGCTGCACTGGAAGCCCAGCATTAGCGATTAATAGAAGCACTTTGCGAAGAACTCCATAACATTTAAGCATTTATATTAGAGACCCCAACACTGCCTGTAAATAAAATTAATATAACTATATCCAAACCTGGCCTGTTAAATACGAACCCTAAACTAGTAACGGTAGCTTAACCTATACCTATAACGAACCCAGTACCTGCCGCGAAATTAGAAAAGCTTCCTGACCCTCTAATATTTAATAGAAATTAAAATAACCTACGTCCCTTTATAATTAAGCTCCGTCTTAAACTTTTAACAAACTATAACTGATACCCTACTAAAGCTAGCAAGGTTAGCTATAGAATGTCTTATTTAAGTAAAGATGCTGCATAAACTATAGACCTATTCTTCTGTAATGGCACCTTTATTAATTTCAAAACCTTTATCTCTCTGCTAGAACAAACGTATAATAACGCCAGCCGTAAATACACCACTGTTACTAAACTTAAAAACCTATGATAACGGAACCGAGACTTTATAAGCTTCTTTTTGGAATTTTTAGGCCTTATTAGCGAACTAGATTGGAATAAAGCCGCTAAAGTTGCTGCTCTTTAATAAGCTATTTTAGATAAAATTAGAGCATAGTTAGTAGGTAGGGAACTGCTAAAGGACCTACCCGAATTTGCTATAATATGTTAACGAATTAATAAGGACCTTTAATATAATAAATAGACTTATTCTCTAAAGCTAACCACACCTCGTGTTTAAAGCTCTATAAAACCGATATATACCCTAAAGCGTGACCCTTTTCCGAAACCTACGCACGACCCTATGGACCTTGACGCCACTTAATTCTACGCACCCTTAGAAACCGACAAACGAAGAACTTAAGCCGCAAATAGAGAATGCTTTGGATGTAGTAGAAAAGGATATATCTAAAGGAATTGCCGAACTCACCCTTTTAAAAAAGTCTGCCGTAGTTCCTCTTGGTCTTTAAATTGCACCCACTCCTTAAATCGCACTTATTCTTTAAGCCGTACTCACTCCTTAACTTGTATTTGTTCTATAAATTATACCTAGTTATTATAAAGCATCTTACCCTTAGCTAACTTGGAAAACGAATTGTCCTAGGGCTAAGTCGCGCCTTAGGATAAGAAGTGGAAGAGTATAAGTGTCTAGGCTTTTCTAGCGCTGATATATAACATGACTCCCTTAATATGCTTGGCGAAATTCAAACACTTAGAAAATAGAAGGAGGTATAAATCCTTATAGACAGCAGAGCCACTAGTATAGGCTTTATTAATATAAACTACACGAAAACCCAATGCCTAAATTTAAAGAAACTTGATAGGCCCTAAGGCCTATAAGGCTTTGACGGCAAACCCTTAATATATAGCAAATTGACATACTACGCTCTTGTAAAAATGCGGATGGGCAAACACCTTAAATATATTTCCCTATTTGTAACACCCCTAAAGCAATATAAGATGATACTTGGACATAGATGGCTAAAATAACACGACCCTTTAATTAGCTAGGTTAAAGAAACACTAAAGTTCCGTATAACCTACTGCTGAAGTTATTGCTTAAAAACCCATTTGCCCTATAAATATGCACATAACTATTTGAATTTAAAACGATATAAATTACCCTTGCCACAAACCTTGAACTAATATAATAAAGCTACGACTGCCGATTGCAGTAAAGAATGTAAAGATATTACGTTAAAACCTCTTGAAATTCGTATAATATAGGCCACACCCTTTATCTTATTAGCAAAAAGACGAGATTACGAAATCTTTGCTATAACCATAGAAGATATTAAGAAAGTACTAGAACTAAAATAGTATATTAATCCTCGACCTCTTATACCTAAAGAGTACTACAATCTAATCAACGAGTTTGAAAAACGATTTGTAGACCAACTAGCCCCGCACTAAGATAAGTACAATTTTAAGATAGAACTTAAGCCTAGTATAACACCAAAGTTTGGTCCGCTATACGGTATATCACGAGAAGAACTACTTATAATGCAATAATACCTCAACAAGTATCTAGAAAAAGGATTTATTTGCCCTAGTTAATCTCCATTCGCCTTACCCATACTATTCGTTAAAAAGCTAGGAGGAGGCTTAAGATTTTATATTAATTATTAAGCTCTAAACGTAATTATAATTTGAAACTGATATCCAATTCCCCTAATTTAAGAAACGCTTAACCATTTAGCAAAGGCATGGTACTTTACAAAGCTTGACATAGTCGCTGCCTTTAATAAAATCCGTATACGTGAAGTGTCACGGGACTCAGTCAATCGAGGCACGAGCGCCGTAAAGAACGTATGCAAGCCTGTACAATTGGATTGTCTATCGACGAGGATATTAAGCTGAGGAGCAGAAGGTGGAGGAAAGGACGTCTA
>Ga0307507_10012801_pt1 | contig 10294 bp, 10 predicted proteins | sample 7_EM_MG_FD_207223 | JGI IMG/M metagenome (GOLD analysis project Ga0307507, IMG submission 207223) | Populus trichocarpa ectomycorrhiza microbial communities from riparian zone in the Pacific Northwest, United States - 7_EM | ecosystem: Host-associated > Plants > Roots > Unclassified | place... | reverse complement strand
AACAGCGTGTCATTGGTTTATTGTGATTGGTTGGTATTTGACATGACGCACGATTGTGGTCATGTGGTTTATGTATTTTGCACATGACTCATAGTTATGAGTCATGAGTTGCGCGCATGTGACCCCGTTAGGGCACATGACTTGTTTTATGAGTTTTGATTGGTTGCGAGATAGGGGGCAGCTGACTCGGACGAGTCAGCTGATGGATTTCACACTATGACTCACTATGAGTCATGAGTCGCGTGACGCAAAGGAATGAGTCACGCAGGGTTAGGGTTGAGGGAAGAACCCATATATAAGGGCACCCTCAGGGCCGACGATTTGGGTTCTTCACGCAACCATCTAAGTTCTTTCATGCTATTTACTTTCAAATACAAAGATCTTTATCTATCACGCTTTCGGGAATCAAGACACGACTATCTTATAAGAGCCTAGCGATCGACGTTGCTAGATAGACGTCAACGGATGTAGCTATCGCAACAGCTATTGGGCCAAGAGAAGTAATCGTTAGAAGAGTATCGGTTACCTGCTGCAAGTATCACCCGGAAAGGAGAGAATTGTAACAGGTTTGACCTTCATCCCCGATTTTTGTATCGCTTCGAGGTTATTGCTGACGTCTTTTCGGTGTAGTTGTAGGGTATTTGAATATATCAGCACGTTATCCAGATAGACTATGCAACACATATCGATGGGTTCCATAAGGACTTCATTAATCTATCGTTGGAACGCCGCCGGTGCGTTGCATAGTCCAAATGGCGTGACTCCATATTCGTAGATTCCCAGTTTTGTTGCAAAGATTGTCTTCCATTCGTCTCTTTCTCTGATTCGAATGTTCTGGTAGGCGTCCTTGATATCCAGCTTGGGGAAGTATTTGGCTCCCCCTAGTCTGTCTAGGGCTTCGCTAATGAGCGGTAGTGGATGTTGATCCTTTTTGGTAACTTCGTTGAGGGCTCGGTAATCGGCACATAGTCTGAGTTTGCCGTCTTTCTTCTTGACAAACATGATTGGTGAAGCCCTTCCTGACTTCACCCTTCGAATCCATCCGCGGTCCTTGTTTTGTTTGATGTATCGATGAAGTTCTTCTAGTTGGTCGTAACTGACAGCGTATATTTTCTTGATGGGTACCGTTTTTCCTTCTTCCAGGTCGATTCCCAGGTCGATGCCTGTTCGGGGGAGTGGTACTGTCTTTTTTTCTCCTTTTTTCGAATACATCCAACAGGTGATGATATTCTCGTGGAACCGTTTCTCTCACGTCCTGGTCTTCGTTGTTCTTTTTGTTCTTTATCGCCAGCTCTCTGCTAATGTTGATAGCTTCCAGCTGAATTTCGTTGTCGACTTCATCTCATCTTAGGATGCCGGTTGTTTCTCCTCTTCGGTAGAACTGTCCGAAAGCTCTTGCCGATATCTCGTTGATTTCCATGTTTGGCTTGGCCTTCTGGCCCCTGACCTTTTGCTCCATGGTGGTGTTGGAGGTTCCGAATCCTTGATCTCCTCTCTCGGTTTCGTCCAACTGAGTTACTTCTTGTAGTTCTCTGTTGTCAATCCTTTCGATGATTAATTGTGCGATTTGGTCTCCTTTTTCCACTCGGTATGGTTGGTCTCCGAGGTTGGCTAGGACCACCTTCACTTCTTCTCTCTAGTCGGAGTCTATTACACCTGCATTTGTCGTGAGTCGGTGTTTCACTGCTAGACTCCTTCATGGTGCAATTCGTCCATAGGTGTTGTGTGGTAATCCAATAGCTATCCCAGTCCCAACAATTGCTTGCCCCCTGGCACGAACGTCGGTTCCTCCGTTTGCGTACAGGTCGTGTGCTGCCGCTCTTGCTCTTCCCTTCATACGCACTCTGGCCTTAGCGGATAGCTTCTTAACTCTGCCGCTCTGGTCATTGGCTGTCGGGCCACTCTTGGCCGTCGTACCATTCTTGGCCTGGATCTTGGGGAATCTGGTAATGAGAGTCTCTTCTAGGGCTTTATCTTCGGGTACCGTGTATGCAACGGGCGAACCTTTGAGACACCAAGTCGTACATCGTTCGCTGTTGAATGTGATCTTTTTGTCTTTCCAATGGATTGTTGGATTGTGTTCTCTTAACCATGGCATCCCAAGGATGACCTTATGGTTTTGGAGATTTGCCACTTGGAAGGTTGCCAATTCCCTAGGGCTACTAATGTCCATAGGTACTTTCATCATATGGGTAACCGGACCCATAGCGCTTGGTTTTCCGTCCGCAAGGTAAATCTCCGTGGAGGTTTTTGCTTTGATCATCTTGATCCCGTGTTTGTTGCAGACTTCTCTGTCGATGAAGTCTTCTGTTGCTCCTGAGTCAATCATGGCGTTAATAGTGACTAACTCTTTTCCGCCGCGTAGTTGTATCTTGACCATAATGTGGTCATTCTCGTTTTCGAGTGTATCTGTTTAGTTGAGTGCCGCGTAGTAGTTCTCCATGATGATGGGTTTTGGTTCGGTTCTGCCCCTCAGACAATCTCCTACTAGCGACAGTCGTCGTTTCCTAACAGTTCGGGTTCCTGTTCGACCTCGATTCCCCTAATCTTGGGTTTGGTTTGCCAAGGGGCGGTTTCCTTAGCAGGTTGTCAACTCGGGGCGTGTACGTTGAATGTTTTGGGTCCCTCTTTTTTTGGGCAACTCCTGGCTAAGTGTCCCAGTTGTGCGCATTTGAGGCATAGTTGTTCTTGTATCCTTCTTTGGAATTCTTCCCTCGAGATGTTGAATGTCCGTCGTTTCCGAGTCGCGTCCAGTTCCATAGGGTCGCTGTAGTTCTGATTGCCATTATTGGAGGGTCGGTATGTCCCATCCGGGTTTCGTGGTGTGAGCGTTTCTCCTTGGGTGCTTTTTGTTGATGGCTATCCTTGGATATGCCTGACCGTTGCCAACTTGGTCTCCTTCCTGATTGCCCATTGCGCTAGGGCTTCGAGCGCCTTCCATTCTTCGCTGCTAGCTCCCCAGGCGTTTTGCAATTCTGCGATCATTCCTCCTAGAAGCAGTTCCCCTCCGGTTGAGTCGTCCAACTCGGCTTCGCTAGCCACTAGGCGGAATTCCTTCCAGTATTTAGTAACTCATCGTTTGCCTTGCTTCATGTTTTTTAGTCTAATCCTTGGTGTCACAAACGGGGAGTAAGCAAGACAGACTCTCACATGACTAATAGTTATTAGTCATCGGTTTGTTAGCTTTCACGCTATGAGATCAGTTGACTCATAGGTATTCACATGGCGACGCAATAGCGTGTCATCGGTTTATTGTTATTGGTTGATGTTGGACATGACGCACGATTGTGGTCATCTGGTTTATGTATTTCGCACATGACTCATAGTCATGAGTCATGGGTTTTACGCATGTGACCCCGTTAGGGCACATCACTTGTTTTATGAGTTTTGATTGGTTGCGAGGTAGGGCGCAGTTGACTCGGACAAGTCAGCTGATGGATTTCACACTATGACTCACTATGAGGCATGAGTCGCGTGACGCGAGGGTATGAGTCACGCAGGGTTAGGGTTGAGGGAAGAACCCCTATATAAGGGCATCCTCGGGGCAGAGGATTTGGGTTCTTCACGCAACCATCTAAGTTCTTTCATACACTATACTTTCAATACAAAGATCTTTATCTATCAGACTTCTGAGAACCAAGACACGGCTCTCTTATTTGAGCCTAGCGATCGACGTTGCTAGATAGGAGTCAACTGAATTAGCTATCGCAACAGCTACTGGGCTAAGAAGAAGTGATCGTTAGGGAACTATTGGTTACCTGCTGCAAGTATCACCCGGTGAGGAGAGGATTGTAACATTTGGTTTCGTCAACTAGCGGCACCTAACAAACAGGGAAAACTGAGACCAATAACGAATACGACATCGCCCCACTAGCGGAAAACCTCGATCTTTCATCAGTAGGAGAAGGACTTGAAAGGGCCTTGACTGAAGAGAGGGCACCGAGCCCTACAACACCAGAGCTACCATCACCAATTGGATCAGAAGAAACAGAAGAACAAGGAAGGACACGACGAAACATGATGGCGGCTACAGCAGAACAAGCAGGAGCTACATCCTCGGAAACAACCCCGATCCTAAGGGCAGAACATATGAGACAAATCGTCACATCCTTAAGTGGAGGGACCAGGAAACCCAAAGGCAAGGAACCGGAAGTGTACCGAGGAGCACGACACAAACCACGAGGATGGCTAGCCCAACTCATTGTGTACTACAGGACAGTAGGCTGGCAAAACGGCCACTATGAGGAAAAGATCCTCAATGCAACAAGCCTCCTGAGGGATGACGCAGGAACATGGATCACACCTTACGCAGAAGAACGAATCACCCCAGCCTGAGACAATTGGGCAGGGTTCAAAGCAGAACTACAAAGACAATTTGGCGTAATCGACGCCAAGGGAGAAGCAAGGATCGGACTAAAGAACATGAAACAAGGCAAACGATCAGTCACGGAATACTAGAACGAATTCCGCCTGGTGTCTAGCGAAGCTGAGTTGGACGACTCGACCGGAGGAGAACTGCTTGTAGGAGGAATGATCACGGAATTGCAAAACTCCTGGGGAGCCAGCAGTGGAGAATCCCAGGACCTCGAAACTCTAGCCCAATGGGCAATTAGGAAGGAGACCAAGCTGGCAACGGTCAGGCATATCCAACGATCGCCAGCAACAAAAAACATCCAAAGAGAAACGGTCACACCACGAAACCCGGACGGGACATACCGACCCACCAATAATGGGAATCAGAACTACGGGGACCCTCTGGAACTAGATGGGATGTGGAAACGACCAAGATTCAACATCTCGAGAGAAGAACTCCAAAGAAGAATACAAGAGCAACTATGCCTCAAGTGCGCACAACCGGGACACTTAGCCAGGGGTTGCCCGAAAAAAGATGGACCCAAACAATTCAACGCACAAGCCAGGAGCTGGCAACCCGCGAAGAAAACCGCCACTTGGCAAACCAGGCCAGAGATGAGGGAAATCGAGGTCGAACAGGAATCCGAACAGTTAGGAAACGACGACTGTCCCCAGTAAGAGATGGTCTGAGGGACAGACCCGAACGAATACCCATCATCATAGAGAACTACTACGCGGCACTTAACTACACAGATACACTCGAAAACGACAATGACCGTATTATGGTCAAGATACCACTACACAGCGGAAAAGAGTCAGTTGGTATAAATGCTATGATTGACTCAGGAGCAACAGAAGACTTCATAGACAGAGAAGTCTGCAACAAACACGGGATCAACATGTTCAAAGCAAAAAACCCTAGGGAGATTTACCTTGCGGACGGAAAACCAAGCGCTATGGGCCCCGTTATCCATATGACGAAAGTACCTATGGACATTAGTAGCCCTAGGGAATTGGCAACCTTCCAAGTGGCGAACCTCGAAAACCATGAGGTCGTCCTCGGGATGCCATGGTTAAGAGAACACAATCCAACAATCGATTGGAACGACAAAATGATGACATTGAACGGCGAACGATGTACGACTTGGTGTCTCAAAGGTTCGCCCGTTGCATACGCGGTACCCGAAGAAAAAGCCCTGGAAGAAAATCTCATTACCATATTCTCCAAGATCCAGGCCAAGAGTGGCCCGACGGCCAAGAATGGCCCGATGGCCAAGAAGGGCCTAACGGCTATGGACCAGAGTGTCAGAGTTAAGGAGCTATCCGCTGACGCCAGAGTGCCCATGAAGGGAACAGCAAGAGCGGCAGGTCACGACCTGTACGCAAACGATGGAACTGACCTTCCTGCCAGAGGACAAGCAATTGTTGGGACGGGGATAGCTATTGGAATACCTCACAACACCTATGGACGAATTGCACCACGAAGCAGTCTAGCAGTCAAACACTGACTCACGACAAATGCAGGTGTAATAGACTCCGACTACAGAGGAGAAGTGAAGGTGGTCTTAACCAACCTAGGAGACCAACCATACCGAGTGGAAATAGGAGACCGAATCGCACAACTGATCATCGAAAAGATCGACAACCGGGAGCTACAAGAAGTAACTCAGTTGGACGAAACCGAGAGAGGAGATCAAGGATTCGGAAGCTCAGACACCACCATGGACCAGAAGGTCATGGGCCAGAGGGCCAAAACACATATGGAGATCAATGAGATATCGGCAACAGCTCTTGGACAGTTCTACCGACGTGGAGAAATGACAGGCATCCTAAGATGGGATGAGATTGACAGCGAAATCCAGCTTGAACCAATCAAGATTAGCACCGAACTGGCGATAAGAAAAAAGAAAGACAATGAGGACCAGGATATAGGGACACGGTTCCCCAAGAATCTCATCACCTACTGGAAGTGTTAGAAAAAGGAGAAAAAACAACAGTACCACCCCACCAACCAGGCATCGATTTAGGAATCGACCTGGAAAAAGGAAAAACGTTACCCATCAAGAAGATATACGCCCTCAGTTACGACCAACTGGAGGAGCTACATCGATACATCAAACAAAACGAGGACCGTGGATGGATTCGAAGGGTGAAGTCAGGAAAGGCATTACCGATCATGTTTGTCAAGAAAAAAGACGGCAAACTCAGGCTATGCGCCGATTATCGGGTGCTCAACGAAGTCACCCCAAAGGATCGACACCTGCTGCCGCTCATTAGCGAGGCACTGGAGAGACTGGGAGGAGCCAAATACTTCACCAAGCTGGATATCAAGGACGCCTACCACAACATCCGAATCAGAGAAGGAGACGAATGGAAGACAACATTTTCAACAAAACTAGGAACTTATGAATACCTAGTCATCCCCTTTAGACTGTGCAACGCACCAGCGGCGTTCCAACGATGGATCGATGAGGTCCTTATGGAACACATCCACATGTGTTCTATCGTCTATCTGGATGATGTACTCATATATTCAAACACCCCACAACAACACGGAAAAGACATCAGCAACATCCTTGAAGCAATACGAAAATCAGGGATGAAGGTCAAACCATCCAAATGCGAGTTCCACCAACACGAAACAGAATATCTAGGATTTGTCATCGGACAAGAAGGGGTCAAAACATACCCAGTCAAGACACAAGCCCTCTGGGACTGGACGACCCCCAAGAAAATCAAGGAAATACAATGCTTCCTAGATTTCTGCAACTTTTACCGACGATTTATAGAAGGATTCAGCCGAACAGCCAGGCCACTGTACGCAAGAACGAAGAAGGAATGCATCGGCAACTGGGAATGGGGAGACAAAGAACAACAAGCATTCGACGAATTAAGGACAAAACTCACCACAGCACCAGTACGGGTCTACTTTGACCCACTCGCACCGACCAAAATCCAAACAGACGCCTCAAAATACGTCTGCTCCGGTATGCTATCACAGTAATGCCAGGACGGAAAATGGAGACCAGTGGCGTACTGATCCAAGACGATGTCAGACGCAAAATGCAACTACGACATACACGATAAGGAACTACTGGCGATAGTTCAAGCATTTTACGAATGGAAAAGATACCCGAGAGGAAATCCGAAACCGATATGGGTCCTCACAGAGCACAAGAACTTGGTAACATTCATGACAATGAAGGAACTAAACGAACGACAAGCACGATGGATGCAAGAATTAAGTCAATACAACTTCCAAATCGAATACCGACCAGGAAAGGAGGGAGGAATGCCAGACGCCCTCAGAAGAAGAGAAGGGGACCTACCCACGGCGGGAGATAAGAGACTCACTCGAAATGTGGGAATCAAATTGCCCAAAGAACAATACTGGGATATCCCAGAACCTGAAGAAATCAAACTCGACGTATTGGAAACAATGGAATTCCAAGACAAGGACGAGGGAGAAAGACAGAAGGCAAGCAACGTCGACAACGAGATCCAAGACATCAAGAGAAACTTGGATGAAGGAAGAAAAGAAGTGAAGGAAATAGCGCTGGGGCTATTCCAATGGAAGGACGGCCTCTTATTGTATCAAGGAAAGATTTGGATACCAAATAACGAAGGGATACGAACCACTCTTGTCGCTAAAGATCACGAACCCCCACAAGCGGGACATGTTGGAATGACAAAAACTACCGAACTCATCAGCCGACGATATTATTGGCCGAAGATCAGAGAAGATATCAAACGATTCATAAACAATTGCGAAACATGTCAAAGAACCAAAGTGGTACGACATGCACCCTACGGATTGCTCCAGTTAAACAAAGCCGCCGATCGACCATGCAAATCAATCGCTATGGACTATATTCCGGACCTGCCGAAATCAGCAGGATATGATACCATACTGGTGGTCATCGATGGGCTGACCAAAATCAGCCATTTCATTCCATGCTCAAAGGACCACGATGCACGGCAGTTCGCAAATCTCTTCATGAAGGAGATAGTCTGGCTACATGGACTACCACACGATATCATTACCGACAGGGGGACACTATTCACCTCAGACCTATGGAAAGAAAATACAGGAATATTAGGAATCGAACGAAGACTCAGCACGGCATTCCACCAACAAACAGACGGGCAGACTGAAAGGCCCAATGCCATATTGGAACAATATCTACGGGCATACATCAACTACCAACAGGACGATTGGTGTGGTTACCTACCACTGGCAGAATTTGCATACAACAACGGATATCAGGAAACAATCAAGAACACACCCTTCTTTGCAAATTACGGAATCAACCCCAAATACGAGATCATCGGTCATTTGATACAAGGAAAGCAGACCAAACCGGAAGAAATGACTCAGTTACATGAGTCATTGAGAAACGAGATGGTGGCTACACAATTACGACAAAAAGAATACTATGATCTACACAGAAAGCCCGATCCCAACCTACAATCAGGAGATATGGTGTGGTTATTGTCACGCAACATCAAGACCACAAGACCATCGAAGAAAACTGGACTAAAAGAAAATCGGACCATTCAAAATCTTGGCAAAGATTGGAACAAGGGCATATAAGCTGGCCTTACCACCCTCAATGGCCATACACAACACATTCCATATCTGCCTCCTCGAACCTTACCAAGACAACCGATTGCCCTCACAGATTAAAGAACCCCCTCCTGGTATCCAGATACAAGGAGAAGACGAATACGAACTCGACGACATCATCGACTCTCGACTCCACTATAACAAGCTCCAATATCGAGCCCAGTGGAAAGGATACTCACCAGCACACGATAAAGTCTGGTACCCCGCAGAAAACTTCAATCATGCAGAACACAGAGTCCAACGATTCCACCGGCGGTACCCAAGAAAGCCCGGAGTGGATACACGTCACGATCAACAGATCGTCCTCCGCACCTCCCCCGGTCGTCAACCAAGAACGACACTCATACAGACCAGAGAACGACGCTCAGCGCATCACCCGCAACGCTACCCCCACTAGCCCCGAATACTCGGGCTCACCAAAAAGGGAGGTGGCACAAGCCTCCATGAACTGGATGGACTGCACGGACGATGGATGTCAAATCCATCTTGGTGAAAAATAAGCGTCAGGCTGGTACCCACAATTCACCAGGAGATGGAGAAAGTCAAGTGTCGCCCATGACCACGACTGGCGACAGGAGATGGAAGCGAACCCAGGGGAGGACGGGGCCCCACAACAATCTCGCCGGAGAAGAGCCAGAAGGACTCATCACGAAATCATGAGCTGGGAGCACTGTTTCAACGACAATTGCAATGAACACCAATGGGAAAAGGTGGACGCCGGCTATTCATCAGGAAAATGTCCGAGCGTGGTCCACGGTGGTCCTGAACGCTCCTGGTCCACCAAGGGGGGTCGTGGTCCCCCTGGTCCACCTGGTCCACTCCGATCCGCTCTGATCCACACTTTTCGAAATTTTACGGCAAATGTGGATCAGGGTGGACCAGGAGGACCAGGGGGACCATAACCCCCCTTGGTGGACCTGGAGTTCTTTTTACATTTTGCTGATGTTACCCCCAACAAGTGGGAGAGAAAGGCGCACTGTCAAAGAATGACAGAAGGGAACACAGGAAGAGAAGAGCTGTGAGGACACGGCTGGAGGGAGAGGGGAGCGAAAAATAGTTGTTCCGGACGTGGAAACTCTGGAAAAAATGATCTTAGACCTTCGAAGACAACTTGATTGCGCTGCGCAAACCATCGTCGCAAAAGACAACAACCTCGAACCACTCGATAAGGAAAAGGAAAAACTCCAGCAAGCCTACAATTGATGCAAAGAGAGGATGCGCCAAATCGGGGGTATGCTGTGGAAGGAAGGAGTTTAGCATCGTGGGACCGATGCAAGAGGGGGAAGGGAGCTAATGTCACAAACGGTGACTAAG
>Ga0307507_10012800_pt1 | contig 10294 bp, 9 predicted proteins | sample 7_EM_MG_FD_207223 | JGI IMG/M metagenome (GOLD analysis project Ga0307507, IMG submission 207223) | Populus trichocarpa ectomycorrhiza microbial communities from riparian zone in the Pacific Northwest, United States - 7_EM | ecosystem: Host-associated > Plants > Roots > Unclassified | place... | reverse complement strand
GCTATTCCTAGAAAAAACACAAATGTCTTGGTGTAGGGATATTTTGATATTTTCATACCATACACTAGTTATTAAAGGATTGACCAAAAATATCTGTGTTTTTTGTAACTTTTAAAGCACGGTAAAATATCTCAACTACCATCAAAGTTATTTTTTTTAAATGACAGATAAATATATTCTTGTCTTTTTATTTTTTTTACAGGATAAAATGACACCTTTACCCTAAAAATCAAAGAAATTAAAAACATGCGTCTATATGACATTTGGTATTTCCACTGTTTTTTTTTTGTTACTAGTTTCATGAAGGGTAATTTGATCTTTTTACATAGATTAAATGTTATTTTAGTTTAAAAAAATTGTAGGCGTATGAAAGGTGCCCGCAAACTTTAGGCGTCGCGTGCAACATCTTTATGAAGCAAAAAATTCCATTTTCATTGTGCCAATAAAGCAACATCATGTTCTGTTCTTGTTGATATAACACGTGTTGATGGTGTCGAGGCGGTTTGTCGTTGTAGGAATTTTTTTTTCTCTCTCTCTCTCTTTCCTTGTAAATCACAGATTGATCCTCTTTGTTATTGGTATTTCAGCTTTAGTCCTTGTTTTTTTTATTTTTAATTTTTGTTCTTGGTTGTTTTATTAAGGTTTTATTTGTTTTCAATTTAATATTTGATTCTAATTTATCATATATATTTTTTCAATTTAATTCTTATTTTTTTGATTATTTTTCTTTGCTGAGCCTTTTTGAAAAAGTTTTATTGGTTTTCAATTTCATAACTCAATCTAAATTTATGGTATATTATGTTTTTTAATTTTATCCTCATTCTTTTGATTTTTTTATCATTTTGTTATAATTATTTTTCCATTCAATGTCACCCTCCAACAAAATACTTGTAGTTGCCCTCTTTTTTTTTTTTTTTTCAATTTCTATCTTTATTCTTTTAGTTACTATTTCTTTGTTCTTGATCTTTTTGTGTGATTTATTTTTTGATTTCATCTTTTAACGTTTTATTTTATTGATAATTGTGGTTTTTCCATGTATGGTGCTCTCAATCCAACAACCCACGTCATGATTTTAAAAAGTTAACGGGGCTAATATTTTTTTTATTTCATCGTTCAATATTTTTTTTGAAAAAATAGATTTTTGGTTTTCTTTGATTTCTTTTATATTAGGTCATCTCGACCTCATGACCTAAAACACAGTTTTAGCGGGTGATCCTAGGCTGGCTCAACTCTTATCACACAGATTACATATCCATCATGCTAATCTTGGTTTACCCGAGCTCTCATTTGTTTATTTCTTACCCAATCCTATCATTCTATATTTAATTGACTAGAAATTAAACTATATTATTTTTTCACTATTGAAAAAAGGTTTGTTTTCCAAGTTATGATAATTGTTTTTTTTTGTCAATTTATTATTATTATTATTGTTTATTTTTTTATCACATGGTTAAAATAAAAACATCTTAATTGACTAATCATGATGATAACCTAAGTCATAAAATTTTATTTTTACTTTAAAATATGTTTAAGACACCTAAATATTATCTTTTTACAAAATAATAATGTCTAGTCCTATAACATAACTTTTTATTTATTTATTACTAATACTACTAATATTATTATTATCAACAAATAAAAAATCTTAATCCTCAAGACGTGAATGATGGTCCAAGCATGCTCGTCACGAACAAAAATAATAATAAAAAAAAACAACTTCATATTCCATAGCCTCCAATTGATAGAATATTGAAGGAGTGCGGTGGGTTTTTTGTTTTTTTAATGTATTTTAAAAATATAATTAATTTAAAAATATTAAATTGATATATTTTTATGACTTTAATAAGTTGATGTAAAAAGTAAAATTAAGATTTTTTTAAAAAATATCATTTTAATATATTAAAAAAAAATCTCTTTTAAAAAACACCAAATTGCGGGGCTGGAAGGTGGTCGGGTCAGGTGAGGGCTACTTTAGTCCTTTCCTAACTTTAACCTCCTCCCTACTCGAGAATAGAAAAACAAACAGTCCTGGGGTGAGGCAATCTAGGGTTTTAGTAGCTAAAAAAATTAAGTAGAAGAAAGCAAAAGCTTGAAAATTGAAAAAATGGAAGGTGGGGACGAAGGAGGAATAGATAGAGTAGTCGATTCGAAAGATTTACAGCAACAAAGCAAAGCACTTGATAAACTCACTGACCGTGTTGAAGATCGCCAACTTGATTCTACCCGTGTTCAGGAAGCTATGGCTTCCATTGCTTCTTCTGCTGAAGCTGATGCCAATGCTATGAGATTGAGGTACCCGATTTTATTTGACTGTAACTGTAGACTTAATATCTTGATTATTAGAGCATTTAATAGTCGATGGTCTTATTAGGAGACTTTGCCTGTACGTGGATTATTTCTTTTCTTGATCGACTGAGAATTTTCTGTAGTAATTTGAAGCTAACTTTCATTTTATTCGGGGGAGGGGGTTTGGCTAAATAATTTAGAGCAGTAGCTTGTTCTTTATTTATTATTAAATCAAATGTTCTGGACTTGGTCACCACAAATGGATATGTTTTACTGAACGTGACATGATTTATGATATTTACATAATAATACAAACAGATTATTTTAGCCGGATCGGGTTTCTTAATGCTGTTCAGCCCTGGTTTAATTTTATTCAGGTGGATACGATGTGTTAATGCTTTGTTTTGAAGTTTAAATGAGAGTTACAGAGTAATCAAAAGGATAGGGGGGAAGAGAACTCTTAGTTATGTCAATCTTTAACGGGTATTTCTTAGCAAATATTTAGAAGACTTTGTCTTGAAAGACTGAAACTTCAATGGGTTCATCATAGTTTGATGACATCGGAGACCATCCTGTGATGTACTGGTTTGTGTATTACATTGAACATATCAGTATCCAATATATATGTGTTTTGAGTTCCTGTATAGGATAAATACTTCCACATAGCATTTGTTCAACAACTTTTATTTATTCTTTTTAGTCATTTCGTTTACACATAGATGTGAGTCTTTTTTCTCCCTCTGAGCTGGTATTTCAGATCTCTCGATCGCAGAATTCTGTGCCTTGCTCAGAAGTTCAATCATGCAATATTTCGTATGTAAAGCAGTAGGCACTGCAGCATAGCTATTTTCTTGGAAATTTATTTCCATCTTTTTGTATATCTTCATTTTTCTTGGGCTGTTACCTATTGAATGTCCTTTTCTTTTCAACTAAACATTATTCTTGTTCTGCTTGACAGGGAGAAAGAACTGGCTGCTGTGAAGATCAACGCAGCTGATGTTGACATAATTGCAAATGAATTAGAGGTTACTTTCCTAGTATTTTTCCATTTGCATTAACGGATTTCAATTTGCATCTGCCAGTGGCTTATAGCATTTTTCTTTGATGTCGACACCAGTTGGACAAGAAGGTAGCAGAGAGAACCTTACGAGAGCACAAAGGCGATGCTGTTGCTGCTATTCGACATCTTCTTCACTAGAAACACATTGGGAACGCCGGGGGTTTAAAATTTTCTGAGAACGAGCTACATGAAGAATTCTTTTCGAATGCCAATGTGGAAGTTAATTTTTCTTTTTTTCCTTTCCATTTGCATAAAATGTTTGGAGTTGATGGTCTCTGTAAACATGCTTGCTATGCTTTTCAAAAACTGTATCCAGGAAATCAGCGATTCCCAACTATATAGATTTATATCCTTGCCTAACATTTTTTTCAATTCCTGTGATCAGTAATCCACCATACATGGGAACTTCGAGGAAGAACTATTGCTCATCACATGTGTTCGGTAACGCTGAAGATGATTTAAATTGAAAATGCATGGTTTTAATATAAAAATATCAAAACCAGTTAAAAGCATCTTGAAAAAGCATTTTTAGACGCACTGAAACTCATCAAGTAACCTACCATCTCAGTAAACGATTTTTACCATCGGAGGCTTGGCAAAGCGTGTTTGTAGTGTTGCTGCAATTGGGGCAAAGCATCTTTTGTATTTTTAACTGGCTTTGCTCCCCCATTTTATCATTGCAAATAAGACGGTTCGCTTCCCTTGATGATAACTTTTTTTTTTCCGTCTGTCTCTCCTCAAACACAAGTCAAACTGTATAACCGAACCTCAACTAGAAGAGCATCAAAGGGTATACGCCAACTTAGATCACACCATCTTATACAAATAAATAAAAAAGATAAAAAGAAACCTTGGATTAATTCATGCAAGCTGAGTGCTTACTTCTAGAATTGCCCGAATGGGAGAGATAGAAATGCAAAAATTAGGGCAACAAAATTCATCACGTTTAAACAAGCATGTAGAGAAATATTACCGAGGAAAGACAGTTATCTGATCTCACTCTTATTTGATCAATTGAAAACTGTGTTTTCCGACAACTTTCTAAGTGGTCCTAAACATCTCTCACATTGAAATCACTAATGGGTTTGCATGAATCCAACCAACACAATTCCAATCACACGGCACTACTGACGGATGTCGAAGATTTTAACCATGTTAGTAAATAAACAAACATCCAACCCACCCAATCACCATAAAAAATCAGGCAGCTCACAATGATGTCAACTACCCTCTCCTCTTCCCTTCCTTTTCTTAGTCTATCTGGGGCGAGCTTTTCCATGCCAATACCACATGGCTTTAGTGGCAATCCGTGGGCTATCCTAGTAAACATTCTCTTCACCAGCACTTGGGGGTAGACACGAGCCTTTTGGAAAGCAAAGTCATTCCAATCTGCGGCCATGCTAATGAGACAAGCATATATCTGACCTACAGTTCCTTCTGTGTGTTATCTCCAGCTGCGGAACGGGCTGCCTGGAATTGAATGGCATATTGTCTCTGAAGATCTCTGAGCTTTTCCAGCAATTCCTGGAAAGTTGGACGGCACTGTGGATCACTGGTTTAGACAAAGTTATGAATTCAACCATTAGAAAGTTTTGAAAATTGGGAATATAGATAATTGAGAACTGTAAAAAAGGGTGGCAAGACAAATGATTTCACTTTCCAGAATAACTACGTCTTAATCAATACCTACGACCAAACATAATTATTCTATAATATATTCACCATCAAAATGAAATCCACAAGACAACATCAGATAACTTCCAACAATAACTGAAAAATCTCCACAGCCAAAGTCAAACATGACAACCATCATAACTTTATAATCATAAGCATTTCATACACATCTACTAGCCAACCCATTAAATCCTAGTTTGACCACTTGGTGTTGGTTACATGCATCCTCCATTTAGCTCTACCCAGGGTATTAATTCATGCATCTACATTTATGCTGATGTGTAGTTCCAAAAAGATAATACATTCATGATGATACAGGACAAACATAAGACTGTGGGCCAAAATATGAAAATAGAAAGAAAAAAGAATTAAGAGTCGCCAACTAGGATCAAAACTTTGAACCCTCATTATTTTATAACCAGAAATCGTCGAGCATTTGTATGTCGATTAATTTAAAGTCGTGGAAGTCTAATAACCACCCTAACCAACCATAGAAGCACCTTCAGCAAGGGTAAATTTGCTTAACTCTTAAAGCCCTTCTTTTAGAATCAAGTGGAAGAAAATAAGCACCTGTGCCAGCAACTTCCAATTATAGAAGCCCACTGTGGATCCACATCTTTTGGAATCTCGAGCTGTTGGTTCATGAACCCTACAGCTCCAATCACCTGCAAGTACACAAAACAAACTATAGTTCGTATGTGCAGTGCTATGTTAGCATTATTTATTATTTGCCAAATTGAAAATTTGAAAAGGCTCTGCCTGAACATCCAGAGCAGGTGCTGGCAGCAATGTATTCTACTGTTCAAGCACTCAACGACTGTATATTAGCATACACAACAGTTTAGTCTTTGCTTTCCTAAGAGAAATATCCTCAGAAATTTTCAAGTGAGAACTATACCTGCATTGAGTTGAGATTATCCCAAGGAATCTTCTCAGTGGCAAGCTCCCAGAGTATCACTCCATAGCTGTATACATCAGACCTAAAGGAAACCAAACAGCAGAAAAGAAATCAATTTCAAGCTTAGGGTGGTTCCAGAATACACTTCAATCAGAAGTTTCAAAGTTTAGTGTTTTCCCAGCCCAAAGGGTATAACATACTTTTCATCGGAGGGTTCATTACGGAGAACTTCGGGTGCCATCCATTGAGGCTACAACGACAAAATAAAGGTAGTAGAGTGAGAATTTGACCTTAAATTTTTAAGCAGCCTAATCATAACAATTACAGAATGACTATTTTGATAAGATAAGTAACAAAAGTTGTAGTACCGTTCCCTTCCCGGTCTTTGTTGTCAAATAAGTTTCATGCTTTAGACGTGATAAACCAAAATCTCCAACCTGGTCAAATATAATTATATTTTCACCTCAATGGAAAAAAGAAGAAGAAGATATCCAAGATGTCTCAACCTGAAGTTAAATAGAAAACCAAACAAATTGCATGAGAAAATACTTATAATTAATGACAAACCTTTACAGTCCAGTTCTTGTCAACTAAGAGATTTGAAGACTTCAGATCACGATGAATGATAGGCGGGTTGTAATGATGAAGATAGTTCATACCTCGAGCCTGTAGAGGATTCAAACAATAAAATAAAGGATGAGATACACTTCATTATTAAAAATCAATCAGAACACCTCAAGAACCCCAAACAAATGAAAAAACCATAGAGATCCTCAACAAGAAAACAAGACAGTCATTGCACCATTTTGGTCCCAACGAGGTGGGATCATAGAAGGAACAATTCAGAGACATCGTCAACCTTCAGCATTCCTTACAGGCCCAAGAGTTTTAGCACTACAACAAGCAATAATTCCTACCAGGAAGTATATTCATAAAAAATTCACCACTCACTATATCCAATGCCATATGAGCACGCCGTCTCCAATCTAGTTTGGTTGTGTTCCTCTGCAGTAAGCGAAACAAACTTCCACTGCATCAACGGGAAATAGAACAGTTACTGAAAAGTACATTATCTTCTGTTTCAGGAATTTACAAGTTAATTTCAATCATATGACACCCTACAAAAATTATGTGCCATTTTTTAGTTGGCACACTGAAAAGTAATAAAACTGAAAGCTCATCATTCATAGTTGTTGAGATGGAGTTCAAAATTACCGTGGGAGGAACTCTGTAACAATGCAGAGACGCTGAGGTGAAGTCACAGCACCCATGAAGAGCAAAACATTCGGATGCCGGAGTCTCTTCATGAGAGATACCTTCATGAATGAAAAGAAAAGGGGCATTGATGTTATATTAAAACAGGGAAGGGGAGCATCCTTCATTATATAACAATGCAAGATATGATATATTCCCAAATCTGAATCCCAAAATCACCCGATCCTTCAGGCAAGACCTAGCATAGCATTGTTAAACTAGTTGAAATCAAGATTTGACAATACCAGTAACCATAATACAGCTTTAAGCAAATCCACTAAGAAAATCTCGTATTGCTCATATGTCTCCAACTAAGGCTAGTATAGTCCAGTTGACCAGCATTTTGATTCTTATTATCTTAATTTACATATTTACAGACTTCAAAGCCTTCAGTTAAATGGTGTCACTTGTCTACACCAACCCAAGCATTGATATTCATTGCAGACAATAAGATCTTCTAAAGAAACGACCTTTAATAAAAAAGTTAATATGACAATGATTGCAAGGTCGTTGGCAATTTTAAGACAATGGAAATCATGTACACACGGACCAGTTTGTAGCAGGTAAAAAAAGAAGAAGGAAATGGAATTGGTTAAAATGGAGCATGCATAGCAAGATGCTTGGAAACATACTAGAAACATCCCAATTTGACATGCATTTAAATGGCAAGAAACTGTAACTATGATTCTGTTGAGATAACTGGAATCCCACCTCTTGTTTAAATGCAAGTATAACATCATCTGAATACTCTTGCTTGGAGAATACTTTGACAGCAACATCCTGAAACAAAATGAGTTTTGCTCAACCAAGGATAAATAAAATATCATCACCACAAAGTTCATTTTGCTTCTTTTCCTCATTCCACTCAATGCGAAACACAATTAAAGCTTCATAGAGATCCTAGCTCACAAGGCAGCATCTTATATTCTGTAAGAATAAGAAAGCAGAGTCATGTATACACTAAATGCACATAACATCCCATTTATGTGGTTTATGTAAGACATATCAATGTCATAGACATATATGCTTACAAAGTTCAGACTAGGCAATTTTAACTTGAGTTTGCTTCTGTTCATATTATCCATAATGAACAGAAATGAAAGCTTTAGATTAGGATAGATGGCAGGCACAATGCTGTATCTTATCTCAAGTATCTGAATTCATATACATCTTGTGATTATGCGTCATTGAGAATAAAGATGTTTCAAAGGAAAAGAGCAAGAGAACATACTGATCCGTACCACAGGGCATGATATACAGTTCCACAAGAACCTGCAGGAATATAAAGTAAAAGTGGTAAAGTGAGAATGCAAATGAAGTGTAGTCAAGCAAAACATCTCAGCTTAAAGATAAAAGCTAAAGAAGCATTATGACAGATCACTGTTATTTGTCACTAGACATTCAATGAGGATGCAAAAAATTTCAAGTTCAGGAAAGATTAAATACAGAAGAGTAGCTCAACCAAAGGACATTTTAGAGTCGATACTCTAGAAGCACACTTTTCAATTTAAAGATAACTACCTTGCCCAATTTGCTCTCCAATAGTCAAGTCTTCCCATAATATTTCATAATCCAAGCAATCAGTGTCCGGGTCCACCTTATTCACAGTACTGCTGGTACTTCCACAACTACTGGCACTGCTTGTGCTGTTAACATTAATTGAAGAAGACCAGGACCCAGAGGCCTCATTATTGGCAGGCCGATTACTTTCACTGACATGGCTTTCAGATTTTGCACCGGAAGAGGGACTTCTCTGATGAAATGTTTCACTCTCTTGATCATTTTGCAACCAAGGCCACCCAAAACGTGTAGTCCTTGCTTCTGAGCCTTCCTTTTCATTCCCTTTCCAGGGCCATGACAGCCCTTTCTTACCAATCCATGCTTCTGCCTTTGAGGTAAAGATCTTGTGAATTGCAGGCTTTCCTTCGCTCTCATCACCAGATTCTCTGCATGATTGTGCTGGTGACCTGTCGTCAAGATGGGAAAATACACCAAAAGGAGATGGATGTACATCTCCTCTTGGCGTACTAGCTCCACTAGAATTTGCATCCTCCCGATGGTCAGATAGAGCTGCATCTGAGTACCCATGGTCAGAATAGTGACTGTCCCCACTCCCTCCTTCACGATCCATGCTGTTCTCTCCCGGCCGGATTTTGGACTTGACTTTGTTGCTCACCTTGGATGCCTGTTTTGGTGATTATAACAATCAAGACAGGCAACGCTGTATAGTTAAATACATAAGAACACAAAAAAAACTAATAGACTGACCAAATTTGATATTTTTGACGCTACTGCTGCTTGCAAGGGCTGTTGAGAATCAAGACCAAGTTTGCTCATGACGATATTCCTGGGCGAACTATTGCTTGACTCTGCTTCCAAGTTCCTCGAATCCAACAATGCAACCCCCACTTCTTGAAAAGGTCGTGAATCACTCGACACGCAAATAATCCCAACCAAAGCACCATCATCATCGTATAAAGGAGTATTAGTAGCAACAACTGTAAACCTCTCCGCCATTTTATTCTTAACCGGAAACTTCCCTGTCCATTTCTCCCCCATACTAACTCGTTGAACAATACCATTTGCCACTGCATAATCCCGAGGATCAATTAGCAGCTCAATAGCATCCTGACCAAGAGCTTCTGCAGCTGAATAACCATAAAGGTTCTCGGCTGTTCGGTTCCTGCACAATCATAACAATACACCTAAACCCCATAAATCAATGCCTTCAATTTCCGCATAAACTAGAAAAACCCAGCAAAAAAAAAATCACGCGAAACTCGTTCAAAAGCACAAAATTTATATTACAACTCAGATTAAAAGGGATTATCATCTAATACCAATCAAATTCAGAAATCGGAATCACAATTTCCATAGTCAACCACCAACATATCTACAGTTACAACAACACCCAAAGTTCTAACCAAAAGAAACACACCATACACACAAACAACAACCCCAAATGACAAAGATGTGAAACGAAAATGCAAAAGAAGAAAGAAATCTTTAAGAAACATAGCTGAAACATAGCAAACTTACCAGTAAATAATACGACCTGAATGATCAAAAATATGAACAGACTGTCCCACGGACTGCAATATATTCAAATATTGTTTATCAGT
>Ga0307507_10012799_pt1 | contig 10295 bp, 5 predicted proteins | sample 7_EM_MG_FD_207223 | JGI IMG/M metagenome (GOLD analysis project Ga0307507, IMG submission 207223) | Populus trichocarpa ectomycorrhiza microbial communities from riparian zone in the Pacific Northwest, United States - 7_EM | ecosystem: Host-associated > Plants > Roots > Unclassified | place... | reverse complement strand
ATAACTTTAATAGGAGCTAGAGAGTATATATAAAAGTCCAAATTTAAATTATTAAAATTTATTATTAAGTGGTTGTTAAGATATTAAAGTGTGATTTTTCCATTTTTTGGTATGTTTTTGAAGTGATCAGCTCACCCGTTTGACCAGCTCACCCGTGAAATACGTTACTTATTTAATATATATATACTTAATATACTTAATATTATCCTTTAAGTAGATAAGAATATTATCTAAGTAGACTATATAGAGAGTATCTACCAGGTTTTCTAAAACTTTATCCCTTAATCCGTCAAGACCCTTAGCGTAAGTGGTCTGTGCGGAACATTGTTCTCAACGAAGTTAAAGGCTTTGTATTTCTGAGAGCGGCAGCTTAATTTGACCGGTTTAATTAATAAACTCTTATCAATACTATAAAGACTAATTTTAACGGGTTAAGGGATAAATATAGCTTTAGAAAGTTATAGAGGTATTAGCTAAGCTAAATAGTATAACTAGATACTTAAAGTAACTGTGTCAGGTGACGAAGTCACCTCGCCTATATATGTTGTTCCGCACAGCCGTGCCTGGCATCTTGCTAGTCACTCGCTTACCTTTTGGGGTTTGTGCCGTGGCTGGGTGGTGCGTAGCCTGTCACCTCACAAACTGTAGCGTATTTTAAACATGGGTTTCTATTTATCCCCTTTCTTAATACGAAGCCTATCCCTTGTAACGGTGGAATTCGTCCTACGGTTATCGATAAGAGCTAGCCAATAGAAAAAATAGGATTAGGATTCCGTGACCATACGGGTACTTTTAATTCTGGTGTTCGCGCACAGTCCAGCTTTCGTAGGACTTCACCATTGGCAGGGATAGTACTACGTATTCTAGAAATCCTATTCTGTTTTTATAGAATTCGCATTTTATATAAGGGCGCAAAGAGGCTTCGGGGTAGATTCGAAGCAATTGTATAAATTCTATCTAGTTTAGAGGGGGATGATGCGGAAATCTTGTAATTAAATAGTCAGGGGTCTTGGCAGCAGGCGTGTATGTAGCCTTCAATAGGCTTCGACAGAATTCGATCAAAGCGTCGGATTTTATCTGAGAATGACATCTCGTGTCAAGTGTTTCACCGAGACATTCTTACTGTAACTGGGCTAGTCACGTTACATTTTAACAATTTAGCGTATAGCTTAAATTAGCGTAATCGGTCGAGAACGCGGCGTACGTAGTTAATATAATCTTCTTCGTTTTTAAAGAATATAAGGATATTATCTAGGTAGATAATATAGCAGTTGTCTAGTAGGTCTAATAGAGCTATATTAATATAGCCCCAAAAGACCGCGGGTGCGTTAGTTAGGCTAAATAGAACTACCGTATATTTAAAATAGAATATACTTACCTCTAAACAATTAACTAACAACTAGTCCACTCCCAATTTCTAACCGCCACCTCATACTGCGGGTCGCAAATTCGCACATGTTCGCCTCGCTCTCACGCACGAAGCCTAGGTACACCTCCTCTTGGCTATTATGCGGGGTATATTTCCGCACGTCACCCAGCCATCAGAGTTAGGTTAAGCCTTGAGGCTTAAAAGTCCATGGTCCATGAAAAGAAAGAGGGGCAGGCTTGGAACTTATTAGCTGTCAGCCCAGGGCTCTGGAAGTAGGTATTAATCCGTCGGACCGAGCTTGACATCCGAAGTGTGCGCTTAATCTAACAGCAACACGTTAATCACACGACATTTTACGGAATAATAAGACAGATTCAGTGCAGGCCGCAAAGGGGATCACAGTTTATTCAATTCGTGCTCGATAATTGTCTACACGGGTTTCATTCATTCTTATGTCACATTTTGCTCGTTTGAACTTCTCTTTACCAAATAAATCAGGAGGTCATTTGTGAAGCAGCGAAAAACGAAGCCCTGCGTCCGAAGGGAACCACGAAAAAACTGATCAATCCGCAGAATCCAACTTCTTTCTAAAGCTTACTTGGCACATTCGGGCTCTGTCCCGATTCCTAGGCGTTCCCGTCGACCTTGGCAATGTAGACCAATAGGTCGAGGACACGGCGGGAGTAACCCCACTCGTTGTCGTACCAGGAGACAAGCTTGACGAAGTTCTTGTTCAGGGAGATACCGGCCTTAGCATCGAAGATGGAAGAGCGGTTGTCACCGCACATGTCAGTGGAGACGATGTCGTCCTCGGTGTAGCCGAGTATGCCTAACGGATGTCAACATGATGCATTGGATTAAGAATTTATATTCTCTCACCTTTAAGGGAGCCTTCTGAGGCCTCCTTGATGGCAGCCTTGATCTCTTCATAGGTAGCGGGCTTCTCGATGCGGGCAGTCAAGTCGACAACGGAAACGTTGGCAGTTGGGACACGCATGGACATACCGGTGAGCTTGCCATTGAGCTCTGGAATGACCTTACCGACAGCCTTGGCAGCACCAGTGCTGCTGGGAATAATGTTCTGCGCAGCAGTACGGCCTCCGCGCCAGTCCTTGGCGGATGGGCCGTCCACGACCTTCTGGGTAGCAGTGTAGGAGTGAATTGTGGTCATCAAGCCCTCAATGATGGTGAACTTATCGTTGATAACCTTTGCGAGGGGAGCTAAGCAGTTGGTTGTGCAGGAGGCGTTGGAGAGGACTTCGATGTCGGACTTGTAGGTCTCGTTGTTGACGCCCATGACAAACATGGGAGCATCAGCAGAAGGAGCGGAGATAACAACCTTCTTGGCACCACCCTTCAAGTGGGCCTTGGCCTTCTCGGTCGTAGTGAAGACACCGGTGGACTCAACGACGTAGTATGCACCAGTCTCGGCCCACGGGATGTTGCCGGGATCTCGCTCCATGTAGAAGCGGACGGTCTTGCCATTTACAACGAGGTCGTTGCCCTTGACCTCAATTTCACCCTTGAATTGACCGTGTGTGCTGTCATACTTCAACATGTAGGCCTATATATTAGAAAGTTTGGTGTTAGCCTCCGACATCCGAACTGACACAAAGGGAGCAACCAAACATCCAGCGAATTTCATATTCAATGTATCTAGGTGTGGAATGCGGCTTACGGCGTAGTGGGGCTCAATGAAGGGGTCATTGACGGCGACGATATTGACATCGTCATGCTCGATGCTGTAAGCAGTTAGTTGTTGCCTTGGCCGGTCCGCTTCGGGAACCGAAGATCTGGGCGACTTACGCGTTGCGGAAGACGATTCTGCCAATGCGGCCGAAGCCGTTGATTCCGACCTGGAGTGGGTAGGTCAGTAATTGGAGAGCAAAGCGTAACATCTGAAGAGCTTTTACCTTGACAACCATGTTGGTAGTGAATAGACGGCTGGAGAGAACAATCAACTGTTTAAGCACACAGGATAGATTTGTAGCGTGCCTTGCTGTATGAAGGGTCAATTAGGGATGCCGAAGCTGATAAAGAGTAAGCAATTGAGGGAAAAGGCTGTGGTGTGAGAAATGTTGGGCGTAGCGGGGTGTTCTTGGGGGATATGTATTTATTAGGTTTTGATGAGGGGCACAGACGTCAAGGCTGCTCGCTAGCTCCGTGCTTTTTTTTTTATCTCGATAACTCTATACGACGGCAGCACCTTATCCAAAGCTCAAAAAAAACCAATAATACCACATTCTCTGCCTCCGATCTCTAAGCTGCTCAGTCACCCGGCCGCTTCTGAAACTCCTCATGACCTGACCTCGGACGAGCGTGGTTGATTCTTTGGACCGGTCCGGTCTCACCCGCGGCTCTCAATTAGCGTTATGATTGAACTGGGCCCCCGTTTGAGACATTGTCTCTCCTTTCCAGAAACTCGCATATGTCGGCTAAGGAATCTGGTGTTGGGGGCAGGGTGGCGTCAGGAGAGGCTCTATCCCCACGACGCAATGCAGAGGCTGATTTCTGCTAACTCGTATACAGCCAGCCCTGTGAGGCATTTCTCCAGTCTAGTCTGCTTGCGAATATAATATTTGCACATCTCATGATCCATTGCCACCTGAGAAGGCGCGGGATGGTGAGAAATGGATGAGAAAACCTCGTTGCAGCAAGGCGAATAAAGAATTACGAATCATTGATATGACAGCGCGGCATGCTGTAACGGAGCGCGGGGAGGCGACTGTGCGACCGGACAATCGACAGCTCACCACGCATTATAGCTTGGCATGAGTTTTTTCTGCGGCTTGAGCTTTCCGCGGCCGGGAGCTAGTTCGGCCGGTATAGGGCTTAGAGCTGTTGCTGTGCCACAGAGTACACATGTACCTGCAGTAAATAGACGCTGTGTTTGGCAGCTTTTGACCGACTTAATCACCATTGGCAAAGCAGCTCCCTCATCTACGGATACTCATTGGTCGAATATCAAAGCTCAACAATAACCAGTATTGAGAACCTCATGCATCGCTGACAAGGCCGTCCTCGCTTGGCAGCCCTCTGCACGGGCCACTGGATCTCTATGCTTGTGGCCTTGCTCCAAGAGCAGTTACAGGTCCCTATGCACAATAATGACGAAGTTGTTGGAAAATATTCCGAGTTTAATGTGTTTTAAATTCCGAAAGTAGTAGAGCATTTTACTCTTCAATCATATCTCAAAATCTATAGCTAATGATGACGCTCTTCACGCCTGAAAGCCCCCGTTTATAGTAAACTAGATTGTGCTGGCAACAATCCATTCCCGTCATTATAACTGTCTCCACCTCCCTAGCAGCTGATTCTTGCTTCCGGCTCCATACCCTGAAAAATAGAAATACTCACTGAATCCCATTCCCCCAATATATTACATCCATTACCTACAAACTGCTCGCTAATGAGACCGACGACATACGAGATGCATGGCCTTAAAGAGCCGTATTGTCGATTTCAATAGGGCCCGCCGTATGTTGGACTAGTAAGTTTTTTTTGTGAGCTCTCCATATTCGATGTTGCGAGATAAGTTGGCTCGTTCACATATGACCCTCAGCTCCTCCTGCCACCCAGGGTTCTTTCGGGACCATCTTTCAATTGTATCCTATCGAAGTTGTCTTCTCTTATATCGGTAGTAGGATTGTGGGCAACGAAGTTGGTATCGAAGACACCACTAAATTCATAGTGCAAAGTCCGAAGATTTGGTATCGCTGCAAATACTACCGGCAGAACATCCACATCTAAGTTTTGCACGTACGTGGAGCCAACGTAGTAAGATTCGACGTCGTGAGTGGCTTGTTGTGAAACAACGAAAACTGAGAATCCTTGACCATCCTTTCAAGAGCTAGCCCCACATCCAGGGCCCTGACAGCAGGCGAATGGAGAAGATAGTAGATATCACTCTTGTGGTTGTAGGATTTCCCAAGCTGTTTACCCTCTGCAGCTGATGAGACGCAAACATGCTCCAAATGCAGAAACATGGATAGCTTGGCTGATCGATCGTGTGGACATATAGCTGCTCCTAGGAGTAAATGTAGAAACTCATTCTCTTTATAGTAGTCAGGGCTTAGATGCAGCCTCCGAAGCTCGGTTAATTGCGAAGGAAGCAGCGCAATGAAAGCATTTACATCTCCTTTTTCTAATACGGAGAACCACAGCTCTTCCTCAGGCAGCTCTGTAGCTCGAACGAGATGTCCCATGGCATCGAATTCAGAAGCCGTGAGTTCCGGCTCGCTGTCAGCGTTCCAGAGAGTCCCGGGTGTTCTGTGATATACGCTTTTCACCCGGCCAGTGAAGTCTAGGCTCTTGATAGGCATATTTAGGAGAGATTTCTCAATAATAGTTCGAAGTAAGAATGGATAGGAGGAGTTATGAATTCATGGCTCGGTTTCCAATCCATAGCCATTCCATCTTCCCAAACTTTAATGTTGGAGAACCGTTCTTCCGGCGTCCAAGTAACAGTCTCATATAGAAAGGGGTGAATAACCTGTTGTAGCGCTTTGCAGGATCGCGAAATGGCAGAAATATCTTTCTTGTCGAGCTCTGAAATTATTTGCAGCAGGAGCTCGGCTGGGATTTGGGTAATCGATGCCATGCTATTTGACCGATGTCCGAATTTGCGGGTCTCAGTAACACAGAAAGATCTAAAGGCATGATAAAGATATTGAATACAGCGCTCGGAGAAGCTGTTACATGGTGCCCTGATAAGTTTTACTCAAGCTCTCAACTCTTGATAGATACGAGGCGGGAGGGCGTGACTTGTGCAGAAGTCCAGCTTGAAGAATGAGTAGTAAGGCTAAGTGTTAATTGAATATATCATGGCCAACCTGTACCTGATAAAGTACTGTGATACTGAAGAAGATTACTTGCCTTTGGCTGATAGAAAGCTAGGCGTACCTTTAAACCAGCGTCAAATACGTGATGGCATGGTCTGTTCTCTAAATCGTCTCGCGCTGATTGGCCGAATGCGTCACCCATCTGATTTTCTTCGTGCCTGTCTTGGCGAGCCGACCTCAGAACATCACCTTCGGCCCTCCTTTGGCCCTCTCGACTACATACCATTCCTCCCACCAACACCAATTGGCGGCAGCCTTGCTCCGGATAGGGAGCTTCCTTCTCTCCTTCAGTGACCTCGCACACTTCTCCCCTCTATAATCCGCGATGCTTCCCTCCTCCGTCATCCGAGCTTCGAGAAGCTCGGCCTCGGTCATCCCATCGACCGCGACACGTCAAACTGTCCGTATACCTCGAGCTGCTTCGGTTGTCTGCATCCAGCAGCAATCTCGCCAAGCACACGCCATCTCCAACCCGACACTCGCGAACATTGAGAAGCGATGGGAGGCAATGCCGCCTCAAGAGCAAGCAGAGCTATGGATGTCTCTTAGGGATCGGATGAAGGTCGACTGGAACGAGATGACATTGCAGGAGAAGAAGGCTGGTGCGTACTGTCTATTCTCATAGCATTGGGACGGTGTTGAGAGTAGCACACGCGGGTTGTGAACTTTTGAGTTCTAGAGCATGAATTTTTTTATTCTCCCGTTTGATCTTGTGTAATTGCGAATGAAAGCTTACGAGAACGCCCTGAATAGCATATTGGATTGCTTTTGGCCCTCACGGCCCTCGTGCTCTTCCTCCACCCGGTGAGACCGGAAAAATAATCCTTTACACCACCATTGGCATCATTGTTTCAGGTGTTGCCTTCGGCCTCACACGTATGGGCGCCTCAGCCAAGCATCCAAGGACTATGACCAAGGAGTGGCAAGAAGCCTCAGAAGAGTATTTGAAGGTACGCAGCCTCAATCTCATGTCTTCAATATTCCACCATCCAACCCATAATTTCGATTTGCTAATAATCTTAACAGGAGCAAGGAACGGAGCCTATCACTGGATACAAGGGTATGCTGGTCCAGAGCAAACCTGGTCCCAAGGGTCAATTTGACAACGACGAAGAATAAATCCGTTCAAAAGAAGGTCGTAACATACACTCTCCATTGGTAAAGTGCAGTATCGGTGCGTTTGTATCAAAGGTGGTATGAAGAGTGCGTTTACGCTAGCACAAGCTACTAAGTTGCCGTTGTTATATTAGTTTGCCTTTTGTACAAAAATTAGAGGCATTTGAGTTAGCTATTCCTAGTTTACTTGCTCACGTGTCGGCACTCTGTAGAAAGTGGCATTGTCAATACACTTACGCTTCTCAAAACTGCAATTTGACTACTCCCAGGAGTTCGCCGCTACAAATTATAAGTCCAATCACATTACCGTAGTCTAAATCAAATAACAGTACACTAGAATTATGCGTCGTCCGATTACCTGATTTAGCAACTTCCTTCACTGCTTACGAAGATACCAGCTACGATTATAACCTAAAGTATAGTCAACAAAATATTGAAGTCCCAGAGAAGCAACAGCATTTCAATCTCACTGAAAATCTAAGGTCCAACTCTACAGACTACCTCTAGTGTTTTCTAACCAATTGACTAATATTTCTTACTCTAAAATATAGCACATATGTGAAAGTTATGAAGAAAACTTATCGGCCTAATCAACTTATGATTACCCGTTCCGACCAAGATTCTTCAGCTATCCACGCACCACACTGCAGACCATGACATTGAAGAACGGGCTCTTCATCTGACGTAGAAACATTAGTCTTGTCGACCTTCCACGACATAGGGAACCACCGGTATTGTGTGTGAACCAATTCATTACCATAATTGGTGCACGGAGAGAAAAATAAACCCAAGCTCTGATCCTCAAAAAAAGCCACATAGTCGCTCAGAGAAGCATTTGAATGCGCTAAATGACCAACGCTAATCGTTCGCTTTGATAGAACTGTTTGTATGAGCCATGGCGCAAAATACTTTCCTGGAAAGCTAAAGTCCAAAGACTGGAATGGATCTGTATGTTTAGTGGAGCCCGGTCTCTTGGGCATTGGATTAGGCCAGATGAGGGCCTCGGTATTGACATCATAAATATCTTTTAAAGAAGCCTTACTGTAAAGTGCTACCTGAGGATCCCTTTCAATGTCATCTGGAAGCATCCTCCGCCGAAGGTACGTCCATATGAGGTTTACGAGACCATGATATGCTCGCTTATGCAGATAGCATAGCAGACTAACAAAGGCTTCGACTGCCAGTGTCCGATCGATATGTCCAGCCATGGATTGCTCGACTATTGACTGGCCTCGTTGAACGCAAAGCTTTTCTATGACAGCTGATACGTCAATCTTATGGTCAACGACCCATAGCCATCCTTGAACTAATAAACCGGTTTCCGTTAAAGAGATAACGCTTGTGCGTAGATGATCTTTGTCCCTTTCAAGATATACCATCCCATCGAGGTTGGCTGAAGCTGGAGGGCACCATGTATACCCGGGGCGCCTAGTCAGCGCGCACACATTATCAGATTCTAAGAAGTCAACCTTGCCACGCTGTCCTTGCATCATCTCAACATGGCCATTCAAAAGAGACATATCTCCGTTAAGGATGGATAAGACGAAAGCGCAGATACTGAAATTATAGCCAAGCCGATCCAGCTCATTTGAATCAAGACGGACCTCGTAATTGCACAGATTGGCAAGAATAGCCAGCCGATCAGCAACGATGGAGTTCTGCCTCTTACCGAGAAAGCAAAGAGCTTCAGCTGCGTTGCAAGCTAAGCGCTTATCTGGATCGTATTCCGAGAACGACTCAGGCGGCACCATGCTGAACCAACGGTCCATAACTCTTGAAATTCTATTATACAACTCCTCGCCAACATCTTCAGCCATGCTCTCAATTGTCGTAGGAAGCCAGGATGACAAAAGAACGTGTAGTTGGAACAGAGACACTTCGAAATAATGATCGCTACCATTGGAGAAGTAAGTCGTCCTGTACAGCTGCGGAGCGCATCTAATTAACAGCGTCATCTCAGACCCGGCAGATGTAGACTCTTGAAGAATCCAGGCGCGTGTAAACCAAGCATCTGAGCAGATGAATTCCAGAACCTCCGCAAGACTTTCCAACTCATGCGGCTCGATCCCTTCGCCTTCGAACATGAGATTCAAAGCATCGAGATGCTCTTGTTTTTCAACATATATATTGAGCAGGCCGACTGACTCCTCTGCACGCTGATATACCAGATCCATAGCCTGAATGCCATCTCGTTGGTCGATAGGGTTGTCCTGCTCAATGCACTCTTGGTCAATCCAGATGAATTCCGAGCCTCTTCTTGATGCGAAAAGGATCGCACGATCCAATATACTACTCGATGCCTTATTTGAACGGGAACCGTGCTCTGTGTTGATTGAGTACTCTTGAATCTCCCGCCCAACGTCTTTGGGTCTGGAGAACGGTGTACTTGACCAGCAGTACGACACCGCTACATAATGGACGCAGTCCGGGAGCTCCGAAGATTTGGTTAGCTGAAGTTGACGGGATGTTTCATCGAAACTCTTATATGAGCGCTCGCTACATATACAATATTCTTTGGACGAGCCCTCCGAAGTTGACAATGATGGTTCTGGCTCTGCGAGTTCGCTCTCATGTCCACCTTTAGCGTCAGCTATGGTATCTGCGGCCCTGCTACCGGCGCTGTCTGCGCCAATGGCTGGTGTGAGGAACCTTAGATGTGATGCCCATGTGGTTACTTCACCACGGTTGACCTGGAATTTTGAGACCGCAAGCAGTGCTTCTTTGAATTCATGATCGGTTTCATAAGCGTTGCTGAAGGGAGTTTCAATGTCAAGTAACATTGCCGCTGCATATAGAATGCTTCATTTATTTTGGCCAAAATACACGTTCAGGTATTCTACTATTATCTCAGTTGACTCAGACCCTCGGAGAGAAAATCCACCTCACCTGAGCCAATCGGCGGCTGGCACCGCCACACCTCTATAACCCCTGTGACTCCTGTGAACTCCTGAGCCAATTAGCAACCGGCG
>Ga0307507_10012798_pt1 | contig 10296 bp, 5 predicted proteins | sample 7_EM_MG_FD_207223 | JGI IMG/M metagenome (GOLD analysis project Ga0307507, IMG submission 207223) | Populus trichocarpa ectomycorrhiza microbial communities from riparian zone in the Pacific Northwest, United States - 7_EM | ecosystem: Host-associated > Plants > Roots > Unclassified | place... | reverse complement strand
TACATTCATGGGAGTTAATTATGTAATCATGAAATACATAGTGGATCTTTTGCACGATACCTTCTGGGAGGCATGCTTTTTGGATAAAAACACATTTGTAAAACAGTGGAATCTTAAATTATGCAGTCGAGGGGACCAGGCGCCTGGGGGCCAGTTCATCAACTCAAAGACGGAAATTGCCTTTTCATGAGTTTAGGGCTGGTGCACTTAGGGAGGCACTCGATGCCTCCACTCACCTAGCCTTTCACTTTAATGGATGGTACTCGTGTAGGGTCTCACCGCATATAAACCTTTCATGGCATGGTTAGTCCTTAGGTTAAATTTTATTTTTTAGTAATTAAGTGGTTGATTGATTAATTAAAGTCATGAGACAATCATATCAGGTCTACGATCCCAAAGTTTTTGCTTTCTATCCTGCATGAAATAATTAGCAAGATCGACCTCTAAAGAGAAGCTGAAGATAGAAGCTCCGATCAGTGATCACGGCCTGTATATACACAGGCCTTGGTAAATTATGTGTGTACTACAGAGATAAACATCAAAGAACATGATCGCCATTGTGCCCCTTGCAGGACCATGGATGTTGGCCCCACATGAGTAAAACCTCTGAACTAACAACAGCCCAGTTGCCGCGGTTTCTTGGAAGGTGCGAAGCTGACTGCGGTCCAGCAGCACCTGATGCGGTGGGTGGTCAATTGATGAGAACAATAATCTGATCAATTCTGCAGCTGGAGGAGAAGGCATACGCTGAGGTCCACCGGACCCATACTGCAATCAAACTGAACCGAAGTGAATGTGATGTTTTCGTTGCATCGATGAAATGTGAATTTCGGTTAAGCTATTAGAGTTGAGTAAGCTCGTTCATCTAGTATTAGCTCATGTCTGGTAAAACAGAATTAGCAAATTCAAATCTTATTTGATATTTGACGTGAAAGATATAAAATTAGGTTTCTAAATCCCAAGTTATAACGCGGAAATCTATTTAATTATTCATTAAATAGTTTCATAAAAATTAATTATTCATAGAAATTATTATGGAAATAACATATTAGGCTGTTTGAAGATAGTTTTTTTGAGAGTATGATTGCGGTTGTTTTTTGTGCCGAAATACATCAAAATAATATTTTTTTATTTTTTAAAAATTATTTTTAAAATCAATGCATCAAAACAATTCAAAACACAAAAAAAATTTAATTTTATAAAAAAAATTTTAATTTTTTTTTAAAACATGATTTACATCGCGTTACAACATTCTCAGGATAAAGCAACTTAAACCAGGAATGAAAAAAATCACAAAACAACTAAGAAAAATAATAAAGAAATCCAAAAATAATTAGAAAATTTCAAAAAATCATGTAATTATAGTTAGCTGACGCATTATAAAATCAAGCATGCAACAATCAGATAAAATATTATATTTATTCTCATCGAAAACATCATTTGACATGTTCGAACTTTTTTTTTTGTACTTGCCAAGACATTAAATTACAAAATAAATATTGATAATTATTAATAAAATAACATAAAATTTATGGCATTGATGGTTTAACACACGCAATTAAAACATAGGGTGATGTAGGCATTTCAGCAACATCATTTCCTTTCCCAAGTAGAGATTCATAGACTGAAATAGCCTATATCATAGCCTTTTATTAAAGAAAATAATGGAACCTGGTTATTGTTTCATTATTTATTTGTCTTAAAGGTGCCTAAGTGGTACCCTTTTCTTCTTAGAAACAACGAACATGCCGTGTTTTCTCGAAATTAATTAAAATTCTTGGCCGAAATTAATACCGAGATACGCACAAGATTTCGGTGAAGAATAACGAGATGGGACATTCATACGTAATATATGATTAGATCAATTGCACAGTCTATCAATCTCTTTCAATATCTCCAATAATTCCCATATCTCCCTTTCCTTGTTAATGCAATCTAAAGAAAAAAAAGGCTAATATTATTGCCAAACTCTTAAATCACTCAAGTTCGGCACCGAAAAGCTTTCACACTGATTTCTTCGGCATTTTTCTTTTTTCATATAAAAAAAAGATTCTTTATTTTCTCTTGGGTCAGACTTATAATGTATCTGGTATTGTAATTAAAAGCAAGATTTTAACTAAAAATGCATTATTTTTAATGTTTTCTTAACATTTTATAAAAAACAATCAATGGTGTTTTCTTAGTAAAAACAATTCTTGGAACAAATGTTTGATCGATATCTTTTTACCAGTCGGCCGAGGGTCTAAATCAAAACCAAGAATTGTTAATTGGGCAAGGCAAGAACTTAGTCTTGCATGATAAGGGGTTAGGTTTATGAAATATTGTGGTCATTGTTTAAGGATCCAAAGCTTGGTTAGCACCGTAGGAAGAATATTAAAATAGGCTTTAATAATTGGCGAAAAATGACCAGACGTATAAAGCGAATTTTGATAGGAGAAAGACCCCAGTGCATGCATGGACCCCCTTTAGAGCTAGAAAATGATGTCTCATGAGGCCTGCATATATTATTTGTACCAAACTGTCAAGTCTTGGTCCCCATCAATGAGAGAGTCATAACATTAATGCCTTAAATGGCTACTTACCAACATACCTACACTAAATTTCAGAGAAAGTATAACCTTTCGTTTTGTTTGGAATAATTCTTGCTTCAACTTGAGCTTGCTTTCATGCTTTTAATGTTTCAGATCACACCACTAGCTAGCCGTCTATAATATGAAGTTCGACTGGTTCTGGTTTCAAACAAGAATCCGATTTGAGTTCGGACCATTTCCATCGTCTTCTTAGAAAAAAAAGGGCATGCCCACTTCAATGAGAAACAATATGATAAATCTCTGTTCTCTTGTAAGTTTAGATAATCACAACTTGTGGGTGTTTTACCTATAGAACCATATGGTAAATCCTACAAATATGTTACCCTTTTGCATAAATTAGGGTATTTTTTCGTGATTCTAAATCACTCGATATCAAACATTTCGACAACAGTTACCGTCTTCCTTAATATATTGAATATAATTGTATAATATATTTTTTCTATAATAAGGGCATAAAAAGGTTCTGTGAGAAAGGATTACATCAATTACAATATAGAAAAACAGACCCGTCACTATCCTCATGAACAATAAAATCATTATTAGAGAATAATATAAATTATATCTTAAAATCTCATTTATAATTTAAGTTTTTGAATTGAATTGATTCTTTAAAATGATATCAAAGTCTTGATAACCTAGCGGTCATGAGTTGAAATCTCATAATTTTTATTTATTTGATAAAAATTAAACACGAGTATGTACAACTTTCAAATTTAAAATTTTTTTATTTGAGGGAGTATGTTAAAAAATAATATAAATTATACATTAAAATCTCATCTAACCGTTATTAAATTGAATTAAAATGATTACTTTTTAAATAGAAATAACTCAAATCAATAAATAGAAGTGAAATACGAATGGATTTCCAAAAGGATTAGACCAATTACAAGGAGAATTCTATGAATTCCCATTCCCAGTCTAGCCAATCAAGAGAAGGTAAACTAATCTTTAACTTTCAGCCAGGTGCATATGGTGATTTTTCGGCAGTGTCCAGGGAAAGTGGGTGGCTAGCATTGCCTAACCTAAAATTTTACTTTTGATTGTAGGTGGTAGGGTTGTCATGTCCAAAAATCATATTTTTGCGCTGTCCAATTCCAGTGGAGGCCTTGTCGATATATATAGCCCTGCTATTTTTGTTGTTTGGCATACTTCATGTCATTAGCTTTCTGATGTTAATTCCTAACTATGACTTACACCTAACCTAAGATGAGATCGACCCACGTTACAGATATCTATCTTCCTGTGAGCTTTCCATAGTATTATTCTATTTTATGCCCCTAATTTTCTTAGTTTCCTTCATTGATTTCTACACAGGTAATCACATGTGAAATTATTGGCATCACCCATGTGAATTTGACTGGTTTTCTCGGCGGTCAAGCCGAATCTGCTTGACAAATGAATAGAAATTATTTCAATATGATTTACATTTTGTTTTTTGCAGGGTTTAGTCAGATGTTCATAATCTCTTTTGCAACGATATGATTCCGTGACCTCATAAAAAAAAAATGATCTTAATTGACACATAAAAACTTTTTATTCACTCTGTTTATGTACTAAAAACTTTTTATGTTCCAGTCCGGCTGGTATTGGTATTAAAAATAATGCTTTCTTTTTTAATTTGAGTTCAAATCTCGGCGCCAGTAGTTCAAAGCATTTATTAAATTTCTGTCACTGTGAGAATTAACCTTCAAGACTTAAAAAAAAATGATCTTAATTGACACATAAAAGATCCAAGAATATTTTTTGTAATGAAAAATTCATGTTTCAAGGTATGAATATAAATGTTTTTAAAATACTAATATGACCAAATATGACTAAAGCAAACAAGAAAAATTGTGTTGACACAAACTAATCCGATATGATTTTTATTTTTGTAATTTCAAAATTATCCAAATCTGAGGATGCCTAAATAATTCTAATATCAATATTCGACACTAAAAAGCCAAAAACACGAAGAATATCATATTTTAGTGTATATCTTTAAGTTTTCGAATTCAATCTTTTGACAATTTTAATTTGCAATAAAATTTCTACAACTTGTAAATTACGATCTCTTCGATCTTTTCTATACTCTATGGATTTTTAGTAATTGAACTTCAAATCAACCTTTTCTTATACTGGTTACAACAAACAATCAAATTTAACTAAACAATAAAAATTAACATGAAATCTAAAATAAAAATAGGTAGAGCCTTATTTTAGAGCTTTGCTCTAATACCAACTGATGCAAACTTGAAGAGGAAGAATTCTAAAACCCACACATAAGACAGAACATATCCAATAAAGCTGAAATCACTTTTAGTTGATAATAACTAGACACAACGATTACCTCAACCGAGACACTAAAACTATTGTAATAAAACACCCATCCAATGATTTTAAAAAATCATGAACAAAAAGTATAAGAAAAACACCATAAAGATAGTTATTTATTCTTTGATAAGTCAAAAAAGTTTAATGAGAAACAAAAAAAGTACGACTTTTACTCATATGAACATGAATATTATTCTGAAATCAAAGTCAGAAAAAAAAAAAACTAAATACAAGTTAAATAACCTCATTTATATCAGATAAAGACATCCTAAACAAGACTGAAAAAATAATACAAAATTTCTAAAGAAATTAGAAAAAAGAATCCTAAATCAACTAGAAAACTAATACAAATCTCGCATAATATCTTTTGGATCTTATTGCAAAGCTTTTTCGATATCTGATCACTATAAAATATTGTATATATAAAAAAGCCTTTGTTATATTCTAAAAAACTTTTAGCCCAATCTAACTATTAGATTGAAAATTATGTTTGTTAGTATAAAATTATATATTAGAAGAAATAAGCCTAAAACTACCTCAAATGTCATTGAATGATAAGCAAATCTTTCCATATAAGTTTGTTGCTGCTATTTAGTTTTCTTATAGGACATGGACTCCCTGTTAATTTATTTCCATATTAGATTAAAATTGCTAAGTTGTCAAACTTATCTAATATGAGCTCCTTTGCTGTTATAAATGTTTTTTTATATATAATAAGAACTCCCAAACTGATTTGAAATCAATAAAATATATTTAAACACTTAATTAATGAAGGCTTCCACATGTTCCATTTGGATAGCCCACCAATGCAAAATTATTAGGTTCATGTTGTAAATGAATCATACCTATCTTGCACATAGATTAAATTGATTAAGATTTAATGATCACTTGTTGTAGCTTCTTTAAAATTTTTCTTATCCCATATATATAACTTTTTAATATTTTAATTTTTTGAAGATTGTTACATAAAAACTCAACCAAGAAAGGGTTGAAAATTATGAAATGATCGCAAATTAAACAAATTGCATTGAAAGTATATTTTTTATTTTTTAAAAAATAAATCTGAAAAACAGGGATCAAAATGAATTATGACAAGTGGTATAATATAATATAACATAAGAGGGACTAATAAATCAATAGTAAAAATTTGATCCAAAAACTATAATATAAGATTATTACAGAGATATAGTTTTTGATAAAAATTATGATGGGATTTTTTCCATCAATAATTTTGATGGAACAAAAAATTTTAATTTTTATACACTCTTTATATTTTTATGTTAATCATTTATTTTTTTTGAATCTTTTCATTACTTTTGATGTAGATTTTAATTTAATTTACTTGAATTTCATGGTAATTAATTTTATGGAATTTTCAATGGGGAGTTTTCAAAAACTTCTAATAAGAAATAATTAAAAAATAAAAATAAATTTAATTTAATAAATAAGAAAATTATTTTTATAAAAAACCACATAAAAATATTTAATTTCAATAATTAATTAAAAATATAAGTTTGATTCCAATTTCAAAAATATTCTAAAAATTTAGAATAAAAAATAAAAAAATATTTCTTTGGAAAAGAACAATAACAAAAACAACTTTATTTCCATCAAGAGTTTAAAGATCCTGCCAAATTATTTTTAATTTCAGAAAACTCCATTAAAAAATTAATTTCCAATGGAAAATATAAATATTTACCGATAAGCAATTTTTCAATGGATATTCTCCATGGGAATTTCCTTATATTTTGAACGAAAAACCATGTCAGAAATTATCAAATTTAGGATATTGGATAGTTTTTAGGAATTAATGTTATAAATGTTCTATTGGAATTTCCTTATATTTGATCATGCATTTATGAACAATCAAAGCTTAAAATCTCTTAACAAGTGATAAATTCAAATTTAATGGGTCTAACCCAAAAATCCAAATCCATGGTCTCAGGTAACGTTTTTGAGACCAGCCTTTAAGAGCTCGCCTTGAGGAAAAGCCCAATGTCATGGGCTCAGCCTAAGAGAAGAACACAACTCTAATGGGCTTAGCCTTGGGGAAGAACCCAACCTTCATGGGCTCAGTCTAAAAGAAGATCTTAACCCCTATAGACTTAGCTACATTTTGGATCTTAGGTAGCGTTTGTTTAGGAGGTTGCGTCTGTGTTTTGCTTAAAACGCAGATGCAACCTATTTGGTAATACAAAAAAAAATAGTTTACTGTTCGTGCGTCCCACAGATTTTTGCGTTAGAAACGCAGGGGGAAGGAAAACAGCTCCTTGCTACTTCTTGCGCAGTGTAGCCATGCTACACTGTTCACTGAACAGTTGAGCATGCTCCACTGTTCCAGCCGGACCGGGTCCGGTCCAAAGCTTAAAATGCATTGAACCGGGTCCGACCTAGTAAAATAAAAAAATTATTTTTTATTTTTTAATTGTGTTTTATTTGAAAAACTAGTGTTTAACATTATTCAATGACACTACATAAATTAGACGGAGAGCGCTTGATGACGTAACATTTGCAAAATTTGATCGCAATCCCAAATTGTAAATAGTTTAATGGAACAATAAAAAATATTTTATATAAAGTATTATTTATTTCATGATGTAATAGCAATAGTTAAATCTATAATATTTAAATTAAAAACTATTAATATTAATATATATTTTTTAAAATTATTTTATAACCTCAATTTCAAAAGCATTTTTAACCAAACATATTAAACTACTTTTTGTTCAACCTTAATTTCAACCACAGTTTGAACCAAACATACATAAATACCAAATCAACCTCAACCAAAAGTACTTATTATAAATTTTTTTTTTCAAACCGCAACCACAAAAGCTACTACAATACCAAACAGTTACTAATGAGATTGCACGCTCTTCTTGGAAGGGGTTCTTCCCAGTGCCATTGCACACTCTTCTTGAAAGGGGTTCTCCCTAGTGAGATTGCACAATCTCGTTGGAAAGGGTTTTCCCTAGTGCGATTGCATACTCTCCTTGGAATAGGTTGTCTATGGTGCGATAACTCTACCTTTTATGACAACTTAAGATGACCAACCTCAACAAGGCAATAAGACCCCCATCTTATGGCCAAGTATATACCACTAAGGCTAATAGGAACTCAGAAAACTAATACACTCTTCGGATAGGCTCCAGACCTTATGTTATCTTCGGGGATGATCTTAAAACTCCCACTTTCAGGCACAATCTTTCTCTAATAGGGGGCTTTCACACCCCATGTTAGTATCAAGGAGGCCACAGGCTCCCCACTATAAAAAATGCAATATCTCTCAAAGAAAGAGATTGACTCGGTCTCTATAGTGTAATAGCACCACTATCATTGGGTTCCTCTCCGCCCTTAAAAATTATCTAAGTATAGGGGTCGATAGGGATTTGTTCCCCTCAACCTCTTAGAATTTTTCCTAAGTATGACCTACCCTTTTTGGGTTCCCTTTAGTCTCTTAGAAATTTTCTAATTATGAGCTCCACCCTGCAAAAGTTCCCCTTCGCCTCTTAGAAAATTTTATAAGTATAGGCGACAACATGAGTCTATCTCTTTTGGCGCTTGGATTTTTTATAAGTATAAACATCAATAGGGATACGTTCCCCTCAGACTCTCGAAATATTTACTAAGTATAAAGCTTGCCCTATTCCTCTTAGTCACTTAATTTTTTTTTAAGTATTGGCTCCACCCTCCATAGTTTCCCTTTCGCTCTTTAGAAAATTTTCTAATTATGGGCATCAATATAGGTTCGTCCCCTCTGCCCCTTTGGAATTCTTTAAGTATAGGCATTGATATGAATTTGTTCCCACAAGTCTCTTAAAATATTTCCCAAGTATGACTCACTATTCTCAGATTCCCCTTAGCTTTTTAAAATATTTTCGAAGTATATGCTTACCTTCCATGAGTTCCCTTTAACCTCAAGAATATTTTCTAAGTAGAAGACTCACCCTTTTTGGATTTCCCCCAACCATAGAAAATTTTCTAAGTACAAAGGGTTACCCTTCTCAGGTTCCCTTTAGGCTCTTAGAAAATTTTCGAAGTATAGGCTAACCCTCTTTGGGTTTCTCTTCGCCACTTAAAAACTTTTCTAAGTTTAGGCTCCTCCATGAGTTTCTTCACTTATTAGAAAACTTTTCTTAGTATGAGTTTCTTCATGGTTCTCCTCTACATGTTTAGAAATTCTTTTTTAATTATGGTGTATGTCCCTACACATGGGCTCTCTTGTATATTATCTAGGGTTTCCACCTCTTTTCTCACACGAAATAAATTCGATAAACTCGTCGTATCAAACATTTTTACAAAGTCTTTATGTATAAAATATCACAAAGACTTGAGGGGTTACTGATAAACACAAATTTAACGGGACTAAAAAACCCCATAAAGACCAAAAAATCCAGGGTCTCAGGAAACATGCCCAAGCCCAACCCACATGGTCTCAATCTAGAGGAAAAACCCAACTCTCATGGACTCAACCTAGGGAAAAAGGTCAACCTATATAGGCTCAACTGTAGATTTTAGATCCTACTCTCCCTAAACCCTTAGGTGTATAAAAGTCCTCTAAAAGCTTACCATATTTCTATCGACATTAATGTTGTATAAGAGATAGTGTATACAAGTCATTTAAGGACCCATCATATTTCCATCAACAATAATGTTTGTGTAAGGATATTTATCCATTATTAATACATATGTCATGAATATTTTTTCTCATTAATGCTATTAGGGTAAAATTACATTCTAGCTCCTTAACTCCACAAAAACACAAGACTCATAGGCTATATGATACCCCATGAATCCTTCAAGCTCCAGGTTCTCAATCTTCATTAACTACTGCATATTTATTTTCAGAGTCTTTCTTTAAAATATCATTCTATTTTCTCTAAAAAAGATACTTAAACATTAAAGAGTCTCTAAATTCATCAAAGAGGATCTTTTGCGGGTATCAGGCACTAGTCATTTTTGCTAGAAATAATGAATCAGATTACTAGAACCAAGAAATTAACTGATTATTTGAACATAAACCTTCCCCCCAAGTTATTTGAATTTTTTTGAGACATCAATAACTAAAGGACTCTAACCTAAACAAAACTAAGGATTAATTTTAAACGTACTCCATATTTTTTAGGTTGTATTACTCTTAATGTTATATCATATGTTGTTTTATATAACCTTCTATCCACTTTTCATACAAAACGTTAAAATTTTAAACACTCGTATAGAAACTTCAGAATTAAAATTAATATTATTAAATTTAGAATTTAAAACGAGTGAAACAAAAAATTGAATTTGCAAAAATTTGATTTTAAATTTTGAGGGATTTAATTTTTTTTAATTTAAAATAGGATTCAACGTTTCTAAATTTTTAGTTTAAATTGCATTTCTCTTTTTTATC
>Ga0307507_10012797_pt1 | contig 10297 bp, 8 predicted proteins | sample 7_EM_MG_FD_207223 | JGI IMG/M metagenome (GOLD analysis project Ga0307507, IMG submission 207223) | Populus trichocarpa ectomycorrhiza microbial communities from riparian zone in the Pacific Northwest, United States - 7_EM | ecosystem: Host-associated > Plants > Roots > Unclassified | place... | reverse complement strand
GGTCTGAAAAGCTCTATTTTACACTTCTCCCAGGTCTCGCCATCCACCTAGGTGTCCAAGACTTTTAGGTTAACAGAAAATAACCTGTTTTCCGGCCACCTAGGTCTCCTTGCGCAAACTCTCTATTGTCAGTGTCCTTGATCTTACTCAAATATCCAACTCTGATATCTTCACACTTCATTGTTCTTATACCATCACTATTGACTCACAAAAATACACTACTAGCACCCCTTCCGTTCTCCACCTTTCTCCCTTTTTAGGAATAGTCCTTCTAAGTTTACCCCCAATATTCGGTACAGCAGAATTAAATTATATGGGGGCAGGGATAACTGGCCTTCAGGTATCATAGGAATCCGAATACCCTTGTTTTCCGGTTCAACGGGTGCTTTTACATACAATTTCACAGCTGCCACAGAATTTCTACAGTTCAGCAAGGAATCCGGTTCTGTGAATTCCGGGACAGCGAGGTGCGACTGTACAGCATCTTATATCCCACAAACCAACTAGCCTCCCGCCCTAGTGACGTATCTCTGGATGGTGGGGAAGGAGGGCTTAATAGATGCTCCGGCTCTTCATCACTAGCATTTGCCTTGTGGTCGGTCTGAGAGCAAGAAAAATAATAGGCCAAAATCAATCAAGAAAGCCTGCCCGGTGAATTAGGAGATACCTGGGGAATATAAGAGAAGACTCTCGCCGCTAAAGCCGTGTTAACACCACCGGATGGCCAACACATCGATGGTAACCCTTGTTGGGAGTCTTTATGCTGCTCCGCATATCGTTCTCGGTATATCGAGCACAGCGTATGGCTTCATGGTTCAGACAAAGGCTTCGGGTATGTGCAGCTCTAGAAGGATTACGACAATGGAAGAGTCGGATCCGCCGAGATTTGGAGGTCCGGAGAGATGCGTGGAAGAAAGTGGATATGTGTGTCGCGATCGATGGAAGGATGAAAGGACGACACTCTTTGTGGTTTACACATACTCCTGTCTTTATAGTTAGTTAATTAGTTGGTTGGTTAGTTAAGTGTTAGTGAGTGTGGGGCGAGAGAGTGAATGAGAGGGAACTCCCGACAGTTGTGAGCTGGCGACCGAAGCTCAGTGGCCTTAACTCTTGGCATCTCGTTAAGTTTCGCGGTCGCCGTTTGGTTTTCGCCCTAGCTGTTTAAAAGCCCTGGTCGGGCGGCCAGGACGGTTGGCCGTGCTCAGCTTATTATTGTATTTTTCAGATAAAGCATTCGGAGATGCGCTATAGATTGATGCAGTACCTGGAGCGATATAATAGAGTCAAAGAGGCAGATGCGCGGAGGGTAGGATGTGCGGATGGTATGAGCAGTCGGAGTTTATTGTGAAGGATATCTTTCTTTTGGTAGCATCGGAGTTTTCCAAGGGAAAAAGAGACATTTGTGCAAGAGAATGGATATGTGTAGCGATTAATGGAAAAATACCGGTAGAAGGATGAATTGGTTGTTGACTTACAGTAAGTGGATGAGGACTAGCGAACTTCCCCACTGTTTTAACGGACCCCGCTTTTCTTCCTCTAAACCCCGCCTTTCTTCCATACCCGGGAATATCAACAGATCGTGCAAACCAGCTCCTCCGCTCTAACCGAGAGATAAATCAAGAGTCCAAGATGTCTCAGTATACCTTCGATAATTCCGAAAGGTGCGGGAATATTGCTAACTCATAATACTACTGTATCGAACAACTATAAGATTGCTGATGATAGGTCTCAACAACTAGCCTGGCTATCACCCTTAGATCCCGGCTTACGACATTGCGACATTCAAGAGCACCATGTTAACAATATCGGGGAATGGCTTATGGGAACTGAGAAATTCAGAAGATGGTGCGGATTGGGTGGGGAAAGTGAGGGTCATTTCCTGAACTTGCCCGACAAGTAAGAGCGAAGGACCAGGACGGACGACATTGTGTCGTCCGTCCGTCCCCCGTCGTCCCCCGCCGTCCGCGGCTGTTTTCCGTTGTTTTCCGTTGTTTTCCACTGTTTTCCACTGTTTTCCGCCATCCCCGCCGTCCCCTACCACCCCCGGCCGTCTTACGAAGGCACTTGCCGTCCCCTACCAAAAATTGTCTCACATCGTGGGGCTCGTCGTCCTTCATAATGACGGCCGTCCTGCGAGTTTACGGACGAGGATGGACTACATTGTGCCGTCCCGTCCAGTCCCAGGCTCTTGACAGTCCGTCCTCCGTCCCCTATAGGGCCCCTGGACCATTGAGAACACTGATGCCGATAGTTTTTTTCCAGATCCTCTGGGGATATAATAGTGTTTGGTAGCCGAGCGCTGATTGTTGATGCCGCCTCAACACGCTCCAGCCGATACGAAGGTTGTCGGCGCCACAGGTCCGGAATTATTGGTTGGCAGTTAAGGGTAGGGTGTTGGCGAATGAATTTCTCCTGTTGTCCATTCCGGCATTCTATGGGAGGATTACCAGAGAGTCGGCTGTCATAAATATTTTTTCCTCATGTCCTGTCTGTGGTCAGACTAAGATCAATTTATAAAATAGGCCACTCCGAATGCCCTGAGTGATGAAACCTGGTTAACCTCCATGTGGTCGATTATAAGTTCTTCAGGGGAAGTGTTATTTCCAAATTGGTGTTGCCGCTCTGCGGCAGGCGCAGTGCCTTGTATTCTAGAAATGGGAAATAGAAATTGTTCCGCTAAGTTTGGGCATGTTTCACTTATCCTTGGCGTATTCGGCGATTGATTCTAGGGAAGCTTCAAAGCTTTTTTTTTTCCGCTACCGGTGTAGGCTGGGGCGATTTGATAGGGCAGTTTTAGCAGTCGCAGGGTGTTTTTTGCCACCAGTGGATCGGACACGGGTAGATACCGGTAGTCTACTCGAGTAGCTTGCCGCGCAGAATTTCCCGCATACCGATAAGGCGCTATCGTAATTCCAGAGTTAGACAAGCATCGTACAACAGAGAGTTTGCGAGAGAGATCTACCCCTGGTAGTGTTTTTATTTTTAGGCCCTTGAAAGACAACATTTAAAGCATTGAGTGATAGTGATATTGCGAAATATTGTACTGTACAGTACTTCTTGTCTCACAATGTTTCGCAACATCACTCTTTCTGCTACGAATTTATGGTCAGGCCTCCGACTGCTCTCAAATTTATACAGAATATCTGGAATAGCATCAGCTATTAGTTAATGCTTTAAATGGTGTCTGCCGGACACGAATATTCGGGCGCCAGGGGATTTCTCGAGCATTTCTTTTAACCAATGGAAAAACCTAACCTCTGGACTGCCGTACATTTGTCAAGAGCTTCAATGACAATAAATATGGGCTCCGGGGGCGTGATGAGTTGCAGAATCTTCACGGCATCACCCAGTTGAGGTCTGCGCCCACTAATGGCCTCTCCCCGTTCTCGCAAGGACTGCCATATATCCTCCAGAATCTCTCCATTTCTGCTGACTCTCTGTTTTAGAAAAGAACTTAGCATACTGGTAGCAGTCTGCTCCTTGTACGTTGCCAAATCGAAGCAAAAGCAGGTAACGGCAATGTGTTGTCCTCTGGCCTGATCGCACAGCTTGCGAACTGTCATCGCGGTTTGTTAGTACGGGTTCGATTCTCTCTCCCGAAAATAATCCGTGCTACCTAATACCTGTCTTTCTAACCCCCGGATTTCCATTACAAAACAGAACTGCCTCACCGCCTTCACCTTCCCCATTAGTCATTCCCCAATATCATTGACAGAGTGCTCTTGAATGTCGGAATGTCTTAACCCGGGATTTAGGGCGATAGCCAGGTTAGAAGTAGAGACAGTTCATCAGCAACCGTACAGTTGCTCCACACATTATTTGTAGTATTAGTTGTAGTATTATAAGAGTTCGTAGTATTTTTGCAGTTTATGCTATAATTGGAGGTATTTTGAGTCATCTTCCACTCTCGATTGCTTGCTCTGTTGAAGTAGAAGAGTTGTTAAGTAGGTTGATTGAATACGGTCGGTAGACCCTCTATCCCACAGGGTGAAAATTCTGTACAGTGGTCCATCAACCCTGCTAATATTTCATTTGCTCTGACTTCTGGGTTGTTTGAGCCAGATGCTCCCAGGCCAATTTCAACTATGCTAGTTACTCGTCATTTAGGGCTATGATCACTATAGCCGGACTAGACCAGAAATTGCCCATGTTTGAAATGTGGCCTCTCTCCAGTTACTATCCTCTATTACTGTTTTAACAACATGCCATAAGAAAATTCTGGAGCGTATACAAGAAATCTGAAACTTTTTGTAGAGGGAGCAATTGAAACACAGAAGATTTTGCACAACCTTTATTTGGTCACTCAGGTGTCAATCGTCACCTTAAGTGTGGCGATAGTGAGCCTAGTAAAAATGGCTATGGCTAAAGGGCGAAAACCGCGGAGGGCGATACGGTGGGGCGGGGGCTATAAAACGAAACTCCAAGATAAAAGCAACATTAAAGACAGATCGCCAACACTCAGAACTTAGAGAGGGGAAAATCTTTTTCTCATCCAACTCGCGCTCGAACTCCACTATGCTCTCTAACTAACTGAGGATAAAGGCAGGAGTATGAATAAAACAACGACGGTGCTATCTCTCCTATCCTCCTATTCTTCCATCGATCACCACACAGGTCCATACTCTTCCACGCATACCTCCACTCTTCCACGCATGTCCCCCTTTCCCTCCCGCAAAATTATCACGCTAACAAAGGAAAGAACCAACATCACAAGGAAAAATTCTTCAGGCTCTATGGCCATCGCGCATCCGAGTCCTTCCTTCCAGTGCTGCACCGATCCCAAGCGCATATCCGAAAGCTTTCTCTGAACAATAGAGGGGATAGGCTGCGTGCGCGCACGATAGGTTGAGTATGGCGACTAGCTTCGAAGAATTTCAACAGAGCCTAGTGATGAAATCACCCTCACTAGGCCCTGCTTGAGTAACAGCACGCATCGCATATATAGTCTGTTGACAAATTTAACCTAGCATCAACCAACAGGAAAAACTTAGGCCATGGCAACTGGGCTCCCCTACTCCCCTATCATGAAAACTGAAATATAAATTAAGAATGTTAATGCATATTAGAATATGTAGTTGAACCTAACACCCGATCTAGAGAAACTCCGCTATGTGGTGTTGACGGGTTGGGGGCGATAAGGAGAGTTCCGTTGTCAATGATTAGTGGGCGGTTAATAGAGGCGTTTAGCCCTGGAGTTGAAAAAGCAATTTTCGCGTGCCAGTTTCAGTCGATCGGCGAGTTTTGTATGCAAAAAGGCGTTTCGCACACCAATTTCTTTAGACTCGAAAAACCTGCACAACAGTTTTTCAACCCCTGGGCTGCCTCTAATTTTGTCAACCTACCATAGAATCCCCTGAGGAATATAGCCACTCAAATTTCGGCCGACGACACCTCTTGGGCTAGGTACTCTTGCTCGGGCTCAAAGCCTAGCTCTGAAAACTGGGAGTATTGGCCAAGGAGGAGTCTAGAACAAAAAGAAAAAAAGCTATCATATTCGTAATTTTCTGACGTTCGTGAACACAGCTGCTACCGCATATGGGCGAAAAATTCCCCGGAGCCGCAAGATTTTGGTGGTATGCAATAGCGGTTGTGTTTGCAAACGTCAGAAACTTAAAAGTACAAGACACCGATTCTTGCAGAAGAAAAAAGTCATTCCCCATACATGCCCTTAATACGTTGATCCTATAAAACGGGCGACTCATGCGCCTCCCCCCGGGAAAATAGAGCAAAAGATCGCAAGGTGCTCATTACATCAGCAACGTTTATCACGTGCATTCAATACCACAACTGGATAATTTAGTACTGGTGGCCAACCATATCGATTTTAGGAACAATGTAAACTAACTACTAGAACATAGAAAACCCTCGCCTCAAACTAGACGAAAGAATCAAAGCTATACGACCAACATGTGTCCAAATACCTGCATATACCTTCTCAATCCATCACGAAAATTTGCATCCGTCCACTAATACCAGCACTTGATTGATGCCAAGTTGTTATCAAATACTCCGAGGAGCCCATACCCAGGATAAGTGAAAACACCAAAAAAGAGACCTGAACAGTTCGGCCCAGTGAAAATTTCGCAGTATGTAGCTTGTGAGAAAATAAATCAGTAGAGTTTATCAGATGAATTCTTGGATAGGGTATAATACATGGGTCGGGGCGGAAAGAGCTAATGTTCGATCTCCAGAAAGGTGTCAAGTTGGCACAGTAGCCATTGGGGATATTGCAGCTGCGCCCAGATGCACCAGTAAAATGACTAGAGTAGGTTGATTAGGTTTAAGGAAGAAACAGAATCCAGAGTAAGGCATCGCTTACGGGTTAGTAGTCGCAGAAATACACCCAGGTGTTCTCTTTTCCAGGCTCTGCTATTGTGGAAGTTAGTCACTGCCCCCCGGGCCCAATTGATTGAACATGGTTCTCGACTTACGAGGTCTCTAGCTACCACACTTCTGGAAGGAGTGGGAACGTCGCCTTCTTTGGGAGTGATAATAGGCCCAGTGGGGCGGGGGGCTGGGGCTCCTACAAAGAAGGCCTCACGTTCGTTCCCGTCCAACAAAGTGTTAACAGCAGTCGGGGAGGTGCGCTCGCCACCGACAATAGTAGGAATGACATCGACAGGAGTAGCAATGACGCCGACAGCGAGAATAGTGGCCAAAATGGATAAGAGGAAAATCTTAACCTGCATTTTGAATAAAACGGGGGTGGAAGATCGAAATAGGTCTAGGGAGTGGATGTTGAAGTGGTTAATAGATGGTCAGAGAAGCTAGTGATGGTGATGATATGGGACGGAGGAGGAAGGGGGTTCGTTTTATACTCGAAATCTGAGCTACGAGCAGGTAGAATTTGATATTGCTACTGCAACTATAACTTCCATTGATTTGAAGGGAACATCGATATTGTGAAGCCCCTCAGTAATATTAGCACCAAACGCACCAAACGCACCAAACGCACCAAACGCACCGCTCTACGCTATGGTCCGAGTTCAACTCACGGCATGTGAGGCAGTCTCAGTCAAACAAGGAACCTCAATTAGTCTGTATGCATACGAATCCGATTGAAGCCCGAAATAAGACAGATAACGTACCTCCCCAACTGGGTATCACTGCCTTAGTGCATTATGAACCTTTGTAGTCTCTTAAATTAGAATTTCTGAGTGGCCACTAAGATAAAGGGTATAATAGCCTGACAATTGCTTAAGAACTTATTGTCCTATCAGAACGAAAAAGAAATTGGGTGAATCTATCGCCAAAGGAGGATAGGGCTGCTCTCGCACAAGTCCCGTCGTCTGTCCGGCTGAGGAAACTAGCGCCGTCCTCGCAACCCATTCTCCCAAGGAATCTGAGCTTCTCAAGCTAACTACCGTAAAACTGTGATAGTGGAAGAATATGCCCTGTCGTTCGGCTTGCATCTACTGGTAAAGTTTCGCATTTTTTGCTTTTGCATGTTTTCAGAGCGGCTGGGCAGCTCTCTTTTCTTTCAGTGCATTTCGCCCTGTTATCAAAGTAGGGAGCTCTGAGCTGAATAGTACATTGCAGGGTTATTTTTGTTCCTACGGTATTCCCTCAACAGCACCTTGAGGACGGCAATTGCTTAGGCGTGAGGTCCCCAACCAACAACAATTATTCAACCACCTCCACTAGCCTGAGGCTCTAATGTAAGTTAAAGCCTAATGCTTCCTATATTTAGTTATTACGATCACGATGGCAAAACTTTATAAAGCACGCCTTATAAATAGAACACATTACTGGGGGATAAAGTTGGAGACAACTGCCCCAAGAAATGCCTACTAAAAGAGAAGGGGAGCTTTGCCATGAGGCTTGCTGCATACACAATATCATAAGGGCTCTCGGGAATGGGGTTATGAGGTTGCCTTCTATGATAATAAGAAGCTAAGCCGGCACTCTGCAGTGCCAGTACCGGGACTCTTCTTCCAACCCTAAACCTAACAATCCCATGTTATACACCGTATCATCAAGACCGAAACAATTGAGACTCTCATCAGGACATTCGAGATGCCTCTCCTAGTAAGGTCTATATTTTTTCTTTTTCTTTATCTCAAGTGAGGGCTAACGGAGAATCCTCCCCCTATGTTTCCCCCCCTCATTTAAAAATGGACATTCTGGACGTCCTAGAGTGATTCCCAATTATTTCGGTTTTTATGGTAGCCTATCCCAAGGATTGTTCGGATACACTATAACCTAGCAGCAGCATCCCCCGGTGCTGGGCGCCTCCGACCCCCCCCCACCCAGCACAACCACACCCCAACGATTTGGTTCACAACCCCGGGAAGCTTCCATTATAATACTAATTCAAGCCCGATTGTGCATGGCACCAGGCAAGGCGGATGCAACGCATTCTAACAGAGAAGGCAAACATAGACTACCCGAGTACATCACAATATAAAATCCCTATCAGCCACTGCCGAAGGCGAAGTTGTTGAAAATCCCCTTTTTATCTGGTTGCACGTGCTAGTAGACTTCTGGATAGGGTGCCGATAACGGTAGGGTAGCTAGAATACAATAGAACCTGCCTTCCCCACAGAAGCGATACCCAAATTGACTTGAATGAAAAATGCAGACTCGTCTGAGGAAGGCGTTGGTTTCTGCTACCCTATCATTCTCTACACCTTATCAATTAGTCCAACTCGAACCTGCAAGCCCTGGCTACTATCCTAATGGTGGAGGCCTCTGGAATAAGCAAGTAAAAAAGAACCAAAAAAAACAATAGTTAGAAGGACACAGGCCAACATGTAGTGTAGACAATAGCTTTGAAATTTTGGGAAGTGAGAATTGTACCATTTGTTTTGAGACCTCTTATTATCGACACAAGACATAGGTTATGAGATTAAGGACAAAATACTTGGATACCAAGGTTAGCCCGTCCACAGGATACACGAGTTAGATTCACTTATCTCCGGTTGTAATGCGGTTGGTTTGTGTGTATACCTCGATAAGTGGTAGCTCCCATATATATATAAATAAAAGAAAAGGAAATCGCAAGTTCCTCACTTCCCTCACCCTCAGAACTATGGTAACTAATAGACTCTATATCTGGTATAGGGAGTAAATAGGATAGCAACAAAGGCTCCGGATTCATAACATATTTTCATGATATACTTGATCAACGCTTGAGTCGGAGCCCCCCCAATCTTTGTTTTATGCCAAGTCTAAAAATTGATAATACATATTCTCTAAATCGGGAGGAGAGCTATTTGATGATCTAACCATCAGGCGGAAACCTGAGTGTGGGATATAGTGTTGTGTCAACAAAATTGAACAAAAAATACAGCAGTAATACACAAAACATCGATCATACCGGAACACAATCAGTGGCAATTGATTTTCGTCGACGACGCTTGAGAACTTGCAATGATCAATCACTCGATCAGGGACTCCCCATTCCATCTCACTCCATCATGGGTGCCCTCTCAACCAGATCGTGATCGAACATAACTCCCGCAATCTGCTTGATTATGCTCGTATCTATTACTACAAGACCCCACAAATATGCTACTTCTGAGTGACAGAAACCTCTCAGTGTCTGAAATATGGCATCTCCCGGTATCATGTTTGCCGGAGCTACTATCTGCTACTATCTTCCATTGGTGTTTCCGAAAACCGTTGCCGCAGGAGTGGTTGCAGCACATATCGTACGATATTTTGTAAAACTTTTGTTTGGTCGCCCAAGTGCTTCTCATGACCCTAGGTGTCACGATAGTTAGCTAAGTATAGTAATAAAATCGCTGGGTTTTAACGGCGAATCATCACATAGAATCACTGATGGAATGCGCCCAAATTTCCCACACCGATTCCTCTTACGTCACATATCCTTGTTTGCATTCCCCCACAAAGTCTAACTCTATTCGTAATTTTCTGACTTCTGCGGAAATGAATAGGTACAAAAATGCTGCCAAGGCAACTCGCCCCGGACCTAGGAAAATATGAAATACTGCCACCTTTGTGTCAAAGAGCGGGGGACTCCGCCCGAGTGGGCTGGTCGAATTTGGCCTCAAAAACTATGGAATATTCCCTCTGAATTCCTGGATGGTTCCCCGGATTTTTGAAAAGTTTACGTGTATATTTCCGATTGTGGCAAGCAAGGAATTCATTGAGCATTTTGGCAAGGGAACCTGTTCGCGAGGCATACTCTAGACACTTTTTTCTTTCCTATCCCTTACCTTGTAATCATGGCCAGCGCTAGATTCTATTACTAGCCTACTTGGGTAATCGTGATAGGAAACACATTGTGGTGTTGTGCTCAGAATACCGCCATCCCAGTACTGTTCAGCATTGC
>Ga0307507_10012796_pt1 | contig 10297 bp, 8 predicted proteins | sample 7_EM_MG_FD_207223 | JGI IMG/M metagenome (GOLD analysis project Ga0307507, IMG submission 207223) | Populus trichocarpa ectomycorrhiza microbial communities from riparian zone in the Pacific Northwest, United States - 7_EM | ecosystem: Host-associated > Plants > Roots > Unclassified | place... | reverse complement strand
TGGGAGATCTCAAGGCAGGTAAACTAAACTCCATATTTGAAGCTGGATTTTTGCCCACATGGACATTAAAGTTTCTACCATCAAATGAATTGCTCCTGAAGTCTAATGGAGTTCTTGTAGCAGGTGAAAGCACAGATTGGTTTAATAGATCCCTAGGCATGGAAGACCTGCCATGTGAAGAGTCTCCAAGGTGATTCATCTCGAAATCCATGGACCTTGACCCTCCTTTATGATGACCAGTACCTGCATTAAAGGCATAAATCAGTTTCAAGGGGAACTATTGGGCTGTCTTTAAGATACTGACCAGAAATTTTCCAGAAAAACCATCATTAAGGGTTCAATCATGAGCACTTAACATACCAGCTGGTTCACCAGAGACTTCATGTTCATTAGACATCCTAGGAACCGGAAATTGTCGATTTACAAATTTTGATGGATCAGAATCATCCCCGTCGCTGTCAATTTGACTGTCATCTAGTTTATTGAATTCTGCAAATGATTTACAGATTCCTTCTAGAGCAGATCTAATGTCTGATGCAGCTATAAAAGATGTCATGTTGCACAACTTCTTGTACTTTGAGAACATCCAGCTTCTCAAAGATGCGTTATTGCCAAGGACCTACATGAAAGAAGCCTCAGTACAAGAAATTGACAATAGGGAGCACTAGATTGATTTCAGCGCATCCATGCCTAGGCTTAAACAAGGAGATGAATATCTTTGTGAATTATATTTCAATTAGTTATCTTCAACTAGTGGGAAATAACTCCAGTTCTCTCATCTTTACATCCGACTAACCAAGATCTATATGTACTTGAAAAACTTGTGCAATGTATCATAAATATTATATAAAGCATATCATATTGTTACTAACAAAGAAGACACCTAGTTGGTACTGAGTTTGAACCAGAACTGAACAGCCAGCATCAGAAAAATACAAATTGTATTTTTTTGAATTAATGCAGTGTATGAAAATCAGGAAAGAAAGTAGAAATTAGGAGTATAACCAGTCTCAACAAGCAGTTCTTTGGTGAAGATGCATCTTCTGAAACATGGTTACCATCTAAAGGCAACTCGCCACTAACATCATAGCTTTTGGCACTTGGTCCAACAGATCCTTCACGAGAGGTAGTTCCATCACTTGCATTAGCCAGAGGCACAGCATCATCAGCTATAATGCTGGTCACCTGACTAAGAAAAAAGTTTCTTTCTTGGACTCTTTCTGGAACAGTTGATTTAAAGAGCTCAAAACAGGCAGCAAGCAAATCTTTAGGGCAAGAAAAGAAAATCCAGAGCATACTTAAGGCACACAACTTGGACAATTTAACCAACGAAATTCCATCCTCATCATCAAACTTTTGCTTCAACTCCGAAAAGAGCTTGAGATCATCTTGTATCTTCAAAGTTTCCTTATCAACAATCTGAAAGATATCCTTACCCTCGAAAGATGACACAAAGAATGACAACACATTCTGAAAAACCGCAGAGCAAATGCCTCTAATAACAGCTGATGTTGGAGCTTCCAAAGAAGCAGTTCGACAGATATCAACTAAACCAAAAATACATGCTTTAGCTGTCCCCATTGCAACACCATCAAAATCCTCTCCTCTATTTATCACTGCCAAGCTCCAGTTATGCATGTTGATTACAACTTTAGTCGCTGCTTCAAGAGCAGTCGGACAGTGTGAAGCATATCGAGGAATAAGATCAGCTACAATTCGTTGCACACTAGTACAACCTGCAATGCTAGCAGCAAATATATTTTTAGGTTTTTAAGCAAAAAAAAAACCAAAAAAGCATTAGTGATGCAATTAACTTGGAAAATCAAACACTAAACCCTAATTCCACAAATAAGAATATAATTCCAAGTGACTGATTCAAAATTGCTAACCTCTTGAAGCAGTAATGAGTGCGAGATAAGATTGTTCGAGGTCAGGCATGTGACGTCCTTCTTTCTGAGAAACAAAAAACTTGAGACGCTTGTAAGTTTCGTAGACGCTCTTAATCTCATCTCTGTTTCTCCGTCTCGCGTTAATTTCTTCTTGAGACAGTGGTGGTGGTGGTGGTGGTGCTAAAGTGGTAGGTGACTCGTCCAGAGTTTTTGGTGGAGGTTCTTCTGGTTGTTGCTCGTAGAGCTTCCGCTTCTTGAGTGGCTGCTCTGCAGCGTCCATGGGTTGAGCGGAGCGGAGAAAGATGGCGCGACCGCGATCTCTGTGGTTGAGGGGTAGTTTCGGGGGTTCGATTGTGGACGGAGAGCATCGGTAAAATGAAATTACTCATGTAGCCCTGAAGGCTGTCCGTCGAAAATCCTGCTTGTATTATTTGGGCTAGCACACTTTCGTGGGCCGGATATTTAAATGAACTTTTTTTTTAATTTATTATTTTTTAATTTCCTTTCTTATGTTTCTCTTATGTAAGTTTGAATAGTTTTAGTTTGAGTATCATAATATTTTTTATTTTCCATTTCAAAAGAGATTAAATTCAAATTACAAGTTTCTGCAAAAAGGAGTTTTTTTAATTTCCCATAAATGCTCATTAACGAGCAGAAGCAAAAGATGCCTGCTTCTTCAAGCATGTGAAGGGGCAAGTCATTGGTATGACCAAAAAGCAAGAAGCAGATCAGATGGGATTATAATATAGATACAGTGATTTGTTTACTCAGAATAATATATTAAAGGCAGAAATTTATTAATTAGGAGTAAATATACATATTATTTTCTCATTTCTATATAAATTGATGAATTAAAATTAAAAAAATTCAGTAGCTTCTTTCATGCTCATAGAAGCATAGAGAGCTTCTGGTCGAGGCCAATATCTATTCCACTGTAAGCCAGAGGTGCGTACATCCATAGATCATCCGAGCTCAAAAGCTGCAAATAAATATGATCGGATTTTAGCAAGTGTAGTTAGATAAAGAGGAAAAATGATTTATTTGGCAGCATGCAGGAAGAAATTCACAAGAGCCTTTACCTTGATTTGAAGCTGCAAAAACTTTACGTAATGGACTGCCTCTTCTAGCATTGTGCTGATATCAACCTTGGTTCCATTAGGGACAATATGCTGTAGGATTTTCAGTCTCTCGTTTATCCTCTCCCTCCTTTTCTGCAGGATTGTTCAAAGATGTGTGAATATAATGCTCAAGAGATTGCCTTATGTGCTAGTATATTAATAATCTCTAGTATCTTACCCTTGCATAAAGGCTCTGGGGATCTGTAGCAGCTCCCCTACTAGCTCTTGTTTTGCCACTGGAACTGAGAACTTCAGAAACTTTGGAATCAGAATCCTTAGAGGCATTATCATCTTCTGAACTGCAACTGCTGGAGCTTTGTCCATCTGGTCCAGCATTACTCTCTTCTTCTTCATTGCTAATTTTTGGAGTGGACCTTTGGTTTTTCTTTGACTGTACACTCTTCTTGCTCTTTTGCACCTGCAATGCAAATCACAATTGACAGAACACATTAGAAACTACTTTCTCAATGAGACAAACTCCACCATAGAAAGAATTGTCGTAGACTTGAATTAGTGTACTTACATTTCTTGTAATCCGAGGTTTCTTCTTCATGTCGTCCAATGTATTTGATTCTGGAACATCAAGCTTCCTTTTGAGCTGCAATCCCTTGGCCAGAACAGTATTAGCAGCTGGCTGCAGATTATCGTCTAAATCTCCTATCTTGTCACTGCTCATATCCCCATTCATGCAGGCAGTTTCTGCCATTGCAATTTCAGGAAAAAATGGCATAAACAAGCCAATAGTTTTCTCATCCATGAGTGAAATATCCATGGACATGGAGTTATCGTTAGCAGCCTGAATGCGGTTAGAATCATTGAAGAAGTAGGATTCATGGCTGGAAGAAGGAAGAAATACACCACTGCTACAATTACTGTTATTACCACTTTCTTGAGAATCAAAATGCAAATTGGGGTTGAGAGCGTTCCAAGAATAAAACAAACTCTCATTCCCAGCCATGCTCACGTTGGCTTCAGGAGTAGGGAAGAAAGCTGCAGGTGGGATTGTAAATTGCAATCCTTCGTCATTCTCCTGTGGAAAAGAACACTGACCAAGTAATTCCGGGGTGAAATCAGGCTCTTCCATAGAGAACATTCTGCTGAAGTCCCATTCACCATCAGGAAAATCTCCCATGGTCTGCATATTCATTTTACACTTGGAAGCTGTGGAGAAATTAAGAGAGAGAGAGGCTCTTATCTTTCTTTGGTGATGCTACTAATTAATTGAACCTTGATTTCGCTTGAGACAACCAAAACGTTAGAGACATATTTATACTAGTGCACCTTCAAAGAACGTCACTAGCAAGGATTGACTTCATCTTGTATATAAAACTTCAAAATTCCTAATGATTACTCTGGTGTAGGTCCTAATTCTGTTAACTGAACTCAGGAGTCCGTTGTGGGGCCAATACCAGGCAAAGTACAACTAAGCTGGGACCAAGTTCATGCAATGATGGATTAAAATAACAGAGAGGATTCAATGGACTTTCAAGCAACTTATATCTCATAAACTGAGATTAGGATGACAAAGAGGGTCTAAGGACAATCATTGAGAGGGTGATACCAAACTGTCATTAATTACTCACTAAATGATAAGTGTAATTAGGCAGAGAATTAATGAAAATGAGAATGAGAGCATGCGTTTTGAGTACTTGAAAATGTCAGAACGTGGGGTTGTCTTCTACTCATCTTGAATATAATAAAGAGGGAGAATTCTGGTGGAGAATAAACAAAACGCGGCCGAAGGACGGCTTGATCGTGGAGATGACTGTGACATTGCTATAAAAACACGCAAAACCCGACACGTTAACCTTTGAACTAGTTCCTGGTCTCCTCAATTGCTGCTTGAACCTAATCCATGTTCCTCAGTTGAAGTTTTTTTGCAATTTATCAGTATGCAGTTCCTCTCACTACAGAATTCATTACTATCTTGACGTTAATAACACATTTACCAAAGTTATTAAACCTGGCCTGCGCCAAGGCCAGGTCATACATTGGCTTTGATAACTCAAGTCAATTACAACAATCTAATTTAATTTTTTAATAAATTAAAATGATATGTTTTAAAAAAATTAAATTTTGATCTGGATAGCAGATTGATTGATTAGGTTGTTCATGTTTAACCGGGTTAATTTCCATTTAAACTCGACTTGGCAAAGTCAGATTGGTATAATCGGGTTTAATAACACCGCTTTTTACCGAAAACATTAATGGGAATACACAATGCAACATTTACAAATCTTAGCAGCTTTCATCATCATAAATCGCAGAACCACCATGCGTTTATCTTAAGCTAGCTAACAATGGGTGATGAATTGTTCTGCCTTGTGTTGTCCGTGATTTTCTTTCTGCGTCAACTAACAACCATGTTGTTCATAGAATTAACCTTATTAATCCATCATGGGTAGTGCAATTGTTTTAAAATGCTATATTTACTACACATGCTAGTGCTCTTCTCGTGCATTTGAAAATATATAGATGAGAATCATGGTGAAATAAAATAGAAGATCAGAGGCATCTCAAAAGAAAGAAAAGGAGAAAGAATAAATAGCATATCTCTCAACTTAGTGAATAAAATCAAGCAGATTACAATGCAATGGCTCCAGGTAATTAAACAAAAGAACAATATCTCTATGGAAACCCAAAAATACACAGCTATGATTAACATCTTCACCACCGCCTTGAAAAACTGAAGCCCTAGATTTGCCACAAAGCCTCGTAGTAATCCATTTAGATTACCCGAACAGAGCCATGAACACACCCTCTAACCCCCTTTGATTCCGGCGATTGATACGCATATTACTTCCACTTGTCAGACAGGGACGTACAGTTTCTCACGTACTTTTCTTTTCTAATGCTCTTCTGTTAAACCTAGGTCCATACATATAAAAGGTATCGTTGTACTTTTCAAACTTAACACCGGCCATTGCACGAACCTTTGTAAAAGCCAAAACCCTAAAAATCCCGGGAAAAAAGGGATTTTAAAGCGATAACGATGGAGGGAATAAAATCTACAGATGACAGGACATTGTGGAGGAATAAAAACCACAGAGATCTGATCTTGTTTCCTCCATTGAAGTCCTGGTTAATGCTGTATAGCCGGCTTGCACGATTAGGGTTAGTGTTTTCAGCTCATGCTCTTGTCAAACATTGAAGTTACCAACCATTTTTTCATTAAGAAAATAAAAAAAGTTACCGACCATTTAACAATATGCCTAAATCGACAGCTGTTACATTGTTTATCAAACAGCTACCGCAATATTATTCTGTCTTGATTATAGATGATAATGGTTATTTATGAGTTGAATTTTTTTATATTTGTATTTTATTTATTATTTATTGGATGAGAAATTTGAATATTTATTTATTATTATTTATTAATTAATAAAAAATAAAATAATTAGTATATATTTAAAGTACATATAATATTATTGATTATATATGTGTGTACGCTCGCACATGTGATTTATGTCAATATTAAGGTGTGTGTGTGTGTGGTATTAAGAAAAAAATCAAAATATTCACTACCAGAATTCTTAGATTTATTGACGGAATTTTCTGTCTATATTTATACTATTATTTTGCCTGCAATGAATATACCGATTGGCTCACGGATAGAAATGCTCCGTCAGTAATTTTTGGTATGTCGGTGAGTCTATCAGTAATAGAAAAATATTTATTACCGATGGATTTACTAATGGGAAAATGTGCAAAAAAAAATCTACCCGTTTCATTCTGTTTGTATTTCCCTCAGAAAACTTGTCATATAATGAATAAAAATATTGTATGCAATTTCATGGGTGATTAAACAGTGGCACAATGATATTTGCAGTAATTATTTTTCAATTCTTTATAATATACCGACGAACTTAATACATCGTTGATACCACATTGGTAATTATTTAAAAATATTTTTTAAAAAAATCTATTTAACAGAACTAAAAAACACTCCATAATACTTAAGAATTGAGTTGCTTGGAAAAAAGAAAAAGAAAATCAACTTAAACAAATTTACAACAAATAAATAACACAAAAGAATAAACAATAACAACAGATAAATAAATCAACTATAAACAATTTCAACCTAACCTAGAAAACCTATTTCAGAACCCATAATCTAGCAACAAATAAAATAATTTAATTAAAATTGAACAACAAAAATAAAATCCAACAAAATTGATCTCATATTAAAAATAAATCCCACAACATTCATACATTATTAAGAACAAAAAAAATTAAAAAAAAATGCAATGCAAAAAAAAAACTTACCTTGATATAATTGTGAGTGAATTGCTAAAAAGAGAAAAGAAAAAAGAAAAAAGAAATTTATAAAGAATGTTAATTTAAAAAAATTGAGAAGAGAAAAGAATAAAATAGAAGAAGACTTACATACATATGAAAGATAAGAGAATGAGTTAAAAAGAGAAAAGAAAGAAAGAGATGTTTGTGTTTTTTACATAATAATAATCATAAGAAGAAGAAGAGGCACAACTGTTGTGAAATGAGAGATTCTAGTTTTTTTTTTTACATTTTACAAACGATTTTATCGATAAAGAATTAAATATTAATATTTTTAATCATTTTATCGGTGATTTTATCTATAATATTTAATTTAAATTTTTTATTTAATAAAAAAATTTAGAAACCCCCCAAATATCACCAAAAACTTTTAAATCTGTTGGTGATTCTGTTTGTAATATTTAATTTAAAATTTTAATTTAATAAAAAAATTTCAAAAACCCCTTAAATATCACCAATGATTTTTCAACCCCTAAATATACATATATGATATTTACAATATCATATATGTATATTAAATGATAAATATTATTGATCATATATGTATATATGTGTGTTTTTTATGTTAATATTAAGCTATGTATATATGATATTATAAATATTTATAAAAAATATATATTTCAGGTTATATTTGAATATATTTCAAATTAAATTTGATAATATTTATACCCTCATTATTATTTATCAAATCTAAAAAATATTAACCTATTCAAATCGATATCTATTAAATTGTCATCCCTTAGTCTTATCACTCGTGAAGAACCACGAGAGCCTTAGAATGTTGAGGCACTTGTCTCTCTCTTTTCGAATGTATGATTATAGTGTGATTTTAAATCTCATGGGGTAGCTTAATTTACGTGTCAAAATTAAATCCCTCAAATTATTCTAGATAGGTCATCCCCATTAATTAGACTCTTACATTCTCTTGAATTTGAAATCAAGATGATAAAATACATCAAAATTTAAGCATTTTCTTTTTGGATTTGAACCTGGTTATTTTTTCAGGTGACTAAGCAATCCCATGATACTACCAAATTTATAATACCCCCAAAATTGCCATATAAAAAATTATAGCTGATTTGTAATATAGAATTTTTTTAAAAATCATTTGCAACAAATTAAGAATAATTAATCACAAATGGAAACATCTCCTTGAAATTTTGTAACCCTATGTGCGGTTGCATGAAAATCTTTGTTTGCAGTTATTTTAAGTGTACACTAATTAAAAAAAAAAGCTTTTTTTTTAAAAAAAATCTGTATTGTTGATTAATTTTTATAAAATCAATTATATATGTACTTTGTATCCAGTAGTAATTAATTAATATATATATATATATATAGCATTTTGTCTCAATATATTTTGTTTCCAAGTCTCCTCATCTGCCGCCGCCGCCGCCAACAAGAACAATAACAGGAAGATGGGTTAGAACTTAGAAGCTTAGCTATCATGGCAAACATGGAGTCACGTATATTTGGTCTATTTTGGAAAGCATATATACCACTAAATGCTTAATTATCATACGGAAGGATATTTTGCTTGTCAAAAGTCTAATATATATATATTTTTAAGTCAGTTAAAAAAAAATTCATTTAAAAAAATTTATTATATAGAGGATATTGATAAATTAGTGAGGTGTCAAACATTTTTTTTATGGTAGTGAATGTCAAACTTAATTAATTAATTGTTATAAAGTTTGAAGTCAATTAAAAAATATTTTTTTTGCATTTTAAAATATTTATTATATAGAGGATATTGATAAAACAGTGAGGTGTCAAACATTTTTTTTTATGGTAGTCAATGTCAAACCTTTTTTTTTTTCAATGGTAGAGAAATATGAGATTTAACTAATTTATCAATATTGCAAACATTTTTCTCGTGGTTGTGAATGCCAAACTTTTTTTTTTCAATGATAGAGAAATGTCAAACTTCAGTACCGTTTCAAAAAGGGCAAAAAAAAAAGAAAAAAATGTTAGTAAATACGCATATTTAAAAATGTTATAATAGTTATTTTTCAAAAAAAAAATTAAAAAAAATTCATTTTTTATATTAACATTTCAAAACAATTCTAAAACATTAAAAAAATAATTTGGAGTAAATTTATTTTAATGTTAACAAAAAAAAACAAGTTGAATAGTAAAACAATTTATACTGGTTAATTAATTTAAATAATTAATTAATTAAGTTACAGGATACCACCGTTTGGAAACGCGGTGTGCAAATCGTGTTCTCAAAAATTTTTAATTTTTTTTATTAAAATTTAATATATTTTATATATTTTGGTTCGTTTTGATGTGCTAATGTTAAAAAAAAAATTTAAAAAATAAAAAAAAACATTATTAGCATGTATTTCAACACGAAAAGTTATTTGAAAAGCAACCACAACTATACTCGAAAAATTCTGACCGGACTGTAGCATTAATCGTTACTTTGGTTGATTATCTTAATCAATTTATGCTAATTAATTAGCATTAATTATGGCTGGTTTCTCCAAACTTTTGAAGTCTTAGCGTTAACGATAAACAAAAACTGTCGGCATTAATATAGTGTACGCATCGAATTATATTATCATAGTGTATACATGTATTTATATAATCTGCTACTGTAATCCATAAACAAATATTTATTTGCTTAAGAGATAATATTTCTTTATTTTTTTTTTAATTATTATTTCTTTCTTTATATGGCACATTTCAACTTCTAGAAAAAGTTGGTAATCAAAATACTGTAGAAAGAGCATGCGATGAGAAGAGGTCGGCATACATGAACACTATTTTTCATAATAGAATGATAGATATATAGAGAAAGAGACCTATATTAAATTCAATATGAATGTGCTTTAAATTAAAGTTATTAAAACCGGTTTAGTTTATAATTTGATCCAAGTTCTAGGCTAAGCGGGTTGATTCAAGCCATTTAAAATCAATACCGCCATTTTAATAATTATTTTAAAAAAACTAAAATAATATCATTTAAAAAAAATATTAAAAAAATCA
>Ga0307507_10012795_pt1 | contig 10297 bp, 2 predicted proteins | sample 7_EM_MG_FD_207223 | JGI IMG/M metagenome (GOLD analysis project Ga0307507, IMG submission 207223) | Populus trichocarpa ectomycorrhiza microbial communities from riparian zone in the Pacific Northwest, United States - 7_EM | ecosystem: Host-associated > Plants > Roots > Unclassified | place... | reverse complement strand
AAGGGGAGACTAATACGTAACTAAAACAACGTGATACGTAAGTGATACGTAGGCGATACGCAGACAATACGTAGGCAATACGCAGGCAAAACAGTGGTGGTTTGGCAGGGTACCGTAGTCGGTTACAGAAAGCGCTTTAATACTATAGTATTATTACAAGAAAACTTATGTAAAGAGTAAGAAATAGGTTAGATTAGATATAAAACAAATAGGCTCTAGAAACCATAAGGGTTAATTAGGGCTACGGCCTAAGGTAGGACAGGTCCTTAGCCTTTTTATATATATAGTATAGAATTAATAGGGTATTTTGCTAAAATTGCATTCCTATTTATTAGTCTATATTAGGAATAGTGTTTCTATACCTTCCTAAATACCTTATAAGGCCTTCCCGATTGCTACTATATATAAAAATTAATTCTAAATACCTAAATTAAAAGCCACTATACCTTATTCCTAGGTATAGGATTAGTATCTATTGGCCTACTAAGTAATGGCTAACGGGAATAAGATCTAGATCCCTTAGTAGAAGTATAGATAGGTATAAAAATAGGGGCAGGTTAATAAGGTATAGATAAAGTAGAGATCCTTAAACGCTTAACACTGATATTATGCCTAAACCAGTATTAACGGAGTTTCTAAGATGTAAGCTTATAGTTAATAAAGATATGCTTAAGCCTAGAATAAATAGAGATATTAGCTAGCTGTTATAAACTAAAACTACCAAGACCTTGCTATAGTAATTGTTAGTTACCTATCTGCTAGGTACCTAAAGGGTAACCTACCTAATACTGTATTATATTATGCTCTTTTAAAACTTAACGCGTATATATAAACTCCTTTTTATAGTAGATAATAACCTTCTTCTTATTACCCCCATCCTTTACCCTATTCTTAGTATACTAACCTTACTCCCTTATTAGGCGTTACTAGCTAGCTTACTAGGAATTATAGGCAGCATAGATAGCTATAGTATAGTTTTAAATTCAACCTAGATGTTTAGTATTAGTACTAGAATAAGAGAGAGTATAGGCGATATAGTAGTTAAGAACATTAAAGGATCATCGCCACTTAGGCCTAGGCTATATTAAAGCGTAAAGTTAGTAATAGAAACCTATTAAGGATAGAAAAGCTTACCTTAACGCAACTACCGCTCTTAGTATATATATATTAATTATAAGGACTAAAGGTATTAAACCTTATATAGTAAGTCTTATTATAAGCATCTAGGATCTTTTAATTAGACTTCTAGTCTTTTAAGGACGTATATATAAAGTTATTTAGGCAGGACTAGTACTAGTTATAGGTTAGCGGAGGTTAGGGTTTTATATATAGCGGTAGGGCTAAAATACGCTAAGAAATTAGCTTAGGAAAGTAGTTAGTAAGAGAATAAAGAGGTATATTAAATTAATAATAGAAAAGAAGAAGATCTTAATAATATATTAAAGATACGTCTAAATTGGACAAAGGTTAATAATGGGAAGTAAGGTATTAAAGAAAAGGATTAAGCTTAATAAGTAAAGTGTCTCTATACTTTACCTTCTAATACCCTTTTAGTATATAGCCGCAACCTTGCTAATATAACTCTGTTATAATAGCGCAATTTAAAAGGAAGGAAACACGTATATATTATTATTATTATTATTCATTGCTTAACGTCCGATTCGGATCCCTATTGGGCCCACGCGGACTACTCCTTATATACATATGGGGAGAAAACTCTTTTAAGAAAACCCCGTGATCCGTCTCCCTGCCTTTTAGGACTTGCCTATAAGGCGCCTACGAGTTACCTATAGTGCTCTACTACCTTACTTTTTAACCTCCTTGGGAACCACTGCTGCCATAATAAGCCTACGGACGCGCTAGTATCGTAAACTTTGCTCTACTACTATAGAGTTATTAGGGGGCGCCTATTGCTTACCCCTTTGCCTTTTATTACTATTTCCTTTATAACCTGAAACTGGTCTAGTATATTTTAGCTAATAAGCCACTGGGTAACCACCTTAAGACCTTTTTATATTAAGAGTAGTGTGTTATAGTTCTCTGTGCTAGCTACTAAGAGTATAGCTTCTTAGTTGGTGTATAGGGGGTATAACAGTATTACATATTTTGGTATCTATCTTAGCCAGCTATATTTGCATCTTAGGCTGCCTACTAGGATACCTACCCAGTAAAGCCAATCTTTTAGTCCTATTATCCCTGTTCTTAAGAGTGTTGCTATTATATTTTCTGCCTTTATTAGGCCTTCTTAGAGCTCTTAAGTATTTACCCCCTATAGTATTAACCATGCTATGGCTTGGGTTTCTCTTACCTAAGTTAGCCTCTATACCTTTAACTCCTATACGCCTCTCTAGCGTTGGTCCAACCAGTATTATATTGCGGAAGATGGTTTCCTGGCGTTCTTTTATACTTGTTAGCGACTCAGTCAATTGAGGCACGAGCACGGCAAGAGGGACGCGCAAGCCTGTACAATTAGTAGTCTATAAACGAGGATCCAAAGCTAGAGAAAGGAAAGGAGAAGAACAGAAGCACCGCTTAAAGCTATATACAATCATCTGGTTATGTGATGGCAACTTGCCATTATATAATGGCAAGTTGCGGCAATCTAAGGCAATCTAACAGCAGTTTGCCAGTGCCATAACATTACCCCCCCCTCCAAAAAAGCCTGCCCTTAGGCTTTATATGTCTGTATTACCCCCGCGGGGCATTCTTATCTTTATGCTCTACTGGTAATTTATCGTCTTCGCTATACTAGCACTCCATCTACTCATCCAAGTACTTCGGCGGTCCAGGTTTGTTAGGATAACGGCTATAGAACTCTTGTAACTTATAGGGGCTACCTATAAAATTCCATGCGGGGTACTAGGTAAGGTCTGGATCATATCCTTTCCAACTTACGCGGTACTTTAGTGTTCCTCATACAAGTTTACAGGCCAGTATTTCTTTAATTTCCTATTTGTCGTCACCATTAACTTAAATTGGCAGGGGCGGTTTATTCTTTTGTCTAGGTAATAGGTCATTTATAGCTTTCCGTAGCTTATCCAGTAAGAATTTAGGGTGGACCTTGATCGAATCCAGGAGCTTTACTTTATATAAGTTGCCTCTCTTCTTAAGAACTTTGTATGGTCCCGCTATCTAATAGTCTAGCTTACGGCTAGGCCGCTCTGTCTTCCAGTTCTTTATTATAACCCAGACCTTATCGCCTACGGTAAAGTCAGGCTTACGCCTATGCTTATTTGCCTACTGTTTTATTAATTTCTGGGCCTTTTCTAGGTTTATATAGGCTACTTTCTAGGCTTCTTCTAAGCGTTTAGCGTAATACTGGGCTTCCTTATGAGATAGTTTTTCGCGTACAGTCTATAGCCCCTCCATTCTTTCCCAGTCAAAGCTTATATGGGGTAAATACCCCATTTCTAGCTGGATAGGTGCAAATCCTATAGAGTTATAGGGTAGGGTGGCCTGGGTATAGTCTATTAGAGGTAGCAGTTCAGCCTAATTATCCTAAAAATAGTTAATAAAGGGTTGGAGTCTCTAGTCTAAATACTGGTTTATAATCTCCGTCTAGCCGTCTGTTTAGGGGTAGTATGCCGTAGAAAGCTTTAGCTTAATGCCTAGGATTTAGGTAAACTCGTTCCAGAAAGCTGATATAAACTATAGGCTGTGGTTGGACACAATAGTATCTAGTAGTCCGTAAATTTGGTAGACATAGTGGACGTATAGTTAGGCTACCTCTTTTACATTAATATTCTTATAACAAGGGATTAAGAACGGGCGCTTGCTAAAGCGGTCGACTATAACCATAGCCATATCATATCCGTTACGGTCTATAGGTAGCTCGTGGAAATCCATAGAGATATACTGCTAGGGGCGCTCTAGTATCAGGAGTGGTTTTAACAGTCCTAGAGTCTTGTCTTGTGGAATTGTAGACCTACAGCAGTTGTTGCAGTTCTATACATAGTGATTAATATCCATAACCATTCCAGGCCAGTAATAACGGTTGCCAATAATCTTGCGGGTCTTATTTTTTCCAGGGTAGGCCGTAGAGATCTAAGTATGCGCTTCAGCAATAAGCTAAGTCTATAAGTTTTATTCTTCTGCTACTACTAGCCGTGCCTAGTGCTTAAGCAATCTATTTTTAAGGGACCATAGGCTGTTATTGTTCTTTATCTTTTCACGGCACTCCTGTAGAGAGGGGGCTGTACGATTTGCCTACAGCAGTTTATTAATAAGGTCAAGTTCTATAGAGTTAACGGGACATATCTTAGCGTCTAAAGGGTCTATATTTAGTTCTGCCTGTATCTAGGGGTTAAGGTGCTCTAGTTATAGTAGTGTCTAGGTCTATAGTAAGATCTTTATAGCCATCTGGTTATCTAGGTCTTATTTACGCCTTATAAGGGCATTAGCACAGTTGGTTGCGCCTAGCCTATATATAATTAGGAAGTGGAACTAAGATAGGATATCCGCCTAGCGTGCCTACTAGGCCGTAAGGGCCTTTATTATCATAAAGTATTCTAAGGCCTTATAATCCAAAACCACCTTAATAGGCTTAGGGGTCCCTTCTAGCTATATACGCTAGTGCTAAAAGCTAGAGATAATAGCCAGCATTTCTTTATTATGGATATGGTAGTTTAGCTTAGCATCTATTATAGTCTTCAAATAGTATGTAATAGGGTACCATTCTCCGTCCAGTTACTTCTAGGAAAAGACACTAGCTATTACGCCGTCTAAGGCATTAGTTTCTAGCATTAAGGGCCATTCTAGGTCAAAATAGGCAAGCAGGGGAGCCGATACTAGCCATTTTTTAAGCTTATTAAAGGCCTGCCTATATATGGCGCCAAAATAGAAGGACTGGTCTTTCCTAGTAAGACGGTTAAGAGGCCAGGAGATCCTGCTATAGTCCTTAATAAAGTGTTAGTAGAAGTTACAGAAACCTAAAAATAATTATACCCCCTTTATAGTCCGTGGGGGTGCCCACTGGTTAATTATAGCCGTTTTCTCTAGGTCTGCCTTAATTCCGTCCATACTAATAATAAACCCTAGGTACTTAGTGCGCTTAACACTAAATTCTAACTTCCTAATATTGGCCTAGAGGCTAGCTTCGCGGAGCCATTATAGGACTTTATAGACATGCTCCTTATATTCCAGTTTATTCTTAGAGTAAATTATAATATCATCTAGGTAGGCTATGTAGAAGTCATCAAGGTAGTTAAAGAGTACATCATTTATATACTATTGGTACGTAGCCGGTCCGTTAGTCAGTCCAAAAGGTAGTACTTTACATTTATATAATCCATAGCGGGTCCGAAATATAGTAAGATCCTTAAATCCAGGGTCCATCCTAATTTAGTAAAAAGCCTAGCGGATATTAAGCTTTATAAAAATCTTAGCCTTATTTATACGGGCCAGTGTTTCTTTAAGTAAGGGTAGCGGATATTAGTCTTTGCGGGTTATATGGTTCAGTTTACGGTAGTTAATGCAGAAATAGAGTCCGCCATTTAGCTTCTTTACAAAGAAAATAGGTAAGGCAAAGGGGGCCTAGCTAGGCTCAATAAAGCCCTTATTAAGGTTATTAATAATATACTACTTAGTAGCCCGTAGCTCGTCAGTAGATTGCTAGCGGAGGGGGCTATAGTTAAGGGTGTCTTCCTTATCTGGCTCAATCTTAATCTTATAGTCGTACGGTCGGTGAGGCGGGAGTATATCGGATACTACCTTAAAGAATACGTCCTTAAATTCCTGGTATTAGTAGGGTAGTTTTTGTTCTACTAGCTCCTTATCTATAAGCTCACTTTCCCCACTAAGCTGGTCACAGGCCAGGGCTTCCTTATCTTCAATTATTTGGTTAATTTTATATAAGCTAGTTGTAAAGGCAATAGTGTTAGGCCATTTTAAGTTCTGGTAGAACCCTATGGCACCAATACAGCAGATATTAACTGGCAGGAGGTTTATAGGTTTCTTTACAGACGTTCTATGGACCGTATTTTATGGTAGAGGGTTTATAACCCTCTTTAGCTCCTATTCCATTTTCCGTAAGTTATCCTTTTGGTCCATATATTTAGTACAGCGTCCGATATTCCTTGCCGTTCTTTGTAGCTGTATAGGGCCTAAGCTAGCTAGCTTATTACTAACTTCTTAGGTTTCTAGTGCCGGTGGTGCAACATTAGTAGTCTAGGGGCGGCGTAGTATATGGACCTATTATAAATTAAGCTGTACATCTTTCTTAAAGGCCTGGTCCCTACGCATAGCATTGGCCTAGTTAATAGTGTCTATCTATAGCCGCACAAGATTTTCCATTATAATGCTGATTTCCTTTATAAAAGAAGGTGTTAGGGGTAGGGTTTTAGGCCAGACAAGCCGTCTACTTTGTATATTAAGCTGTAAGCCTAGATAGGCTAGCCATTTTCTTTCTAAGATTATATCATGGCTTCCTAGGTCCGTAATAAGAAAGGGGACGTTATACTACCTTTATCCATCTACACGGAGGTAAATCCGTAAGATAGTTGTAATAGGTAGTCCTATCCGCCCATTATACCTGCGGATAGGAATTGGTTTGGGCAGTTCCTTAAAGGGTGCGTTTAAAAAGTCAGCCAGCTTTACAGCATACTGTGTGTCTATTAAGGTAAAGGCATTTGCTCCAGAGTCAGCCAAAGCAGAGGTTAAAACTTGATATTTATTACGGAATAAAGTATAAGGGATAGTGCAGCTTCTTTTACTAACTAGCTAACCCAAATTAACATATAATATATTAATTCCTTTTAACCCTAGAGAGGAGTCTTGCTCTAGGGTTCCTCTTTTTCCGACTCTATACTATTCTTCTGAATTAACAGGACCTCGTTTGTCTTTGCCGCTATTAGGCAGTCTTTTGCAAAGTAATCTTTTTAGCCGTATAAGAAGCAGGCTCCTTAATTGCTGAGGGCCTGTAAATAGGGGTTACTATATATAGGTCGAGTATTTGCCGGACCCGCAGCGGGGGTGGCTATACAGCTAGCCGCTAGGTTAACGGCAGGCGGTATAGTCGGCACTATAGGGGTTGCAGATCTTACTAGGGCGCTATGGCCCGTTTTTATAGTACTCGTGTTCTAGTTGGTAGAGTTTTTTATCTTATACCGCTCGGCACATGCCTTAATTCGGCAGAGGCCCTAGTTAATAGCTAGGCACTAATCCGTAAGTTCCTTTAGCGTCTATACAGTAGTATAAACCGGCAACACGGCGCGCTATAGGTCCAGGGTAAGCTTATTAAAGAGGTCTAGTATTAAATCTTCCTAGGGGATTTGAGCCTATCCGGCTAGGTATAGAAAGCGGGTCTAGAAGACCAAGAAGGTCTCTGTCATTTTCATATTAAGGGCTTTATAGTTAAGGCGGGCGTTCTATATCTTAAAGGGGTCCTTATAAATAGAAGACAGGTAGTTAATTATCTCTTCTTTAGAGAGGAAGGGGTCTGCTAAGTCCTAGGCATATTACGGACGTAGATACGTCTATGCGTCCCTACCAATACGGCCAAAGACGTAGGCCATTTTAGCTTAGGTAGTAGGGAAGTGGTCCGCATTAACTTTAAGCTTGTCTTGCAGTTAAAGCTTCTAATTGTCAAATATAGGGTCAGTTCCGTCTGTAAGCAACGGGGGGTCCACAACCTTCGCGGACCACAACAATGCCAATGCTGTACGCTAGGCTAGGGCTTTAAGGACCGTAGCAAGTCTATCCAATAGGTCAACCTGGGATATAGGGGTGTCTCTAGTTTCAAGCAGTTCTCGTAGCCGTTTAATTTCAGTATTGGCTGCCACAAGCTCCGCCTAGGGGGTTAAAATATTAATTGTTTCTTTATTTAAGGCGTTTACGGGTCCTGCAGCTGCCTTGCCTGCTACTGTGTTTTGTGGTATAGTGGTAGGGGTGTTAAGTAATTTCCGTTGTTTGTTTATTTTCTAGGGGTTCTAGTCCGTGCGTGTCCTGTTCTTTAGGTGGTGTTGTATATATCCTTTTGGTTCTGTCCTGTCCTTAGGGTCCTGTTCTGTTCTGGTAATGTCCTTTAGGTCCTTTCCTGTGTCCTTAGTCTGTAGATATATTTAAGTTCCTTCTTAGGAAGAAGAGTAGTGATAAGCTTTAGATAATGTTAGCGACTCAGTTAATTAAGGCATGAGCACAGCAAGAGGGACGCGCAAGCCTGTATAATTAGTAGTCTATAAACGAGGATCCAAAGCTAGAGAAAGGAAAGGAGAAGAACGGAAGCACCGCTCGAAGCTATATACAATCATCTGGTCACGTGATGGCAACTTGCTATCATGTGACGGCAAGTTGCGGCAATCTAAGGCAATCTGACGGCAGTTTGCCAGTGCCGTAACAATACTCTACTTTGGCTCCTTTCTCTTTCTTACTGTTATTTTTGCTGGCCTCTTGCGCGTCTCCCTTCCTCCTCTATATGGGCCTGGGCCCTAATGCAGCACTATTCTTCTTCTGCTTTCTTTACCTGTTTCTCTAATATCTCTTCCCTACTTTGGGGTTGTTGGTTTGTTCTCCTATAAGGCGCCCTAGGGTCCCTCTATAGTTTATTTAGGCGTATCTTGATATACTTTGTGATATTAGAGTTGCGTTCACTTTGCGCCCTTTGCATTGCAGCGGCTTCAATATATAGTTATAGGGGGGGAATATTGACTTCCTTCTCAAGCAGTGCTGTGGCCGTTCGCTTATACCCGCCTGTTATGCTCCGGAGGCAGGCTGTTTGGACCTTTTGGAGTGGTTTAAGGAGTGATTTAGGGGGGCCCTTCTCGGTTTCTCCAATGGCCCAAACACTGGAACACATATATATACCATTTGGCCATTACTTCCTTATAAAAAAACTAATTATGTAGCCAGGGAAGGCAATTAAGACGTTAATTAAATACGTATATGGGTTAAATAATACCTAAATAATACTATGGTATTAGAAAATAATATTAGAAACGTTCTTAATAATCGTATAATAGCTATAGGTGTTATTGTAAAGTGTCCCTCCTAATTACTAGGTAGTAGAGCTACGCCAAAATATAGTACAGGACTACTAGATTTAAAGTATATATACTAAATCTTAGGAGACAAGTCTCCTTAATTAACTAATTAATACCTTAACCGCACTTAATAAGCTTAGGGGTAAAGGTAGGAGTAATATATTAGTGACGCAGAGGATTATAAGAAAAGATTATAGATTAATATCTTAATAGTTAAAGATAATGGCAAGCCAAGGCTCTATATATTAAATCCCATACTAAAAGGTTCTATAGAACTATACTAGAATACCAAATTTCCTATAATATTTATAATTAATTATAGACTAGTATAAAGGCTTAGAAATAGAGTTGCATAAAAATTCCTATATTAGCTTAGGTAGTTACCAGTATATTTTTAGTGGGCTTCTAATAGGTCTCCTAGCAATCCTTACGTCTTTTCTCCAGTTATGTTTTTTCCTTATTAAGATTTTTTAGGAGTTTAAAGTAGGGGTTAGATAGATAGATAATATATAGTAGTATACCAATATCTTTCTAATATGTCTTTGAACCCCTTCTAGGATAAGCCCTTATAATCTCCCTACTGCAAGGTAATAGCAATTAGGGGCTAACTGTAAGAAGGGGGGGCAATATAAGGGATATTATTGCGGTTACCTTAGGTTGTCCTTAGAACAACCTCTAGACGTCCCTTAGTTGGTTGCTAGTTACGTACCAGAGACACGTGCCCGTAGTATATAGTCTCTACAATCCTAGAGGCCTTACCTCCTTAAGGATTCGTCTCTCTTACTAATCTATCCTGTTCCACAATTGTGCCTTATAGCCCCCTATCTATAAAGTCCCCTTATACTAGATTAATTTTAAATTGATTTAGTATATAGATAAACTCGACAATTTATATCTTTATAGGGTTAAATATAGTGCTATAAAACTCCCTATAAAGTCTAGAGATATAGACCTTGTTATTAGCCTTATTAAGCTTCTTTATTCCTTTCTATATTCCCTAAATATTATTCTCCTTTATTATTATACACATCTCTTCCTAATAGTTGTCTCCTATAGAGTTAAAGATAATTTTATTTACTTCCCCTCTTCTTCTTTTCCTATTAGCTAAATTAACTTAAGCTATGTTCTCTGCACCAGTAACAAAATCCTATCCTTTTACTATAATTAGAGCTGCCTTATAGGTACGCTCCCAAAAATCCTTCACCGCACATGCAACCTTACTAAAAGGTGGCGCCGCACTTCCAAACTTACGCATACCCATCTTACCATCAAAAACTATCGATTTTCCAACTTTCAAGACCTAATTCCTACTGCCTAGCAAG
>Ga0307507_10012794_pt1 | contig 10298 bp, 14 predicted proteins | sample 7_EM_MG_FD_207223 | JGI IMG/M metagenome (GOLD analysis project Ga0307507, IMG submission 207223) | Populus trichocarpa ectomycorrhiza microbial communities from riparian zone in the Pacific Northwest, United States - 7_EM | ecosystem: Host-associated > Plants > Roots > Unclassified | place... | reverse complement strand
ACAATGGGGGAGCGGGGGCCACTATAAACCGTTGCGGCGTTGCACACATTACTCAAGAACCCAAGGCGTTGACATCCGCCACCGAGGCAGTGCAATACGACGACTGAGCGTAACCGAGGGGTGCGACTGTGGAGAAATCGCGAGGGTGGCGTAAGATAAAAGGGCAGTAGGGTGCCAGCCGAGTGAGTGGATTGTAGCTGTAACCGAGCAACGGGACGAGACCTATAGGGGGAGAGGAGGGGTAGACCCAATAACCGTGGAAACTATCGGTAACCGTGTGCGTGTCTGACTAGGCAGCCTCTAGCAAAAGTGAAGAGAATGGAGAAATCGACCGTGGCCTGTTGAAAAGTTTTCTCCTACTGCGAACTGTAGTCCCAGCCGTCTGTAACATGGGCGAGAGGGCGTTGCCGACCGTGCAAACGCTAAGCGAGGCAGCGAAGCGCAAGCGGAGAGAGGGGGTGATAGAGCCAAACGACCCCTAGAAACAAGGACGCCAGGGCCCAAGGACATGATAAGGGAAGTAAGGCGTGGGGGGGAGGGTGCAGCTCACGGAGAGTGCGGTGGTGGTGGGTGTTGACGATGAATTCTCATGGTGTTGAGATTTCAATCGCCGGGTGTGTAAGGGAGATGGTTCGTGGCCCAAATCTCATGTCCCGAGGGTGCCCTTATATAGGGGTTCTTCTCTCAACCCTAACCCTGCGTGACTCATTCCCTCGCGTCACGCGACTTCTGACTCATAGTGAGTCATAGTGTGAAATCCATCAGCTAACTCGTCAGAGTCAGCTGCGCCCTATCTTGCAACCAATCAAAACTCATAAAACAAGTCATGTGCCCTAACGGGGTCACATGCGCAACACCCATCACCCATAAGTATGAGTCATGTGCGAAATACATAAACCACAGGACCACAATCCTGCGTCATGTCAAGACCACATGACCCCAATCGTGCGTCATGTCAAATATCAACCAATAACAATAAGCCAATGACACGCTATGGCGTCGTCATGTGAAAACCTATGAGTCAATTGATCTCATAGTGTGAAAGATAACAAACCGATGACTAATAACTATTAGTCATTTGAGATCCTGCCTTGCTTAGTCACCTTTTGTGACATTAGCTCCCTTCCTCATCTTGCATCGGTCCTACGATGCTAAACTCCTTCCTTCCACAGCATACCCCCAATTTGGCGCATCCTTTGTTTGCAACAGTTGTAGGCCTGTTGGAGTTTCTCCTTTTCCTTGTCGAGCCGTTCGAGGTCGTTATCCTTTGCCACAATGATTTGGGCAGCGCGATCGAGCCACCTTCGCAGCTCGGGGATTTTTCCTTTCAGGGTTTCCACGTCCGGTATCGTTTTTTCACTACTCTCTCCCCCCAGCAGTGTCCTCACAGCTCTTCTCTTTTTGTGTTCCCTTCTGTCATTCTTTGACAGTTCTCCTTTTTCTCCTACTTGGCCCAGGTAGTAGCCGGCCTCCACCTTGTCCCATCGGTGTTCGTTGCAATTGTCGTTGAAACAAGGCTCCCAGCTTGTGATTTCGTGATGAGCCCGTCTGGCTCTTCTTCGGCGAGGTTATTGTTGGACCCAGTCCCCTACTGGGTTCGCTTCCATCTCCTGTCGCCAGTCGTGGTCCTGGGCGATACTTGGTTTTCTCGATCCCCTTGTGAAATGTGGATACCAGCCTGACCCTTGCTTTTCGCCGAGATGGATTTGGCATCCATCATTGGTACAGTCCATCCAGTTCATGGAGGCGTGCACTACCTGCCTCTGTGGTGAGCCCGAGTATGCTGGGCTAGTGGGAGTAGCGTTGGGAGCGATGCGCTGGGCCTCGCTCCCTGGGGTGTGTGAGCGTCGTCCTTGGTTGACGACGGGGGGAGGTGTGGAGGACGATCTGTTGATCGTGACGTGTACCCACTCCGGGCTTTCTTGTGTAGCGTTGGTGGAATCGTTTCACTGTGTGTTCTGCATTGTTGTAACTTTCCGCGGGGGACCACACTTTATCGTGTTCTGGTGAGTAGCCTTTCCACTTGGCTCGGTATTCGAGCTTGTTGTAGTGGAGTCGAGACTCAATGATTTCGTCGAATTCGTATTCGTCTTCTCCTTCTATCTGAATAGGAGGAGGTGGTTCTTTGATCTGTGAGGGGAATCGGTTGTCTTGGTAAAGTTCGATGAGGGAGATATGCAATGTGTTGTGTATGGCCATTGAGGGTGGTAAGGGCGGTTTATATGCCCTTGTTCCAATCTTTGCCAAGATTTTAAATGGTCCGATGTTCTTGTAGTCCAGTTTCTTCGATGGTCGTGTGGTCTTGATGTTGCGTGGAAACAACCACAACATATCTCCCGATTGTAGGTTCGGATGGGATTTTCTGTGTTGATCGTAGTAACCTTTTTGTCGTAATTGTGCGGCCACCATCTCGTTTCTTCATGACTCAGGTAACTGACTCATTTCTTCCGGTTTGGTCTGCTTTCCTTGTATCAGATGAGCGATCATCTCGTATTCGAGGGTGATTCCGTAATTTGCAAAGAATGGTGTGTGTTTGATGGTCTCCTGATATCCGTTGTTGTATGCAAATTCTGCTAGTGGTAGGTAACCAGACCAATTGTCCTGTTGGTAGTTGATGTATGCCCGGAGATATTGTTCCAGTATGGCATTGGTCCTCTCGGTTTGTCACTCTGTTTGTGGGTGGAATGCCGTGCTGAGTCTTCGTTTGATTCCCAATTTCCCCGTAGTTTCCTTCCATAGGTCTGAGGTAAATATTGTTCCCCTGTGGGTGAGGATATCGTGTGGTATGCTGTGTAGCCTGACTATCTCTTTCATGAAGAGATTGGCGAACTGCCGTGCGTCCAGGTTCCTTGAGGATGGAATGAAATGGCTCATTTTGGTGAGCAGATCGATGACCACTAGTATGGTGTCATATCATTCTGATTTTGGCAGGTCCGTAATGAAGTCCATAGCGATTGATTTCCATGGTCGATCGGGGGCCTCGTTTGACTGTAGCAATCCGTAGGGTGCATGTCGGACCACTTTGATTCTTTGACATGTGTCGCAATTCTTCATGAATCGTTTGATATCTTCTCTTATCTTCGGCCAATAATATCGTCGGTTAATGTGTTCGGTTGTTTTTGCCTTTCCGCCATGTACAGCATGTGGGGGTTCGTGCTGTTTAGCGATAAGAGTGGTTCGCATCCCTTCCTCCTTTGGTATCCAAATCTTTCCTTGGTACCATAAGAGGTCGTCCTTCCATTGGCATAGCCCTAGGGCTACTCCTTTTATTTCTTTTCTTCCTTTCTCCAAGTTTCTTTTGATGTCTTGGATTTCTGCGTCGTCGTTGCTTGCCTTCTGTATCTCTCCTTCGTTCTTGTCTCGAAACGCGTTGGTTTCCAATATGTCGAGTTTGATTTCTTCGGTGACCGGGATATCCCAATACCGTTCTTTTGGCAGTAACATTCCCATGTTTTGAGTGAGTCTCTTGGCTCCTGCTGTGGGTAGGTCCCCTTCTCTCCATGTGAGGGCGTCTGATTTTCCTCCCTCCTTTCCTGATCGGTATTCGATTTTGAAGTTGTATTGACTTAGTTCTTGCATCCATCGCGCTTGTCGTTGGTTTAGTTCCTTTCTCGTCATGAAGGTGAGGACGTTCTTGTGGTCTGTGAGGACCCGTATTGGTTTGGGGTTTCCCCTCCTCTACCTTTTCCATTTGTGGAATGCTTTAACTATTGCCAGTAGTTCTTTATCGTGTATCTCATAGTTGCATTCGGCGTCCGACATTGTCTTGGATCGGTACGCCACTGGTCTCCACTTTCCATCCTGGCATTGTTGTGACAGTATACCAGAGCAGACGTATTTCGAGGCGTCTGTTTCAATTTTGGTCGGTGCGAGGGGGTCGAAGTAGACCAGTACTGGTGTGGTGGTGAGTTTTGGCTTTAATTCGTGGAACGCTTGCTGCTCTTTGTCTCCCCATTCCCAGTTTCCAATGCATTTCTTTTTTGTTCTTGCATATAGTGGTTTGGCCGTCCTGCTGAAACCTTCTATGAATCGTCGGTAGAAGTTGGAGAAACCTAGGAAGCATTGAATTTCCTTTATTTTCTTGGGAGTCGTCAAGACCCAGATGGCTTGTGTCATGACTGGGTCTGTCTTGACCCCTTCTTGTCCAATGATAAATCCTAGATATTCCGTCTCGCCTTGGTGGAATTCCCACTGGGATGGTTTGACCTGCATCCCCGATTTTCGTATTGCTTCGAGGATATTGCTGACGTCTTTTCGGTGTTGTTCTAGGGTATTTGAATAGATTAGTTCGTCATCCAGATAGACAATGCAACACATGTCGATGTGTTCCATAAGGACCTCATTGATCCATTGTTGGAACACTGCGGGTGCGTTGCATAGTCCAAATAGCATGACTAGATATTCGTAGGTTCCCAGTTTTGTCGAAAACCTAGTCTTCCATTCGTCTCCCTCTCTGATTCGGATGTTGTGGTAACCATCCTTGATATCGAGCTTTGTGAATTATTTGGCTCCTCCTAGTCTGTCTAGGGCTTCGGTAACGAGTGGTAGTGGATGTCGATCCTTTTTTGTCACTTCATTGAGCGCCCGGTAATCGGCACATAATCTGTGTTTGCCGTCCTTTTTCTTGACAAACCTCCTTGGCGAAGCCCTTCCTGACTTCACCCTTCGGATCCTCCCGCGGTCCTTGTTTTGTTTGATGTATCGATGAAGTTCTTGCAGTTGGTCGGAACTGAGGGCGTATATCTTTTTTATGGGTACTGTTTTTCCTTCTTCTAGGTCGATTTCCAAATCAATCCCTGGTCGGTGTGGTCGTACTGTGGTTTTTTCTTCATTTTCGAATACATCTAACCGGTGATGGTATTCTCGTCGAACCGGGTCCATGATGTCTTGTTCCTCTTTGTTTCTTTTATCCTTTATCGCCAGCTGTGTCCTGATGTTAATAGCTTCCGGCGGTATTTCGTTGACGACTTCGTCCCATCTTAGGATGCCCGTTGTTTCTCCTCTTCGGTAGAACTGTCCGAAGGCTTAGCCAATATCTCGTTGATTTCCATTGTTGGTTTGGCCGCCTGGCCCTTGTCCCTTGGGTCCATGGTGGTGTTGGAGCTCCCGAATCCTTGATCCCCTCTTTAGGTATCGTCCAATTGAGTTACTTCTTGTAGTTCTGTGTTGTCGATTTGTTTGATAATTAGTTGTGCGATCTGGTCCCCTTTTTCCATGCGGTATGGTTGGTCTCCTTGGTTGGCTAGGACCACCTTCACTTCTCCTCTGTAGTCGGAGTCTATCACGCCTGCATTTGTCGTAAGTAGATGTTTGACTGCTAGACTGCTCCGTTGTGCGATTCGTCCATAGGTGTTGTGAGGTAATCCAATAGCTATCCCCGTCCCAACAATTGCTTGCCCTCTGGCAGCAACGTCGGTTTCTTCGTTAGCGTACAGGTCGTGTCCGGCCGCTCTTGCTGTTCCCTTCATAGGCACTCTGGCCTCGGCGGATAGCATCTTAACTGTGACACTCTGGTCATTGGCCGTTGGGCCATTCTTGGTCGTCAGACCTCCATTGGCCTTGACCTGGGTGAATCTGGTGATGAGATTCTCTTCCAGGGCGTTATCTTTGGGTACCGCATATGCAACAGGCGAACTTTTGAGACACCAAGTCGTACATTGTTCGCTGTTGAATGTGATCCTTTTGTCATTCCAATCGATTGTTGGATTGTGTTCTCTTAACCATGACATCCCGAGGATGCCCTCATGGTTTTGGAGATTCGCCACTTGGAAGGTTGCCAATTCCCTATGGCTACTAATGTTTATAGGTACTTTCGTTCTATGGGTAACAGGGCCCATAGCGCTTGGTTTTCCGTCCGCAAGGTAAATCTCCCGGGGGTTTTTTACTTTGATCATCTTGATCCCGTGTTTGTTGCAGACTTCGCTGTCTAGGAAGTCTTCTGTTGCTCCTGAGACAATCATGGCGGTGATAGTGACTGACTCTTTTTCGCCGTGTAGTTGTATTTTGACCATAATGTGGTCATTGTCGTTATCGAGTGTATCCGTGTGGTTGAGTGGCGCGTAGTAGTTTTCCATGATGATGGGTTTTCGTTCGGGTCTGTCCCTCAGACCATCTCTTACTGGGGACAATCGTCATTTGCGGACTGTTCGGGTTCCGGTTCGACCTCGATTTCCCTAATCTTTGGTCTGGTTTGCCAAGGGGGGGTTTTCTTCGCGGGTTGCCAGCTCCTGGATTGTGCTTTGAATGCTTTGGGTCCATCTTTTTTGGGGCAACTTCTGGCTAAGTGTCCCGGTTGTGCACACTTGAGGCATAGTTGTTCTCATATCCTCCTTTGGAATTCTTCCCTCGAGATGTTGAATCTTGGCCGTTTTCGAGTCGCCTCCAGTTCCATGGGGTCTCCATAGTTCTGATTGCTATTATTTGAGGGTCGGTATGTCCTATCCGGGTTTCGTGGTGTGATCGTTTCTGCTTGGGTGCTTTTTGTCGGTGGCGACCCTTGGATATGCCTGACCGTTGCCAAGTTTGTCTCTTTCTTGATTGCCCATTGTGCTAGGGTTTCGAGGTCCTTGTATTCTTCGCTGCTAGCTCCCCAGGCGTTCGGTAATTCTGCTATCCTTCCTCATAGAAGCAGTTCTCCTCCAGTTGAGTCGTCTAACTCGGCTTCTCTAGCCACTAGGCGGAATTCGTTCCAGTATTCAGTAACTGATTGTTTGCCTTGCTTCATGTTCTTCACTTTGATCCTTGCCTCCCCTTTGGCGTCGATCACGCCAAATTGTCTTTGTAATTCCGCTTTGAACCCTGCCCAATTGTCCTATGCTGCGGTGATTTGTTCTTCTGCGTATGGTGTGATCCAGGTTCCTGCGTCGTCCCTTAGGAGGCCCTGTTGCATAGAGGATTTTTGCCTCATCATGGCCGTTTTGCCACCCTACTGTCCTGTAGTACACTATGAGTTGGGCTAGCCATCCTCGTAGTTTGTGTCGTTCTCCTCGGTAGACCTTGGGTTCCTTGGCTTTGGCTTTCGTGATTCCTCCGCTTAGGGATGTGATAATTTGTCTCATCTGTTCTGGGCTTGGGATCGGGGTTGTGTCCGAGGATGTAGCTCCTCCTGGTTCTGCTGTAGCTGCCATCGTGTTTCGTCGTCTCCTTCCTGGTTCTTCTGTTTCCTGTGATCCAATTGGTGATGGTGGCTCTGGTGTTGTAGGGGTCGGTGCCCTCTCTTCCGTTAAGGCCTTTTCAAGTCCTTCTCCTAGTGATGATAGGTCGAGATTTTCCTCTAGGGGGTCGATGTCGTTTTGGTTGTTGGTCTCCGTTTTGTCTGTTTGTTCGGTCCTCCTGGGTGACGCAACCAAATCTTACAATCCTCTCCTCTCCGGGTGATACTTGCAGCAGGTAACTGATAGTTTCCAAACGATCACTTCTTCTTAGCCCAATAGCTGTTGCGATAGCTAAGTCCGTTGACTCCTATCTAGCAAAATCGATCGCCAGGCTCATATAAGACAGTTGCGTCTTGATTCCCGAAAGCGTGATAGATAAAGATCTTTGTATTGAAAGTATAGTGTATGAAAACACTTAGATGGTTGCGTGAAGAACCCAAATCTCATGTCTTTTTTTTTTTCATGTGCTTTGTATTATCAACTACTGGGAACAAAGAGTACGTGCAGCGCTAGCTATTGTATAGAAAAAAGCCCATCCCCACTTATCCACCCGGCGCCAGAGAAAAAGCCATCAACCCAAGTCTCTCTGGTATGAGACCAACTGCACACCAGCCGCGCAAAATAGGAAATCAAGTCCCGCCTGAAGGGGCGAAAGAAGAAAATCAAATCAACCCACCTGGAGGAACCAACAGGGAAACCCTTGCCCAAGACACCAACTACAACAAAATAAAAATAAATTGTTATAACCACTATGAAACCCAAAGTAACCAACAATGAAAGAAGACCAATGGGGGCGCTGGAGCCACGAAAAAGCCCTTGTGGCGTTGCAAGCATTACTCATAAACCCAAGGCGTTGACATCCGCCACCGAGACAGTGCAATAGGACGACAGAGCGTAACCGAGGGGCGCGACCGTGGAGAAGCCGCAAGGAAAAAGCGAAGGGGCAGTAGGGTGCCAGCCGAGTGAGTGGATTGTAGCTGCAACCGAGCAACGGGACGAGACATGAAGGGGGAGAGGAGCGGTAGACCCAATAACCATGGAAACTATCGGTAACGTGTCCGTGTCTGACTAGGTAGTCTCTAGCGGAAGTGAAGAGAATAGAGAAATCGACCGTAGCCTGTTGAAAAGTTTTCTCCGACTGCGAACTGTAGTCCCAGCTGTCTGTAACATGGGCGAAAGGGTGTTGCCGACCGTGCGAACGCAGAGCGAGGCAGCGAAGCCTAAGCGAAAAGAGGGGGTGATAGAGCAAAACGACCCCTAGAAACAAGGATGCCAGGGCCCAAGAACATGATGCGGGAAGTAAGGCTCGAGGAGGAGGATGCAGCTCACAGTGCAGGTGCAGCTCACTGAGAGTGCGGTGGTGGTGCATGTTGACGATGAATTCTCATGGTGTTGAGATTTCAATCGCCGGGTGTGTAGTGGAGATGGTTCGTTACCCAAATCTCATGTCTTTTTTCTTTTTTTTTTTTCTTTTTTCATGTGCTTTGTTTTATTCGTCATTTAGGTACAAAGACTACGTGCAGCGCTAGCTATGGTAAAGAAAAACCTCCGTGAACCCACCGGCGCCAGGGCAAAAGCCATCAACCCAAGTCTCTCTGGTCCGAGACCAACTGCACACCAGCCACGCAAAATAAGAAATCAAACTCCGACTAAAGGGGCGGAATAAGAAACATCAAATAAATACATGGGGAGGAATCAACATGAAAACCCTTGCCGTAGACACCTGACAAAATGAAATAATTGATGAACCACTTGTGAAACCCTAAGTAACTGACAATGAAAGAAGAACAAAGGGGGTGCGGGGGCCACTAAAACCGTTGTGACGTTGCAACCATTACTCAAGAACCCAAGGCGTTGACATTGGCCACTGAGGTAGTGCAATACGACGACTGAGCGTAACCGACTGGCACGACCGTGGCAATCCCTAGGGCGGCGAAGGCAGTAGGGTGCCAGCCGAGTGAGTGGACTGTAGCTGTAACCGAGCAACGGGACGAGACCTCAAGGTGGAGAGCCGGGGTAGACCCAATACCCGTGGAAACTATCGGTAACCGTGTACGTGTCTGACTCGGCAGCCTCTAACGGAAGTGAAGAGAATGGAGAAACCGACGTTAGCCTGTTGAAGAGTTTTCTGCTACGGCGAACTGTATTCCCCGCCGTCTGTAACATGGGCGAGAGGGTGTTGCCGACCGTGCGAACGCTAAGCGAGGCAGCGAAGTGCACGCGAAGAGAGGGGGTGATAGAGCCAAACGACCCCTAGAAACAAGGACGCCAGGGCCCAAGAACATGATAAGGGAAGTAAGTCGGGAGGAGGAGGGTGCAGCTCACGGAGAGTGCCTGGTGCAGCTCACTGAGAGTGTGGGGGTGGTGGATGTTGACGATGAATTCTCATGGTGTTGAGATTTCAATCGCCGGGTGTGTAGAGAAGCTGGTTCGTGACCCAAATCTCATGTCTTCTTTTTTTTTCTTTTTTTTTTCTTTTTTTATCATGCGTTCATGGTTTTTAGGTACAAGAAGCTTCGTGCAGCGCTAGCTATGGAAAGAACAAAACCTATAAATCAAAACATATAACAAAAGAAACCATCTTCCTAGTGCACCGTGTTCTTACTGAAAGTACTTAGGCTAACACTATTTGCCTATCGTTCCATAGAAACAGAATATAGGGAAAGTACAGCGCTCAAACTACTTCTCGCCCTCGGCGCTTGCTGAATGGAAAGTTAAGCAAAGGAAAGTAAAAATATAAAATCACCCAAAGCAAAGGCCAAACAAAATCTCCCCCGGGAAACCACGTTTCTAGTCTGGCGGAAAGGGGGCGGGGGGGGGGGAGTAATTGTCGGGGAGCATGTCGGGGGGAAACCGGGTTCTCGTGTCTGTGATGTACTCGCCTAGTGCTCGTATGAGGAGGCGGTCGGTCCATGTTGTTGCATCGTGCGCCAGGGAGGAGACATCTTTCAGCAGGAGGTCTGGGGCCTGTTGGCGGGCAGGGCAGATTAGGGTGGCGTGTTGAAAGGATTCTGGTCCTATCTCGCATCGTGGACAGGTTGGGTCGGCGTCTTCGTCGGACCATGAGGGGTGGCCGGCCAGGTAGCTTTTTCCGGACCGCATCTGATGGATTCTACCCACCACAAATTTACCCAGCCCGATAAA
>Ga0307507_10012792_pt1 | contig 10298 bp, 12 predicted proteins | sample 7_EM_MG_FD_207223 | JGI IMG/M metagenome (GOLD analysis project Ga0307507, IMG submission 207223) | Populus trichocarpa ectomycorrhiza microbial communities from riparian zone in the Pacific Northwest, United States - 7_EM | ecosystem: Host-associated > Plants > Roots > Unclassified | place... | reverse complement strand
CAAAGCCGGGTAAGACGTCGGCGTTGGCTTCCCGTTGCTGCTGATTAGCGTATTTCCCTTGTTTACTCAGGAAGCTATGGTCCGCAGCGACATTGTGGTGATACCGTGTCAGAGCCATGGGATCTAGGTGGATGATGAAATCATAGTCATCTGTAGGTTGAATGAACATTGACTGTGAAAAAATGGTCAGCCAACGAGGTAAGATTCCCTCAAAAGAGTTCGTACCTGGATGTTCAATTGACCCTGTTCCAACCCTTGCAAGTAGTCCCAGGTTGCTTTCGCCAAAGTCCGGACTCGGAAAGCAACCACCATGTCGGGCCCATGGGACGTCCACATCTGCCCATCGCTGTCAGCTTCCGTTGATATCGACCACACACCCTCAGTCGAGCTTTTAGCTGTGGGCTTGGATGATTCTGGCGATTTGGGACCGTACAAATGAACGAACACGCCATCTTCCCATTTCCATTCGGCTAAGAACTGGACAACAGTTGCAAAGCCACGTTCTTTACTAGCCGGGAGCAGATGTGACGCAGCTTGTTCAGCATCGGCATCGATCGCGAGCTTGCGTCCGTCTCCGACGAAGAAGTGTGCACAGATGATCTCAACAGCCTCCTCGGTGATGTGGCCGTGTAGCAGCCAATGCGATGCGAGCCATCTCTTGACAAGACGAACGGTACCGGAGAACGCGGTATATCTATGGCAAAGAGCTGCAATTGCTCGGTGATGACGGGGAGCGTGAATGAAGCGTCTGATGTACAGCTCCTTGGCCAGAAGCCCCTCAGAATAGTCTTTCCCCTTCTTCGCCTCTTTCGTCGTCGCGATATGCGGCATGGCTTTTTTCTTGTCATCGATGATGCGGTCGAGAAGCGTTGCTTCTCGGTCGTGCCATATCCGCGCGGAAAAGGCCCAACCTTCCGAAGTAAGGATCTCAAGGTACGCTTTATCGATAATCTCGGACTCCTGTACGCCATCACCAACCACTACGCTCGCTTTCAGGCCAGACACGGATTCCATGAGGGCCGACGCGAGCCGCTCGAAGAACGCGAGCTTGATCTTTTGAATTGCTCGGAGGTCATCAGGCCACTTAGATGACTTCTCGAATTCGAGAATGATATCAATGGGAGGGAGATAGCGAGTATTGGGTGGCATTGACGTTGCCAAGGATGCTGGTAGGGGGACGGGACTGAAAAGGCTGGTATACCGCAAAAGTTCTGATGTGGGGCTGACAGTAGAGAGGGTTAATGGGAGCTCGTCATCTAAGGCCTTGATCGCCTTCACCAAGTTGTCGAACGCCGTCAGAGCGCCTTTGAAACCGGTTGAAACACCCGAAGCAAGGTACTTGCTTGAAATGGATTCGGGGAGTCGGAGAACTGAGTCGAAAGAGGACTGCCAGGTTTGAAGCGCGTCTTCCTCGAGGCCAAAGTGGCGCTTAAGAATATGTTGGACGATCCTTGCTGGGATGTGAGCGCGTTCGTCGGCTGTTTTGACCTCCCAAACAACACTTTCAGTTATCCGTCCGTCCTTGAAACGACGAAGCTCGGACTTGTCTCCCCAAAGCTCTCGGAAGTTGTTGAGGGCAACCTGGTCTTCGTCGTCAGCTGCAGGACCGTGATCAACGAGGCGGAATGCGTTTTGAGGATCAAGGACAAGACCGATGACGATAACATCGGGTACGAAGGGGTGGGCTTGAGATACTGGTCTCGCTGTAGGGGAAGGGTGAAGGATTGCGGCGGCCTGGACGCGGTCCCCCAGACCACGGCTAACCAGAGAGCCAAGTGATGACATCAGAGCAGTGGAAGGAGATCCCGAGTCGAGAGTAGTTTGGATTGACGAAGAGAGGGGCTTAACAGACGAAAGGTCGATGCTGTAAGTGTGTCCTCATTCACCCAAGTCATACATGAACATATGCAAACAGGTTGACATACCGAAGAACGACATCAAATCTAGATGACAAGTCGCGATTGTCCTTGAGGAAAACTTGTGTGAAAGGATCTCCCGTTATTGTCGTCTCATTTAAGATCTCCAGAGTTTTGGATGCTTCGTATTGAAGCTGAATCATCATCAGCTGTATATAACCTCAGGACTTCAGTCCACTCACCAGTTTGACAGAGCCCAGCGGTACTCCAGAAAGCAGGTTGACGAATGAGCCAGAGTCGACCAACACAGCTTCAGGGCCTTCATACTCCTCTGGTGGGAACTGAGCATCTGATTAGATCGGAGTTCAGTCACAGTACTGTAAACGTACCCGATGCCCATCTTTGGCTTTTACGAACAGGCGGGATTTGCCGAAGGGATGTTTGGCTGTGGTGGGTTGTGAGAGGACGCCCGGCAATAGCTTCACGCAACATACCTAGGCAGTCCAACGCAGCCTTGAGCAACTGGTAAGAGCTTACACCCTTTCCCAGCGGCCTTCTCTTCGTGTATTTTGAATCTGAAGCGCGCGGCTCTTCCCCTCTCATGAGCAACGCTAAGAGGCCCACCCAGAGGGGACCAGAACCCTCGAACCCTCGAACACAGAACCTTGAACCTTCGCTGAAACCGCGTTGGTTGGCCCATATTCGAAGCAACGTTAACGCGTCTGCAAAAGCAGGGCTTTCCTCTTTCAATGAGTAGGTGGTCAAGAGGTGCGATTTTGGGGTAAATGAACGGAGAAGGGCGTTGTTGTAGAGGGGTGTTGGTGGCTTGGCATCTTCGTTTGCGCTTATGCGGATATTTGAGTGCGAAGGTGATAAGCGGTGGAGAGGAATTGGAGACGAGGGCGATAGAACAGGGATGATGTTTACTTGAGCATTGAGTTTTGTAAAGTCAGTATGGGAACCGTCTGCAGATCCTGTCAGCAAGTGCCTAACAATTAAGAGCTAGTGACCTACCGGATTTTGGAACAAGGACTAACTTTGTCAAACGTACATCCTCAAGCAAAGATTCATAGAAGACGTCCACATTGAAGCCTGACTTGGGGCTCTGGATTGCTGCGGCGATTGTTGCTAGATAGAATGATCGCTTGTGGAAGAATCGCCCATTAAGATAGTCTTTCTCTTGGAAAAGACTCTGAAGAAAGTCGTGAGTTTCGAAGGCAACTGGGAGTGCATGCTCACGTTGGGCATCTCCACCGCAAGGTCGACACCAAACTTCAATCCATCCCTTAGCTTAACGCTGACTTTATTCGCCCAACTCCCAGCTAGCGTGATATCGCTTGGGCTGTCGAATGCGACCTTCCAGTTTGTATCCTCTGTGGGCAGAGGTAGCGAGTAAGGAACTGCAACACCTTTCTTCAAAAGCTTTCGTGCTGCTTCAAGGGGATGCTGGGGCGAGACCGAGGGTATTCCCATTAAGAATGTGTGAAAAGAGAGAAGAAAACGATCTAGCGGGGGCGTTCTGGACGCTTTGGGGCGAACATTGGGCAATAATGCGTCGATCTGAGTCGAGTCAGACGACAGTAAGAGGGGATATCGAAAAACTCACCTGTAGTTTGAAAGAGCCGGACCTGAACAAATCCGCTGCATCCTTTATCGCTCGTAACTCCTCGCCAGTTGGTGGTTTCTTTGGTTTGGTACCTGCGCGATGCTCCTCCTCAATTTCCGCCTGGCATCCCGTAACCCCTCCCCACTCTTCCTCGCCATCGCCTTCTACCACGCCCCCATAATCCGAAAGCCCATCTTCTGCGCCCGAGTTCCCGCCAAAATGTTCCGCGTCTGAGGCAGTTTCATTGTCGGGGTCTTCTTCGACTTTTCGGGTCTTTTGGGTCATATTTCAGTTCTACTGCCGCAAAAAAAGCTGAGAATGCACCTTCCGAGACGCCAATTGGCTTTCCCTCTTTCTCTTGAGATTCCGCGTCATGCCCTGGACGGTAGGAGGCACTGGGGCACTGTTATTGAGTAGTGTGAAGTCAAGCAAAAAATGGCACAGCCACCGATCAAGTCGGATTTATTCTGAGGGGTCAAGCGTAACGAGTCCGTTGCGCGTTGATACAAGTGAATTAAGAAATGGAGTAGGACATTACGCGCAATATGGTGCAAAATAAAGTACCCAGCACAAGACGAGAAAATCCCACGAGGGGACAAGATTCAGACCGTCTTCTAGTTAAAAATCTAATATTCAAGTTTGCTCTCTTCCAATAAAGCCTTGACATAGTCCCCCCTCGGCCTGATCGAAAAATCAAAAGGAAGTGGATGACTACAATCCGCCTTTTTTAACTTCCCATTTCCCGAGCCAAACGACCATAGAGCACGTACCAAATCAAACCCGAGGAAAAGGCAGGAGTGGTCTTGATCGGGATGCCCATTCCCCCAACGCCAGGACCAATGTGAAAGACGCTAAGCATGCTCGCAACGGAGAGCCAGACTTGGGCTTCGGCCATATAGCGTCCGGGACAAATCCGGCGTCCGTATCCGAATGCCGAGGACAGGGGGTCCATGGGAGAGAATTGCTGTCCGTCGATGCCGGTGTCCATGAAACGATCGGGATTGAAGCGCGTTGGTTCAGGGAACGTCTCTGGGTCATGAAGAATTGCCCTGAGTTACCAGTCAGATTATTTGCACAAAGACTTGGTATAGGATGTGCTTACCATGTGTTCCCGACGACCAATGTTCCCGCAGGAATAAAATATCCGTTATACTCGTCATCTTGGGTGACCATGTGAGGAAGGCCTAAAAATGCCCAGGTGAGATCCAACAGTACATATCGAACGGGGACGAACCGAGCGGAGCAACCGGACTCCACCTAGGGAAGGCGTAAGCAGGAAACGAAGAATAGTTTAAAAAATACATGCCTTAAAACCTCCTTAACGATGGCGGTGATATAGGGCAAAAAAGGTCGGTCGTTGAAGTCTGGAAGTCGTTCCCGACCAACAACGCTATCAATTTCGCGTTGTCCTTTAACCTGCACTTCAGGGTGGGTGACAACAGCTAAAATGAAAGAGGACAGCATGGAGACAGTCTGGACGGAAGACATTGGTCAGCTAAGGGCTACAAGAGCGCAGGATTTTTAGGCCGCACGCTTTCTGCTCCAGCTGAGAAGGTACCTTCAACGAAAACGGTTAAATGACGATAACACAGACGTTACCTGCATATGCGAGCCCTGCACACCCTTTGAGAATCTCAAGCTGGATCTCTGAGTTTGGTTGGCTCTCCAACTCAGAGATCATTTTCGTCACGAACGACGGGGTAGCCTTGCCCGTTTTCTAAGAGTATCATCAGGTGCAGGGATTACATGAGCTGATTCAGAGCTGGAGACACACCAAAGCAGTCTGAACAGCGGCATATGGCGCATCCCTCATTTCCATCACGGCTTCCCGCCACTCACGGGCCTTTCGTTGGAAACCCGCCCCCGGAACCCATTCGCTGCACGGCAGAAATATGTAAGTTGTCCGAATAACTTTTATAATGCATGCCACGCACGGGATGTACTTCACAGATGAGGAAGAGCGTTAGTAATACCCTCCAACTAGAAGAACCAATCGCACGAATGGGAATGATGTCAACAAGGAATTCGCCCGGGTTCGCCGCCTTTGACATTCCTTCGAGGGCCTTTTCCGCGATCGTTATATAGTGGTCGTTTTCCGGCGCGACGGTTATACCATAGACGACGCCCATGATAACAGCGGCAGCATTACTACGTGTTCGTTAGAGGTACCTTCTCGTAAGGACGTAGAGCAGGTTCACGCACTGGCGTAGATGGTTTATTAGGTTTTGTGGTGAATCGAGGAGTTGCCGAAGAAGTGCGTGGACTTCGCGTCTCTGGACCGGCCAGTGAGTGTGAGCAACGGATTGTTGGAAATGTTTGTGGAACATCCTGCGGTGAGATCTCCACCGGTCCCCTGAAAAGAGAAATCCGGCGGATGAGATTGCGATTCCAAAGGTGCCCAGTGTTGATTCACGAACCGTAGCGCATATGACCAAAGCTCCAATCCCAACCCATCCTATCCTGATCGTCGTCAGCAAACATTTGATAGAGAACATTGGACTCACAAATTAACCATTTGAGACTCGGCGCGATCGGAGTAGTTTGAAGAGCGTTTCTCGAAGAGGTCGTTCGCCGTTTTGAAGGAGTTTACGAAAAGCACATTCTTCCCAAGTACGGTGAGGAACACGAGATCACCTAAATGCATAAATACTTCATTGGTGCAAGGGTGGATTATGGGAGGGCGGTACCGTATTTATGTGCTAGGCGGAGGTATGCTTGGCTTTCGTTCTCGCGGGCGAAATCAAACAGGTTGCCTAGCAGTGGAAGAGGTTTTGGACCAGGAGGGTACGGAAGACCATGGGGATTGGCATTTTTCTGTGCCTTTCGCCTCCGTATGATGGAAAAGAGGAAGAGGAAGAGAACAAAAGCGAGCAGTTGTTTGACAGTGAGTAACAACATGGCGTCTTGAGAGAGATATAGCTAATCATCTTTGATCTTGACGTTTTTATATCTTGGACCCGTTCCGCGATTCTGGCCATCGAAACAAGTGTTTCTTAACATCGTACCCTTTCAGTGGACATTTTTCGATGGTGATTCCTTCAACTTCAAACTAGTGTGGTGGATGCCGCAAACTTTAAGGATGTCATTTTCCTATAAGAGTCATTCTGAAAGCTTTGAGTCACCTCCTATCCAAGGTAAACACAATAAAGTGAAGTGCCGCGAGTCCATCTTGCAGAATCCATATAAGCCTCAGGGCAGTAGCTCCCCGACGGTGTTTTGGGCGAGCCAGACTCCTCAAATTTGAACGCAAGTCCAACGGTTTTCGTCTCTGGTCTTCTTGAATGCACCTGGGAACGCAAAGCGCCACAAACCAATTTTAACGCTTCTAGATCCAAAAGAAGTCAGGAGGAACTTGTGGCGACAGGGTTGGCTTATTTAGAAGTTGAAATAGGTTCCCTCGGAGACGGAAGAATTCGAGTCCACCAGTTATATAATGTGAATACACAAAAGCCCATTTCAGATTGGCCCTTCAGTGAGTCCGTTGCAACGAGACGAAGGGAAAAGTGAAGAAAAACAAACGAGCAATGTTTGGGTAAAGATACACGACCATGTGACCTGAAGGGACTCCTATAGTATGTATGAAAATATTTTGACGGATGTGTATTGCCAGGTGTTTGTAGTCTTCAATGTCCCACTAGACACCCAGTTCCTCTCAGCTCGGCCACCCTGTTGTTTCCATCAACATAATATTGGTAAGTCTAAATTATTGTTGCTGCTCTTCATCGCTCGTGAATGATATGCCGCATATGTAGACACTGTAAGCCCGGGGGCATGTCCCTCGACGAGGTTGTCGCCAAAGAGGTGCTGCCCTTGCACACGGACTCGGAGGCTACCGCCATGAAGCTCATCGCAGGCGCGGACCGTCTCAAATCCAGGACGAAGGCCGTCCAAGGCTTTGACGACGCGATGAAGCTCTTGGGCAAGCTTTACCACGAAGGTGGCGAGATCAGCTCCCGTAAGGGCTAGTCTGAGAAGACGATCGTCAAGATGGCGTTCAATACCTTCTATGCCACGTACAAGAGTGTCAGGGAGGAGCGCGGGGTGTTCTGTTGGCCTGAAGAGGAACGGAAGGTCTTCCTCAAGATCGACTAGGTTCGCCCCCTCCCCTCCCTCTTATTTCACTTATCACTGGTAACGCCCTTCTTAACCTACAGGTCTTGAAGTCGTAGACTCGTCACTCCGGTTCATCGAATTCTCCTCCTTCCTCGTCATTGCCTTCATTCATAAACCAGGCATCCAACTCGTGGATTCGTTTATTTCAGTTCGTCTTGCTCCCTTCGTCCCTCTTCACGCATCTGACTCGCTTATTATGAAGCTTTTACACAACATCACACGATTCATCACACTGATATCACGTTCCCGACCTCCATAGTCGTGTATCCCAACTCCAAGGCTTTCTTCTGACTTCTGCTAGAGTCATCGTCTCGTCATACAGCGAGAGATATGACAATTGCAAGGGCTAGAACTGGTGTTTATATTGGCGTCGAACAAGCGAAAAGAAAAACTTGCTTACCGTATTAGATGGTGAAGGTGCAGCCCAGCCCACAGTGGTCGCTCCAGGGCGTATAGGCGCCGAGGAGACCAGGCTGGAGGACTTCGATCTCGTCAGGCCGCAAACCCAACATAACGACCTTGTCCAATCTGCCTGGCTTGAGTTCCCCGAGTTCGACGCCGACACCCCATGTAGCTCCTCCATCAGGCCCCGTCGTGCTCCCGTGCAGTGCGACCCAGGCATCAACCAGCTCGTGCTTGTCGACGAGCATATGATCCTCGGGGAGGATTGCGTTGAAGTCGCCTGCGATGATGCCACCGCTACATCCGGGCTCGCGCAAGAGGCCAGCTAGTACGTGCATCTGAACCAGACGCCTGAACTGCGAGTCGAGGGAGTCAAGGTGGACGTTGAGGAGACGTAAGACTGAGCCAGGCACAGCTGGGGCGGCGATATTCACGCAGAGCCCGTCCATCTTGTACCTGCTAGGCAGCCGCGTGCGGAATACGCTGTCGAGCACCATCTTGGAACCTCCCTCGCCCGCCTCCTCAGCGAGCAACGGAGAGCTGAAACGCTTGCTGGAGAGCAACGTCATGGTACGCCCTTGAAAGACGCGTCGTCCTCAGCGTCGGTCGTTAGGAAGCTCGAGCGTACTCTGGGGTCGCTGAGGAGAAATTGCCGGACGCTAGACTTGACTTCTCGGAGAAGAATAATGTCGGGAAACTGGGGTCCTTTGAAGATGTGGCCGAGGATGAGCTCGGAGCGTGCGACGGGCTTTGTCTGGGAGGCCTGGATATTCCAAGATGTGAGGGTAAGCGTCTGCTTGCCGACGGCGTGAGCATCTGCTGGGTGAGAAGAAGGCCTCTGGGTGATTGGGTCATGCGGGTCGCACAAAGGTATGGCTGCCCAGCGACGGCTGGCGTGGTCGAAGGCAGAAAGAGTACGGCCATGTTGGGTTCTGTTGAGGAACATCGATGATTGGGGTGCGTTGGGCCAGTTCTTCTAAGTTGGTTCCCGCCCCTTTCTGTTTAGACAAGAGGCGCTCCCCCTGCCACCCCGCCGTTAAACGATGCACGTGATGAAGAACTGCTTTAACCGAGATTCTTTGCAACTGTAGGTGTGGCTGGGTTTTTCTTCAGACAGAAATACTGACCTGCGTTGAGGCTCGATGTATATCCTCTAACTGTAGGTGGAAGGGTGTAGTGGCTCCGAGTCACTGCTCCTTGAGCTACCTGGATATATTGTGGATATACGTTGATTTTCAGTAAGACTCGGAGTTAAGAGGGAACAAAAAAAGTCTTCATGCGGCTTCCGACTGACATTGGGGTCGCCTCCACCAACCCCCTCCCTATGCCACCAAAAGAACGAGAAAATAGGGGTCGAGAGCGGTAAGTCGATCAAGATGACCGGAAGGACGGCGACCTTGGGCTTTGCGTGCACGCCATCTGCTCTTCGCGATCGGCCATGGAGAGTATGAAAACTCGGCATTTCAGTTGAAGGATATGAGACGGTCGCTCGCGTGGGGAAGTGCAATTGATGTGTTTCTTCCTGCAGTTTTGTTTGACTTTACGGATGAATGGGGAGTAAAGACGTTGAGAGTCAAGCTGGCACAGAGATCTGGTCAAGGACTTGTTAGTTGACCATTTCCTCGAGAGGTTATAGGCATAACGTACCTTCCAACTGGCAGTCCATGTAAACAACTATCCAGCACAGTAACGGTTGCACGGAATCAGCTGGCAATTGCTAAACTTGGGGATAACCAATAACCAAAAAGGGGATGGGAGTTACCATTGGTTTGAACCATCGGAAAAGTAGGAGCAGAAGAGGGGGGAAGGCAACGACTAAGTATCGGCAGAGGGCAAGAAGGGAGCCTCTGTCCAGGCTTTCGTAACCTAAGGGACCGTCGTATGCCGATGACGACCTGTCGTAATCTACAGCTACAATCGATCAGCAGAAGAAGAGGCAGGAGGTATATAGAGAAAACGCACCAAACTATCCAGCCCATGTATACAGCAGCTCCTGGGTGTGCAGAAAACTCATCACCATGATGTACTCGTCGCCCGGCGAGGCATTGATAGACCGCGGCCTTAGAGAAGGGTCCAGTCCTTTTCTTCGTAGTGTTGAGAAGTAAAGCTGCGACCGGCAAGAAAGACGATCCGAAGCGGGGCGTCACAGCTGTGACGCCGCCGCCCAAGAAAGGATCCCTGACGCACAGCCCGTGGAAGCGCCGAGCCGAACAGGGGCAGACGCGATCGGGGAAGAAGCAAAAAAAAAAAAAGAAAGAAACAAAGGGACACGCGCTGCTGGAGAAAAAGAGAAAGAGAAAGAGAGAGAGAAAAGAAGGATA
>Ga0307507_10012790_pt1 | contig 10299 bp, 8 predicted proteins | sample 7_EM_MG_FD_207223 | JGI IMG/M metagenome (GOLD analysis project Ga0307507, IMG submission 207223) | Populus trichocarpa ectomycorrhiza microbial communities from riparian zone in the Pacific Northwest, United States - 7_EM | ecosystem: Host-associated > Plants > Roots > Unclassified | place... | reverse complement strand
TTTATAACTACATAAAATTACTTAAATACATTTGATGCTAAAGACCAGGGGGATGGTAAAGGGAAGGGGATGGTAAAGGGAAGGGGGATGATAAAGGGATGGTAAGGGAAAGGGGATGGTGAAGGAATGGTGAAGGGAATGTCATCGATCCACATCGGCATCGTGTTGTCGCTGGGCCATGTTGCCTCATCGCCATCTTCACATGTGTCATTGTCGTTGTGTGTTGTATCATTGTGGTGTCGTTGTTCCATGTCGGCGCCGCCTCATCATCATCTTCGCGGGTGTCATCGTCACCTCATCATTGTCGTCCTCACGTGTCGTCCTCGCGTGTCCTGGTCATGTTGTCCTTGTCCTAGCCATGTTGTCCTTGTCCTAGCCATGTTGTCCTTGTCCTAGCCACATCGTCCTTGTCCCACATCATTGGTCTGTCATCATGCTGTGTGTGAACAAGGTGGGTTGGGATGAATGGAGGGAAGCACTCACCGGGGTGCCCTAACAACAACAACGAACAACGAACAACGACCAAGATTCGTTGTTCGTTGTTTGGTTGCCACATTGCTGGTGGCGACATGGCACCTGGGTTTCATATTAGAATGTAAAAGGGGGGGGGGAGGTGAGCTGTCTCACCTCGGCTTGTTGTCGCTTGTATCCGTTCGTGGGTGCTGGCCATCGTTTGTGACTGGTGGGGTCGTTTGTGTTCATTTTTGGGTGTTCTTCGTCGTCTCTGGTTGTGCTGGTGGTTGTTGTAGCTCGTGACGTGGCATTGCCATGTTGCCATTGGTTGTTCCATTGTTGGTTGTGTGCCGTGGTTGTAGGCAGTCGATGGCGGCAGTGAGTGGCAGTGGTTGTTGGTGATGGTAGTGATGTGGGGGTGGTGGTCCCAGGTGTCGTGGATGGTGGTTGAAAGCAAGATGTTGTTGTTGATTGATGATGCCAAATCGAGCGTCGGAATTTGCCGACATCCTTTCTAGGAAAGCGATCAGCCAGTTGGTATATACAGCATAAAATATATGTACCTAGATAAGCCTTCGTGGTCCAACTGGTTGAGCATTCATGCTTGATAGTGTGGCTGTGCTCCTGAGGTCATGTGTTCGATTCATTGATGTTACGCTTTTTTTAGTATTATATAATAACAACAATAGTGATGTAATTATTAATCTGGCTGGACTCCATCTGGACTCTGGCTGGATTAATCAACAGTTCCCTGTGTTCTGAGGTGGAGTCCATTCAGTCCAGATGAGTCCACCTGGAGGGCAGCCGGACTCCAGGCAGACTCCAGGTGGACTCCACACTAATATTTGGCTGGGTTGCCACCAAAGAAAAAATGGTGGATGGACTCCAGGACTCCATCTGGACTCCGCCAGACTCCGGGTGGAGTCCAACTGGAATATGTGGGGGAGTGTAAAGTCCTCATCCTATGGACTGAAAAAATCCATAGGACTGAACTGAACCGGACCATGGTCCGGTCTATTTTTCGGTTGTGGTTGCCCAAATTTGGGGTTATTCTGGTTGCCAGTTGCCTCATTTCAAAAATCATTCAAAACCGTTCAAAGACTGGTTGAAATCAGTTGCAACTGGTTAAACAGTCACGTGCGTTACGTAGCCTTGTAACGACATTTATTACCTTCAATTTGATCTTTGGTTCATCAAAAATGGTTAAGAATTGAGAAAGATATAATGAAATCCATTTTAGTATAAATACTTTTTTTGTGCAACTTGTACCAGAATGACACATCAAAAATATATTTTGTAAAAGTGTAGATTTATAGGACAAATATATATAAAATATAAATGGCTTGGTGTGTCCAGATCTAACTCACTCAAAATTTCATCAGTTTGCTTCATTCTATTTTTGGATATGGAAATTTCAAGTAGGCAAATGTGCTCACCATATATCAATGTAGGGTATGCATCAAATAATTTACAGTTGTCACATTACATTTTGCCTGAGTCTTTATGAGATGTGATTTGGTTTCAGTCATAGATATGTCAAATCTTCATTAAATCTCTTGAAAATTGGTTGAATGATGGATATTTACAGGCTCTACTATGTTATATAACCCATTTAATTTTCAGAGTAATGATAATTGAGATACAGATGGTTTATATTGGTACAATGAATTTTACACAAAAAAACTGGTCTGAACTGGTCTAAATCAGTTCCATGGACCGCAAAAGACTGGTCCTATGTGGTCCGGTTCAGTCCCCACAATATCTGGGTTGGTCCTAGACCAGTTGCGGTCTACGGTTGCCCATTTTGGGGGCAAAAAACCGGACTGAACTGGACTTGCGAACACTACTCTTCATGGACAAATGGGAATGTCATGACTTAGGAGAATGTAGGGAGTTTCTCTGAATGAGAATAGAGTATTAAGGAGGGAAGACCTGTCTAGATCAGGTTCCCTACCTTGAGAAAATTCTCAAGTGCTTTGGTATGGCCGATGCCAAGGTTGCCAAACTCCTCTTCCCACCAGCTATAAACCTGAACCATTTGATGGAACTGCTATGGCAGCTCTCTGGTCTCAGTACCAATCAGTAATAGGGTCCTTGCTATATTTGATGCTTGGAACTTGTCCTGATCTTGCCTTCACAGTTACTCAGATGGTGAAATTCTCCCACAATCCATCAGAGGAACACCTCCTGAAGACCAGGCATATCCTGCACTACCTTGCTGGTACATACAAATATGCCTTGGTCCATGATAAAAGAAGTGACGCAGGGCTATATGCCTATTGTGACTCCAGCTATAGAGATGACAGATCAGATGCAGATCACAGACATTGATCTATGCAGGGATACTTCTTTTCCCTTGCGAATGCCAGTGTCAAATGGCACTCTAAGACACAGACCTTGATCTCCACATCCTCCACTATGGCAGAGTACATAGTGCTCTCTGACTGTGCACATGATTGTGCATGGTACAAGATCTTATTCAGTGAACTCAGAAAGCCCATGCCTTACATCCCCATCTATGGTGACAGCCATGGAGTGATCTTCAATGTTCAGAATCCCATAATGCAAAAAGGGATTAAGCATATTGAGATCTGCTGTCATTACATCTGAGAGCAGGTTGAAAAAGATGAAGTTAAAGCATTCGCCATTCCCACTACAGAGAACATTGCTGATATGTTCACCAAGAATCTGGGCCCAATGCTCTTCTTGAAACATAGAAAAGAACTTGGTATAGAGTTCTATCCTCTATAGCCCTATTTGCCTCTTGTACCCACAGACAAGTATGTATGCTAACACTGCACTACTTGAGGGGAGTGTTGGCATAAAACCACATGACCACATGGGTCACAATTATGACACATGCTGTGTTTGATACACAGCCCTTTACACCATATGCTGTGCATAACCCTGCAGCATCATTTATGTAAATATGCATACATATAGGCAATAGCATGGGTAAGGGTAACCCTCAAGGGTTATGGGTAGGGTACTTGAGGGTAAGGGTAGGGGTAGTGGGTCGATGACCCCTGACCCTTCACTGTACCCTTGATCAGTTTTGGTAAATACCAGACAGAGACTGGGTAGCCAATGATGTTGAATGGCTTTTTAGTTATGGCTGGCCTGTTCTTTCTCATACTTGCAGCCATTTCTTTGTCACTTCAACTTGAGCATTCTTGTGCCTTGGTTCTTGGAGCCTCTTGGGTTTGGCTAAAGATGGGGATGTCTTGGCTGTAGCACAGTTGGATGAGGTTGAGGATCACATTGAACTGGAGAAGCTTAGCAACATCCTTAAAACATGTCATGGGTAGTATTTAGTGTATTTATAATTATACTACATGTTATAGGAATTGTACACAACCCATGCAGATACCTGTACTCTTGTAAACCCTTGATACCCTTGTAAACCCTTAGATACCCTTGTCATTTTTACCCATGGGTCTGAAGGGTATTACCCTTAAGGGTAAGGGTAGGGGTAGACATTGTGATACCCATGGGTTTACCCTTGCTATTGCCTATTACAGTACATAGTAGCACAGACAATGCCTGTAGGTATATAAGGGCCAGTGCTATGCCCCTCTAATCTTAAGCCTCATACTTCTAGCTAGTCAGTTGTTTAGCATGCCTCTACACACACAACACCCAAGGTAAGGGCTAGATAGCTTGTCAGCTACCCCTGCTCTGTGCATTGTCTATACACAATACATGCCCTGTGACAATAACACTAGATGAAGGATTTTTTGATACCACATGATATGTTTTCACTGGAATAGGGAATCCCTACTCTGGAGCATGGTCACATGCACAGTAGATACCAAGGGGGCCCAAGGATCTTAAAATTATCACGGGGTTGGTTAAAATTTTTAAGCCACTGTACATGACCCCCCCCCTCCCCCTCCTTCCTAAAATAGATATGTCAGACTGAAAAAGGCAATTTCAAGAATAACATAACATATTTTTGGATGACAAGAAGTGGGGAAAGTACAAAAAACCAAAACAACAATATAAATCTTAATTTCAAAGCCTTTTTGATGACCTGATACATAGGCTCCAGTGCACACAATGTCAGAAAATGAAGCTTCTCAGCAGTACCTGCTGAATTCCATTGTTCCAACATGCCCACACAAATTTGTTCTAAAAAAGTATATTCACACTTAGTTGCTTTGCTTTTTTTTGAGTACCCAAGTACCACTACTTCAGAAATGAATCCCTTTACATACATCATCCATCAAGTGCTAGCAACAACAATGACTCAACAAACATATGAAGACTTGATACTGTGGAAGCATCTTCAGTGATTTCTGTAAATCATGTGTTTGTGTATGGATTTCACATTTACAGTATACTGATGGCTTCCAATGAAGCTAAATGTCTGTCTCAATGAGCTCTACAGATCCACTCATTGCCAAAGGGTGCTAAAAGTAGATTTTTTACCCACCCTTAGTAATTTTTTTTAAGCTGTTGAAGACCCCCCCCTCCTAGACCCCTGGCTCCATTAAAATCCTGGGGCCCCATTTGTAGATACATGCATCACATGTACTAGCTACTAACCACAAGACCACCACTTACCCAGTCTGCTATATGCTGGGGAAGCACTCCTGCCTGTTCCACCTGGTGATGAGAATGTGCTTCAGGCTTTAACACACCAGCCTCTCACTTCTACTGCCTTTCTTGTCTTTGGTCTCATTGCTGCTGCCACATCATCAACCTTGTTGTGTCCTGCATCATTTCCAGTCCTATGCCATACATCCTACCATCTCACTGCTTCATCTCCACGTCTGTCACCTTTACATCATCTATGCTGTTCCTTGTGACATTGCTGCCACATGCCATACATCACCATGCCAGAAAAGAAGTCCATCAAAGAAGTCTGTCAGTCAGGCACCAGCCACAGTATTGCCACCAGCACCAGCATCCACATCATTAACAGCCACTACATCATTGTCACTGCCTCTGGTATCAGAAGAGAGCCTTGCTAAACTCATCACTCTTGCCACATCATTGCTGAACTTGCCATTAGGTCTCATTTGGAAGCATGCATTTGAGCAAGGGTCACAGGAGGGATTTAAGAGGGGAACAGCCTTTTTCAAGGACATGGATGTAAAGCAGGCATTCTGTATGGTGCAGATCAAGGGCAGATTGTGGGGATATTTGCTGAGAGAGAAGAATGAGAGACTGCAGGTCATGGACAGTGGTGCTTCAACAAGTTGCTGACATGTGTTCTTTGTGACATTGGTATCTGTGAGGAACACATCAAACTCAATGTGTCTGTTCAAATTGACATTATTGGACCTCCTCCACCATGTTCTTCTACTGAAGCTGCTATTCAGGTCACTCCTTCACTATACAGCTCCTCATCCTAGACCCATCCACCACCCCTTCTTGTTAATGCTGAAGCTCAAGCCCAGCCTATGGATTCAACCCCTTCTCATACCACTGCTTCTACCCTGGATCCCCCTGCTTTCAATTGGTCCAAAGATGCTGCCTCCATACCCATCATCCCCATATTCACCAAAAATCAACCTTACTGCAACCTTTCAGCTCTCTGCACTGCCACCCTCAACCCCTTCAGCTCATTAGCATGTCAGAATTGCCATTCTCAATTCCCTTTGGAAGACTGCAACTTTTCTGGACCCCGGCCACCATTTCATCCAAGTCAAGCCCCACCATGCCTTGCTGTTTTGCAATCAACTACCCATCAACAGTTTATTCCCATCTCAGTCCCTATTTCACCAGTACCATCAACCTTGGCCCTCAATTGGAAATCTGACCCATGTCTCTCAGATTTGAGTCAAGCATTGAAGGTGCTTGGTTGGATGTGTTGGTGATCTTTTTTATATTTTTACTGTATCCACTGCCTCATTTTCCCTCATTTACTTGATTTCAGATCTATTTTAAACTTCTTCCTTTTAGTCCTCTTTCCTTTTCAGCAGCTAGGAGGTGAGGACACCTCCATAATGGAGGGGGGCAGATGGAATAGGGAATCCCTACTCTGGAGCATACATGCACAGTAGATACACACATCACATGTACTAGCTACTCACCACAATACCACCACTTACCCAGTCTGTTATATGCTGGGGAAGCACTCCTGCCCATTCCATTGCTTTTCATGATATTGCAGTTTTGATGGGGTTGTTCACCTCAACTGCAGATGCACTTCAGGGGTGGACAGAAAATATGTAAGGTCCCAAAAATCTATTATTATCTATATAAGAAAGGACTATGTGTATGTGGAGGGTGATAAAAATGAATATTGTTCATGATGTTGATGTCAGAAATGAATTGTGATTGTGCTGGATGATGGTCAGGGAAAAAAATGCACAGGAAGCCTGTGCAATAAGATACAGTGATGTGTGTTTCCTCCAGCTTGTTTAAAGGCTGTTTAAAAGTTATTTGGTCAACAGAACAATACAATGGAGCTTATATCAGAGACAGACCTTGCAAGCAATGTCTTCTCACAGATTGCCTGGGTGCAAACAGGATCTGTTACTGAGCTGAGGAAGTATTGAGACAATGTATCCTAGTATACAACCCAACTACAGTGCCTTTCATATGGCAGAGGAAGCATCAGGCATTGACAGGCAGATATTCAGGGTTGTAGGAATCAAGACCAGGCAGGTTACTAAAAGCAGAAGCTTTGCTATGATACCAACTTTACCTCACTCTATATGCACCTGTAGAAGTCTTGTAGCTCAATATTGCATGGTTTTCTGACTCTGCACAATTCCCAGAAAGAGGCTGGAAGGATTGGCCAGCCAGAAGGTGGAAAAACTGACTGAGGCAATCTCAGGTAAACAGGAAGCCCCATATGGTGCAATACAATCAATGTGGTGTGCTATACATTGTGTATAGGTGTAGAAGATGCATAGCAAGGTTATCAACACTGCCACAGCTATGGAGGTTTAGCTGCAATATGTACTGCATACAAACTTGACTACTCACCAAAAAGACATCCAGCCAATATCACCCCTCATCACTGAGTCATCAGTAATTGGGCAAAATAGTTTCCATGGGTTTCTCAACTCTAGCAACCTCTGAAACCCATTAAAAACCCTTAAAAACCTTGAAACATTGGAACTTAGAAACCTATGTATCCTTTGTTGGAAACCTGCTGCCCAAATAGCATAAAATGTACATGTTGACTAGTCCCTGAACAGTGAGACCCTTAGACTATTCCTTTCCAGGTTCTGGAAACCCTGGCAACTTCCAAAACCAGTAAAAACCTGGAATCTATTTTTCCATGTTACAGCCACTCACTGCAGCTGTGATGTCATTTTATAGAATTATGAAGCAAGTACTATCATTACAGTTGGCACCCTCATAACCCATACCCCTTGGTGGACAGTCCAGGCTATGGGGAGGTCTTTACTCTCCCCCTGGTATTCCACCCGGAATCCGGCTTCAGTCCCAGAATTCCACCAGACTGATCACAGAATTTGACATTCCGGCAGAATCTGCATGGAATATAATGGGAATTGTGTTTGTATTATTATGTCTTGTAATTCCATACAGAGTCTGACCCCATTCCGTGAAAAAAAAAAATTGAAATCTGTGGAACGTCTGGTGGATTTCCATGGGACGAGTCTGAGATCATCACATGAGATCATACATGTGATGATCTCATGTGCGAGGACCAAACAAACAATGTTTGTTTGGCATCATGCTCACCAAACACAGCCAACTCTTTTCTTCCCACCACCACCATCTCACCACCACCAACCATGCTCGTCACTGCCGCCAACCATGCTCTTCACCACCACCAACCTTCGTGACTGCCCACGAATGCCAATGACCATGAACAACTGCACTGCCACCACAACTGCCCAAAAAACGAAGCCAACCACCCACAAATGAAGACAGCCACCCACATATGAACCACAGCTCGTGAACGATGGCCAGCAGCCATGTACGGACATGGGCAACAACGAGCTGAGGTGAGTAAGCTCACCTCCCCCCTCCTAATCATCTCTTTACTACAGGTGCCATGTCACCGACAGCGATGTGGCAATCAAATGACATGTCACAATGAGGGCATGGCAACAACATCACAGGATAACGACAAGGAGGGCAGGGGACAACAACACAGCAAGGACACATGACAACAATGAGGGACACGCGACAACAACGAGGACACATGACTATGAGGACATGCGACAACAGCACACGGAAACAATGCAGGATGCCAATGTGGGACAATGACAGATGGAGTGTCTGCAGACACGAATGACCCACAACCCTCTCCCTCAAGTGATGACAGGACCACCATGATGGTGATGGGGGCCATGCTGCATGAAAACTGACGAGGGCACACCACCACCACCCACGAACAATGTGACCAGTGCCCAGCCCATCCACCCACGAAAAACGACAAGGGCCCAGCAACACCACCCGCAGTTGATGACGAGGGACCAGCACCACCCACCAATGATGACAAGGGCCCAGCACCACGAACAGCAAATGAGGGCCCAGTACCACCATGCGCAAATGGCGATGAGGGCCCAGCATCACCAGCCACGAGAGCCTGCCTGTCCCCATACTCCCTCCCCCCCCTCTAATATATAAAGTAGTATTGTAGTTTCTCTATTAGTATTCAAATACACTTGAATTCTACCTGTTCATATATAAATGTTATAAGGAAGTCTGACCATTGTATAAAGTAGGTTAAGTCACATGACTTTTAGAATGAGTCACATGACATCTAAATAGAGCTGGAATACAGTATTCCTAACCGGAATACAATGGGAATAGAGTCCTACCATATTCCACCAGGACTGCAGCTGGAATGCTGGACTTTACCTGGACTACAATGGGAATCCAGCAGTCTGCCGGATTCCGGTGGGAATACCAGGGGGAGAGTTAAGTACAGGCTATGGGCTTTAAGGTGTTATGGGTTGCAGGAGGTGGGAAAAAAATAAGTGCTCACAAAAGTCATGGAAATTTGAGAAAATCTTAATTTCTTTGTTACAATAAGTCCACTCAACTGGAACAGAGGAAGCCAAATAATCAATGCCATCTGAGCAAGTCATTATTGATGTATTTTTCTTCCACAGTATTAGCTTCATGATTGAGAAAACACTGAGCTGAGGAGGAGTGGGTTGATTTCAGGGCATTTGGTGATTAGTAGGCCAATAAAATTTGGACTATGGTAAATTAAATCTAGATTTCATGTAGCATCAGGGAAAAACAAAGTGAAAAACAGTAAATTTATAACCATTTTTGGTAGGTGTAACCCTAAGCTAGGGTCCAAAACCTATGGGGTTTTGCCCAGGAGGGGTATGGGTTATGGGTTATTGCAGATTTATGGGTTACAGGGTACATACAATTCCCTGCCCACTGAGGTGGTGGACCCAAAAATGTATGGGATTTCAGAGGTTATCGGTTATGGCAAGCATGGGTTATGAGGGTGCCAACTGTACCCCCTCCTTTGGTTGGACCTAATATTTGATGTGACAAACTGAACAGAAATCCCATCAAACTTGATGGAAATTCAACATTCAGGCTCTGAGCATGAGGCCCACTTTCTTTAAAATTCTTGTGTGTGTTTTTAATTTAAAGTTTGAAACAGTGATCCTTGGCAGTGTGCATTGTTTTCTGTGGAAAGAAATACATGGAACATGTAAATATGTATAACTAGAGTGTGCTTGCAAAAATCTGGAGCAGTTGGTGAAGAATTGCAGCAGAAAATGAACCAGGGATCCAACCAAAGGAGGGGGTAACAATATGTGATACAGGATTGGAAGGTAATGCCCAGAGGCCATAGTCAAACAGTAGTATATAGCTAGATTTGGATATCTTACATAATAGATTGATCTTTTGTCTTGAACTACCATCTTGTCAGCAGTATTG
>Ga0307507_10012788_pt1 | contig 10300 bp, 8 predicted proteins | sample 7_EM_MG_FD_207223 | JGI IMG/M metagenome (GOLD analysis project Ga0307507, IMG submission 207223) | Populus trichocarpa ectomycorrhiza microbial communities from riparian zone in the Pacific Northwest, United States - 7_EM | ecosystem: Host-associated > Plants > Roots > Unclassified | place... | reverse complement strand
AACCATACTAAGTATCGACCGAACTAAGTTCTCTAAACTTGTAAGTGCGAACACCTCTTGACCCTGACAACTGTTCGACTCCATGCTCACATTATGAAGACGTAGACTACCATATTATCGTGAGGGTGTATCAGTCCCGTGAATAATAGGTCAGTCTAGAGTATATGTAGCCGACTAATGCCAACGTAATAATATTTCTTCACCGAACCGTATATGAAGCGGCCAACTTCAAAGGCGTCAGACCATTCAATGCGCGAGGGTCTGTCATTGTCTGCGCATCAGGTTTCTGAACTGACTTGTGGCAGCAATCGCTCGAATAGCAATTTGTGCTCACTATCTTATGTTCGTACTGACTGGTTCTGAGCGGGCCCGGAGGTCTCCGCTATATATTTTCTGGTATTGTCATACGATACTTTTACTTAAGTGTTTATTCTGATTCCGTCCGTCATCTTAGAGAACTCTCGTTCCTACCCTATGGGCATCCTAAAACGGGAACGCACACTTAAATCTCTCAGACGTCTTTGCGCTATTATCGCCGTCATTATGTGACTGGTCGCATAATTATATTTTAACTAATAATAACTATCATGATGACGCGGCTGTGAATCGAACACATGACCTTATAGTCGGAGGCACGTAACTATCATCTTAAGCTAGACCGAGATGTATCTTTTGTTGTTGTACCTTTGACTAATTGGTGCGCAGGGGTCTGTGCGCGAGCCTTATGGTTCAGCATTCTCGGCATGCCTAACAATAGGAGAAGCTACAATTCACAGTATCTATATAGGTGTTTTGTATAATGTCTTCTGCAGTACATTTTTCTCTGTTAGTGTACAGTCTCCTCTATCAATATCTTCCTCAATTTTTCTGTCTACTTGATTAAGATATATTTCCTTACTCTTATTATAAGTTTTTTTAAATTTCTTCATTAATTGACTTTAAACAGAACTTGTGGAGGTTGATTACTCTCAAATTGCTCTGGCTTATTCTGCTTTGATTTAATTTCAATTATTTATTTTTCAACTTAGACAAGCTAGTAAGTTTAGTAACTTGAGCTTGTATTCTATCTGGTTGAAATAAGGTCCGAAAATAAAGCCTAAAAAATAAAGCCGAAGAATTAGTACCTGTCGTAGCAAATGTGTTTTTTCATTCCCAGGTACTTATGTAGTATACTCTAATATTCCTACCTTACCTTCAATTTGGATTGTTTTGTCTTAATTGAGAAAGAACCAAGAATCACAAACCAATATAACTATACCTCTACTAGTAGTTGGCATTTATTAAATCTTTCTCTATTAATACTCAATAGTCTACTTGTTTTCCTTTGAAAACAAAAATAGAGTCTTTACATAGTCTAATATTTTCTTACTAGTAGACTTATCTTTATTATATATAATATTATATTAAATGTTGCTATTGACCTTGTATATAGTTGGCTAATACTTGAGAAGTTACTAAACCAAGTAGTATGAAAGGAAAACTCTTTTTCCTTGATCTTAATTAAACAGTTGAAAATATGAATAACAGGAAATGATTTGACCACTACTAACCGGAACCTGGTTGGCTAAATACCATATTATAATCTTATCTGCAGAGCACAGATTGTAGCTTTCCAGCATCATGGCTAGCACTAGACCATTTTGGTGCCTAAACTGTTTTCAGGAGATAGCAGGTATGATTATATTACCAGCAGCTTAATAGAGGAGCAGTGAAGAAAGATATTGATAATCAATTTGCAAAGGGTGAAATAAGAAAAGAAATAGTTATTAGTATTTCATATTTGTATCCTGTCGCCCAGTACATCAGACATACAGGATGTGCAGGATGCAAACTGCAATTCTTGATGCAATATGACACCACAGTTATCGCGTGTGGAGTAGAAAGTGTTTTTCATTATTGTCTAGTGGTACAGAGAAGGAAGCCATATAAGTAGGAAACTTACATACCAAGCCCAATCCAGCATGACCAATAAATGACCTAAACCCCAACGTAGGCTAACCCTAGTCTCACCGAATTATATAGCCCAAGTAAGTGGCTGTATCTCCGCACATATCTAACAACAGAGGGGTCAGGACGTAACTGGGCATAGTAGGCAAATCTTGAAGAGGTAACTGGACCCTTCACATAGTCCTCAGGACGTAACCAGACACAGCACACCATCCTCTGGAAGCTGTCGGATTCAGCACACGATCTTCAAGACTCAGGTGAAAGGTAAACTATTCATATTGTCCTGATGTAGGTCACACTTCATACTTCCCAGACTTTAGGAGATCTACTGGTCCTACTTACCGGCACTACCTGTGCACTGCACTTTGATGTGCTTTGAGAATTGCGTGGTCGGGGGTGTGCATGTTTGGTTTACCAGAGGATTCTTGCACCCTTGCTACAAGCACTCGGAGAGTATTGTGCGGAGTTTTTTTCTTTCTTTTCGAAATTTGAGGTTCTGGTAAAACTTAGGCGGATTGGATCGGATGGAGTTTGTGGAGGAAGGAGAATATAATGTAGTGTAAGTTGGTGAGTGGGGTGTCTCCGGCTATGGTTCTCCTAGGCCTGGGAGACTTATGGTTTTTTGTCCTTTTGTTTTTCCCTCCTTCGTTTGGAGGATATGATGTGGGTGGGCCTGATTTTTTGAAGTTTGAATGCTCATCATGTATCACTCGCTGGTCCTGTTGCTGGGTTGTTGGGTAATGTTATCTAGTCTACTATAATTTGCTTTGAGGAGATGTCTACATGTCGTGGTATGGCATCTACAGTACGAGAGGGTTTCGTGTTACCCCTCCCGTGAAGTCAAGTTGTTCATTTCTACCACTTGTGACAGTTTACGTTTTCCTCCTGTTTACCTCAACTCGCAACATCAGGTGGTGGCTGTACAAGTATCATAGCATGAATGCACTGCTGATACTGGTTCTTGCTGCTGGTGGGTTTTGGATCTTGGGTCCTGGATTTCCATAGAGTTTCAGTTGGCGAGCACGCTTGTTGTGGGGTGTCATTCTGAGGCTTGTTCAGGTCTGAGCAGTGTCATAGGCCCAGCTCAAGGCCTGGGCAGATAGGGGAAATCTTTCTTTGCTAGGAGTAGGGAGACGCTCTGCTTTTTCTTCTTCTTCTTCCATTCTATGGTCCCTGTTCTCTTGGAAGTCGGTTTATGATGTCTTATGGTATGTGAAAGGCCTCTCGATATTCAGGTACAATTCTTCCCTACATATCGAGAACCTGCAACAACGAGCGCTGACTTACAAAACATTTTGAGCTACGGTTTAGGGCTTGATAACCCACCAAAGATGAGCCAATAAATAGTGAGCGCTCGCTACGCTGGGGGCTAGCTACCTAGAGAAACATCGTGGTCTGTGAGATCCCGTGCCAATTGTGCTTCAGCTGGCTTAATTTTATCCTACTAATTTCTAATACAGTTCCTCACAATATCGGTCCTCATAATATCCGTTAGGATATCAGAGGGTACGGTATTGGGCACGGGCAAACTAGGACTGTCAGTCTTTGATTTTACACAAAGAGTTTGGAAGGGACGGGGTATATACCAACAAGTTTACATTTTTCAAGGTGGATTTTATTCTATAATGGTACTGTATCTCCTTTAACGTCCCCGAGTGAGAGTATTAGATGATTAAAGCAGGATCTCCGGATAGCTTACATACTGTAATACTGTATTACCACTGCTAAAGGGCACAGATCTCTTCCTCTGCATTTGTCACTTTCTAGCTCCCCAGAACATTATGAGATTAACTTAGGAGTAGTTCGAGTGTTGCAACCGTGCAGATGCTTTTCCTACCGGTAACTCCACAGCTCAGGCTCCCTGGCTATCAGCCGCGCTGGGAGGCTGCGGAGTCTGCATGTGGCTGGGTGGGTGTGGTGATATTGACTTTTCACTGCACCGTATGGACTAGTGACGACACCTTTCCATCGAACCTCTCGTACCGTGTAATAAATACAATAAGAAGAGTACTGTACGACTACTAGGTTTCGGCAGATACTATAATACCACCAGAAAAAGAGTGGGCCACTACTGACATGAAGATTACCTGGGATGCAGTCTGTCCCCGGATGCGGAAACTAAGTTACCCTCGAACGGCCAATTCGCCGTAACAGAAAAACCTCGCACTGACTCACTATGAATCTGAAAAAATGGAATTTCATCTACTGTACTTTACCGTAGTGCTTGTATCTGGCAATGAGTATTTGAAAATACTATTATATTGTTTCACCACCACCATCCTACGAAAGAAAAACCTTGTCTCATTTTAGATAGTTTATGTCAGATACAAGTATACTGTACCTCCACGTAATCCAGCAGGTCCCTTGCCAATCTATAAGCACCTCACGGCCTAGAGGCCGCGGGAGGCCCCCTACCGCATCTATGGTATGGTGACTCCCACTTAAGTTAGCCTAGAAATATAAGTATGGTTCACGGTACATCCTCTTCAGGCAACTCCCTGGCGGATTTCCAGGCACAGCACCGTGCCATATGCGTTGGCCCTGCTATAGCTAACAAACGCCAAGTATCGGGCATTTTTGTGTTCGTTGTGCTAGGCATTCGGTAGATCTGGGACACTGCCGGCAACCAGCACGAGAGAATTTAGGAGAGAATTTGATACAGGGAGTTGGGCAGAAGAGAAGCGATAATAGAAACAGACTTGGATTGTTGTTCTTCTCAGTGCGGTTGTCGTAGTTTCAACTCCGATCTTTTTTTTGATCACTCTTCTACTATCTTGAAGACCACTATGGTGTTGGGGGGTTTAGCCACCCCTCCAACATTGATATCCCCAGATATTTTCTACCAACTCGCCCACCTCCATATCATACAAAGCCAAGGACAACGACAAGTCTTCAGGAGTTGGGGGATAGCCAAAACCCAGAGCACCAACTGAGTGAGGTTTTCAAGCTAGCAAAAGCTATATAAAATTTGTGGAGACAGGATAGAAAATGTCGCTTTTTCTGGCCGTGCCGAACACCCCCTCAATATGGAAGTTCTATATGAAGAAATTTATAACATAAAAACTGCTTTTATGGTATGCCGAACAGGGCCTTAATTAACTTCCGGTAGAGGCAATGCGGAATTATGGAGAGGTAAGCAACTAGGGGTAATACTAGCACCACCAGGGTGGGTCTCGCGCCTTCCTATGTTAGGCAAACAGTCTGATTTCTTTCGTCCTAATTCCTTGCCTAGGTTTAGGTTGTTACAGCCCTATATCACTCTGCCTAGTTTTCTAACTAGGTAAAGTTCTTCAGCACACCCCGAAAGGAGTATATCCCGATGGTTGTCTTGGCATACTTGTAGATTTCCAAAGCTAATGTGGGGGATGGAGCCGGAGCTCGTTAATGTTAAAAAAATAAGGTAATGATAGATTGAGTGGGTAGGGGAAATAGTGCATACAGTGCTAGGTTCTCGACGTTCTGGAGAGACAGCTGTGGAGGTGGAGGTGTGGGGGATTTTTATATCGACCGATTGCGGGCAAGTGTAAAGTCCGCTACACGTATACCTCATGAAGTACGGTGCTAAGGTTGAGTGTGTTGAGTTTACTATAGCGGCCTGCTGGCCACAGTAGGTCGGATCCGTCTGGAGAGCTGGAAAGCAATACCTGCCTCTGGAGAATGAGAAAAAATACCTTGTTACCCATGGCAGACTTCAGCTCGCGCATGGCGAGGAAAGCACTGGTTAGGGATGGCGGGCATATGTATCAGTAGGAGCTTCACACCGCAAGTTAGGCCACCAAATAACCTTTTTATTCACTTCTCGCTAATGCTACACCCCATAGAGCTACCCATTACCGCAAAACCCTTAATACATGGCCTACTCTGATAAACAACTTGCTAGCCCTTGGCCCGATATTGGTGTGCATACCTACTAGGAAATTCAGGTAATTTTGGGTTCAAACCTAGCGTGTATTTGCGTGTTCAACAATTTATGTATGATATCATAGAACTAGAGACTCAAGAGCCACTCATCAATCATCACTCGGAAAAAAGAAACATAGGCGCTAGTCCTCGGTATACTGGTATTTGAACTAACACGGTCAGCTAATAACAGAGACCCTGGGCCACCAGGGGGGGGGAGACATGTCTAAAATTCCATCACTAGGTGGGTACTATACCAAGGAGGAGAGCCCGGGCACTGGGTTTAACAATGTATGGTGACAAACCTCCCAGGAGATTAGAAGTCTTGAGTTCTGGTGTTCGCGGTCGATCATCCTAACCTTTGAACGCGTTATCCAGTGATGCCGGTTGGTAAAACATTCCGGGTGATGTGATATTAGAAAAGGTTCACCCCCCCTTCGTCCTGAATATTTCCTAACTCATGAATTCGCCCTGCTATCCATCAGGTGTCTGAGTGCGCTGCACGCACTGCTCTTTGTACAACGATAGGAAGCCGTGCACGACCCCCATATGTAGTGTAGACACCTGTGAAGCCTTTGAGTATTAATCTTGTTCGACATTTGAGCACCTTGAGATGTTTTAGGATGACAAGTAGTGATTTAACCCCCGTGATCTTCGTTACAGGTTTTCTTGAGCCGTTAATTAAGCTAAAGCTGGACACCCAACTAAAAGGTCCTATTTATACTCTTACTTTCCTTTAACTCATTCAAAATCCCCCCTTTCCAATTGTTCAAATTTGGCGTCATTGCGCTCACCTGTTATAAACTTATCAATCCTAACATGCTAGGCAGCCTTCAGCTGAAGGGACCTTGCCATTAGGTATCAGTGATGAGTGTTCACGATTTTCCTTCTATTAAGGATGTGCCTATCCCCGCAATGCACTAAATATTTAATAGATATTACAACATTGTTGTGCTTAGCCTCAGGAAAAAATATTCAAAGACGTCAGGATAAGTATTTGTTCCTATAGCAATATATCCTAGGAGACTACTCTAGCAGGATGCTGAGGGGGGAGTCCTTCCCTATTGATTGCTATAGTGCAGAGGGGTCTCGGAATACAAGATAAAGACCTATTGGCCGCGGGCGAGCGTGCTAGTTGCTATCAAGGTTTTTTATTCACTGCTTAGAATTGATTTCCCTCTACACTCTTCCTCGATACCTTCTCTCTGTTGTGATCCGTTCGTTTTAGAGCCAGCGGGACCCACTTTTACCTGTTGGGGAGGGTGCAGTTGCGAGAGCCTGGCCAGCCCGGACCCGCCGAGGGGAGGACCCACACGGATGTGACGTAGCACAAACTATCATACACAGGGAGGGGCTTTGTGGCACGGAGGAAGTGAAGCGTCAGGGAAGCGTTATTCGAGGCCGGTGTTCAATTACTAGCACAGGACATGATTGGTGGCAGCTGAGGTAAATAATACTGGGTCATGATAGATATCGGTATATGAGACTTGATTGGGTAAGACATGCAAAGTAAGACCACGATAGCTGATTTCACTAGAGTTGAGTTTTTGACCGAAAACCCTCCTTTTGAAAGGATGAATATGTGTCACCGACATGGGAGTCTATTGATGATTCCGTTCAAGGGGCCCAACTCCTGTCTCAATTTTTCAGAGGACGGGGGTATTATAGGGATAGTGGTATACAAAAATTTAATGAGAGATCAATCAACTGTCACCGATAGACCCTAGCCTTGAGGTAAGCCTTAACACTGCCGAGGGGGGGTCAATTTGCGAGTGATAGGCTATGTCCCGCTCTGACATATTTTGGCGGGCGATGTGTTTTCTCTGCTGTTGGATAATTATTTGGAGAGTTGTTTTCTGGGATTGTGGGGGAAGTGAACTGAAAAATCACACCACGGAATTTTGTTAGGTTATTTGATAGCTTATATGTTCGGAAGTTAATCGCATAAACGAAGTGTTGCAATCAAAGTCAAATCTAGAGTGCCAGGGTCTCTATGGGTGGAAATTTATAGCAAAAAGCATTGAAAACTTTCCCCTCCTCTTTAATGCTAATCAGTACGGCCAGTATAAATATATTAGGGGATGTAGGGCCCTCAGCAAGGCTAATAAGAGCAGCACTAGCACATCGAGATCCTCGACTCCTAATCGCATTCCATTGGACGCAGTTTCATTCAAGTCGTTCGAATTTTCAAGAAAAAGCAACGAAACCACCGATTTCGTAAGAGTCAATGCCAGCTACTGGTATGGTAGGTTCACCACAGCGGGAAGGGCGCCTAGACCCGAACAGATCACGCTTAATCCATCCCGCCTTGGCAAAGAGGCTGAAACCACGTGACCTTCCTTAAAAAAAATATAGGCGCGTGCTCCCGGGGCATTCCTCTTTGCTTAAATTTGCCTCCGGTAAACACTCAATTCCCCCTCACCACCCAAACAACAGCCATGGCAAGAAAGTCGAAAAAAACCCCTCCTCCGGCACCACTCCTAGTCTCGCTTGTCGGACAATTCCTCAAAGACTCAGGGTTTAAGTCAACATTAAAGGTTTTCAAGGCGGAAAGTGTATCTGGTGGAACGAAGCCGGGGGGATTGAAGAATGGGACACCAAACCTAAAAACCATTTTTAAGGAATGGGCTGCGAAAGAAAAGGAGGAGGGGGGTAGCGGCAGCGACAGCTCGTCAGAGGCAGATGACGAGCAGAGTTCCAGCGATGAGTTTTCAGACGATAGTGATGACGACGACGATGGTGATGGTGGGAAGGAGGGTGGGAAGGACAAGGAGAAGGGGGGTGAAGTGGAAGGATCCTCGTCGTCGGATACTGTTGTTGGTGACAGGGAGAAGAACAGCGAGAGCAGCAGCAATGATAGCGAAAGCAGCAGCAGTGATACCCATACTAGCGGACGCAGCACTTGCGGCGACGGCAGCGATGATGATAGCAATTCTGAAGTAGTGGGAGAGGACAAAGATTCTACGGGCACCACTGATTCTTCAGACTCAGATAGTTCCTCCTCCTCGTCATCATCCTCGCCCTCTTCTTCGAGTAGCGAGTCCGCAAAGGGCAAGAAATCAAAGAAGTCCAAGAAGAGCTCAGATTCTTCAGATTCCTCATCCTCATCCTCATCCTCTTCTTCCTCATCCTCTTCTTCCTCGTCCTCTCCCTCGTCCTCTTCCTCCTCTTCCTCCTCTTCCTCCTCTTCGTCCTCTTCGTCCTCTTCATCCTCCTCGAGCGATGATTCAAAGAAGGCCAGGAGGGCCAGGAAAGCTAAGAAGGCCAAGAAAGCCAAGAAGGCCAGGAAGGCCAGGAAGGCCAAAAATGTTAAAGATTCATCGAGCGATGATTCAGATTCATCCTCGTCTTCCTCTAGTTCGTCTTCGTCCTCATCCTCATCTTCGTCTTCGTCTTCATCTTCGTCTTCATCCTCTTCATCCTCAGGTTCTAGTTCAGGTTCTGAGTCTGACTCCGAAAAAGACAAGAAAAGGAAGAAGAGGAAGAAGGGCATGGGCACCCGAAGAAAGGAGTCAAAAGAGACATACAGAAAAGGGCTTGCAAATCCCTCAACTAGCAAGCGGAAACGAGAAGACGATGCGCCAAAAAGAGACGCTAAGAGAAGCAAACAAGAAGCTTCTAGGTCCTTGTAAGTTCCCCCATTGCCCATTACCTTATTTTATATATAATTACTTACGCGCCTCATAGGCCCGGCTCCAGCGCCATTTCTGCATCTTCCTCTGACGACAGTCAGAAAAAGAAAAAGGAATTCGTTCCTAACAAGCCCTTCTCCCGCATCGAGCACGACAAAATCCTTTACGCAGATGAGCGTGTCAAGGATAATACCTTTGAAGCTCTCCAACTCCCGGAGAATCACTATACCATGAGGGCGCATCAAGATCTCATTATTACCAAGGGGAAGGGTTTCACAAAGGAGAAAAACAAGGTTTGTGATTCTTGTCCACCTGGCTCTTTCTCTTTTAGCAAGTATTGCAAAATAGAGATTAACTTTCCTCGGGACCATAGAAGAAGAGAGGGTCTTATAGAGGTGGAACAATCGACTTTTCGACAAATTCTTTCAAGTTCAATTACTAGAGCGGGACATACAGCATCTACTTAAGCCTAGGGAATTGGCTTAATATGCTTGTGAGACGGTGTGCAGATGATACCGTACATGTACAGTAGCTAATTGATGAGCTTTGCGGCCCAAGTAAATATAAAATCCCCGTTTATGCTCAATAGAATAATATCGGAGGGGCCGTAGGACACCTCTCACATGAATGGTGCAGTTGGGAATGGACATCCGGAAACCTATGCTTAGTCTATTTGATTAGCTTCTAGCCAGGATATGTCTCAATGCTAATAAGAGTACAACCCGGAACCAAGACCACGGCAATGAAGCAGAAAGAAAAAAAAGCCCCCATCCGACCTAACTTCCAAATCCCCCAACAGAACCGAATTAATCACCTGGCAA
>Ga0307507_10012787_pt1 | contig 10302 bp, 8 predicted proteins | sample 7_EM_MG_FD_207223 | JGI IMG/M metagenome (GOLD analysis project Ga0307507, IMG submission 207223) | Populus trichocarpa ectomycorrhiza microbial communities from riparian zone in the Pacific Northwest, United States - 7_EM | ecosystem: Host-associated > Plants > Roots > Unclassified | place... | reverse complement strand
TGGTGATGCGGCAGAACGATTGACCGCCTGGGAATGCAGCTTATTGATTGGTGCGCACGGGCCACAATTTATAGGACGTAAGTGACAATGTAAGGGATACAGCCGAGTATTCTATGATTCGCGTCCGTGGTCCTACTACGAGGAAGGGAACCGCTGGAACGAGCCGGCTCCACCGATTGCATTCAAGGAACCGTATTATCCCACAAACTTCGTACTGTCACCCCACTCACCCATTTCCCGCCCGTTGTGTCATTCTTCACCATAAATCCAACTTCCTTCTCCTGGCCCGGCAAAAGCCAAAATGTATTTGAGTCGAAATTCAACACTGCCCCGGTGGGATAATCCAGCCAAACCCAAGCTGCAACACCTTTACTTGCCTTTACAGTAAATTTTGAGGATTCTTTTGAGAAGCTGACACTTAATCCGGGGTCTACCAAACGTGCCTGCGACAGGGGTGCGGTGTGAAACCAATTGGTGTGCGTAAAGGTCTGGGTTGTATTCGAGTTGGGCATTTGACCTTTAACAGACACATCCATAACTAGGACTACATTGGCGGGATCGTAGCCAGAGAGGACATCATATGTGTTCGTTTGCAACACGCGGGTTGTATTTAGCGCGCCGACCGTTACGAGAGCGAAGGTAGGCGCGCTGATATTAAGCCGATTTCCGGACCAGTCGTACCAAGTGAAATTTGCTGAACCAGTGGCTGGGGACCACAGATCAGATGTTACGTAGACCTCAAAATTGTGCGTTGTGACGTCTAGAAAGGGCGAGATAATCACGGGCTGGTAGATATCCTTGGCTACATACTAAAAAGGTGTTAATTGATATAATTAAACACTGCTGGCAGTCGCTTACATGAAGGACCTTCCACCGCCCGTCGTATTCAATACCAGCCCAGGTCGGCGCTTGCCAAATATCTTCCAATTGCCAGTAGAGTGACCCTAGCTGTCGTTCCCGCATCCCGCTTCCTCGCCGGTAGTACTGAATTTGGGAGCTGTAGAAATCTGCTTGGAAGATCTGAGTTGTATGGCACCAAGCGGAGAAATTGGCAATGGGATCGGTCTTGTCGGGAACTGGATACCAACGCTGCGCTGCTAAAGTCATCTCGCCCATTCCTTTAGTTGTATTAGGGAAGTTTGTTGTATTGAGACCGCCGGGTGGGTAATGGTGATTTCTCAATTGGATAACGGATGAATTGAAATGCAAGTCCGAGGGTGCTACAGCTTGCTGCCAGCTTTGAAGTGAAGGCATAGAATGGTAGCCAAATTCGTTTGCGAACCGGCCAACTGGGTATGAACCGAAGTCGAAGGCAGAAGCTGAATCATAATTGTAATAGTCTAACATAAGTCATTAGCGCCTCTTTGAGGTTTCTTTACCTGGATTGATATGGCCGTAAAGTTCTCTTAGAGCTAAAAGGTGCTCTTTCAAGTAACTCACCAGTTTCTCCATACAATGATCCAGGCGTCAGATTTTGGTACCGCTCGACAATCGGAATAGGCCAAGAGAAATTCAGCGCTAGATATCCATTGCTGGTGCTGCTTGGTGAATAAGATATGCTTCTAGAATTGCCGAACAATACGGGTACTATGGTTTGAAGAAAGAGTTTTTCGTATTCCGCAGTGTATCGATCTAGTTGGTCGGGTGCTACAACCCTCACAAGGCTCAGCTCCAGGTTCTCCAGTTCATTGCCGCCCGCCCAATAGGCGAGGGAAGCTGGAAATGTTAGCGAAGCATAAAAGCCGGAGACAATAGTCATCTTACGGTGATGGTTGACCCTTCGGACTTGATAATTTACCTCTTCCCGTACATTTTCCAGAAATTCTGGGTCTATTGGATACAGTGCATCGCCAAACTCAAACTCACTCCAAAGCAGAATGCCCATCTCTGGCCGGCAGTTAGAATTGTCCGTTCTTGAGATGCAAGGAGTACATACCATCCGCAAGATCGTACATGAAGTCCGGCGAGTATGCTCCGGAAGCCCAGACTCGGAGCATATTCTGATTTCCTGCTGTGACGGAGTCAAAGAGCTGTCGAATACGTGACTCTGTGACCGTGGGCCAAAACGCGTCTGGAGGGATAAAATCTAGGCCATGTCAACTTCAAGCAACCTTCCGAAGATCTCGGATATATACTTGAGCCTTTTGCATAGAATTCATGGCCATTAATCTCGAAATGCCAGTTATTTCCAGGTGCAATGCCTTGATCGAGCTGTTCCTGTGTAATGACCCCCTCGTTAAGAACGATAGTCCTGAAACCTACACGCTTATTGACAGAGGCGATTGTGTTTGCGCTACTGTCCACTACTTCGATGGTTAAGTGATAAAGTGTCTGTGACCCCATACCATTGGGCCACCAAAGGCCAACAGCACTATCCGGAATGATAACGCTACCGGCAATGGTAGTGTTATTGGAAGTAATATTTGCTAGAGGCCCACTAAGGATGGTGGAATTCATTTTATCCAAAAGGCGGTAATTCAAAGCAGCATTTGAGAGTAGGCTACCGAGACAATCAAGACTCGCGTTAAGAATCCAATTCTTGGTTTGGTCGGGGGGAAGATTATTAAGCTGTCCTTCGCGGTATATGTCAACAAGAGAATTTCGGACATAGATGTCCGCAGCTCTTAATTGTATCACGTATGCCGGCTGCCAAGGTCCAGCTGGAGCAAATGCAGGACCCCAATCCCATCCAAAGTCACTCTGCTCCTTTCGGATGAACTGACGGTTAGGAAATTCGAACAGTCCTTCTACGCCACTGTGATTCTTTCGTCAGCCGTTCCAGTCCTAAAGTATCTGCTGTACTGGTGCTAAGTACTCACGTTGGCCATGCTAGGGAGAGCCTGTTAGCGCGAACGGAGGTTCACCATCTCATTAACTTACTTTCTTGACCTGGTTCAGCAGCAATTTCATTTGCTATTTGGGGAGCGCTGCCGAAATTGATGCTGAGGACTGGGCTAACAGTACAGCTGTTCAGAATGCTCGAGACCTCAAAGAAATACTGCCTGAATTGATTATTCGTAGATGCTACATGCTTTCCGCAGAGTTCAATGCTCGTAAAAGTATCGAGGCCATTAAATAATAACCACGTTGAACTCGAATTAGCCCTACGATAGAAAGTTAGGTAATTTGAAGATATCCAATGAGTATGCTCACTAACAAGTCAATCAGAGGTCCCGAAGTATAAGTCCAATTAGAGTCCGCAATCCATCGAAGGTTAAAGTCGTTCAGCCCATAATAAGGATCACCGATAACGTGAGCTGCATATAGATCCAAATGTGCCTGTGAGGGCAGCCGACCGGGCACCGATATACTCAAGTGCGAGTTCGATACAGTCCAGTCAATTGCACTCAGATCAAGAATATTCTGCTGACAGCATGCAATAGATGCCGTCGATGCCGTCAAAAAGGCTTGAGTATTCCACCGAGCCATGAGTGCGGGATTGAAGGAAGGAATATTGAAAGAAAAAGAGAGGTAATGCACAAGCCACATTAGAGTGAGGGAGGCGGAACAGCACAGATATATTCGATAGCTCATAATGATCTGGGGCAGAACAGCCGTACATAGACTCAAGGATGATGCAATCTATGCTGGCTTCCACCCTTGGTCATGGCACAGTTGTAATACTAATTGTTAAGAAAAGCGGAGAAGACGAATACCAGAACACGGGCCTGTAGCTAATGGGAGGACGATTCCAGGACTTTCAATGGCTGCATTTGACCCCAGGAACCCCACACGAGCATCAATGCTTGTTGTAGAATGGAGGAAAACAAAGGACGCCAGGTCATTACCTCAGCAAGGTCAGACCATAGAATCAATTTACCTCAGCGAGCTCAGACGTGATTTTTAGCTAGCGTCGGAATAACCTACGCCGTCTTCCGAATCACGTCTAAGTTACCTCAGCAAGATCATTACCTCAGCAAGCTCAGACCATAGAATCAATTAGCGGACATACGTATATCCGCAAGCGGATATCGCTAACCTTTTTTGTCAAAAAGTTGATTCTATGTTCCGCAAGGTTTCTTAGGCGAGCCGACTTGTTTTGTATGTAGAGCAGTCACCTTCTTTAACGAAATTGATCTGCACCTCCACAACAGCTACCATCTCAGAAATACCGTCAAATTGATCCGCAGAAGCAGCCCTATAATCGATGAGTATATCTACTCCGTACGCCCCCACGATATCTGGTAAAAAGCGCCGCCGAACGGGCGATTCGTCTACTCAGGCTCTGCACGAAGCTCTGCACGAAGCTCTACACGAAGCTTTGCACGAAGCTCCGCACAAAGCTCTGCGTACGGAGGCTCTGCACGACGGCTCTGCGTACGACGGTTCTGCGCACGACGGCTCTACTACGGAAGCTCTATATAAAATCTTTGTGCAGAGCTTCGTGCAGAGCTTCGTGCAGAGCTTCATGCAGAGCTTCATGCAGAGCCTCCGTACGCAGAACTTCGTGTAGAGCTTCGTGCAGAGCCTCGTGCAGAGCCCCGTGCAGAGCCTCCATACGCAGAGCTTCGTGCGGAGTTTCGTGCAGAGCCTCCGTCGCAGAGTTTCGTGCAGAGTTTCGTGCAGAGCCTCGTGCAGAGCCTCCGTACGCAGAGCTTCGTGCAGAGCTTTTATACACGGAGCATCTATACGGCCTACCCAAACAATAACTTCCTAAGGTTCTTTAAGGTAGCTATTATAGATTTATATAGGTTTTATATATATTAGCTAGCGTTTAATAAAGTTATATATGGTCACAGAATTACTAATAACGCTTTTTTTTAATGAAAATGATTATAAGACCTAAAAATACTTAAGTAATAAAAATAATATATTCTAAAAGCCTAGGTTCTGTTATATAATCGATTAACTTTGGGAAATAATATAAAATATTGGTGTGAAGTTATTCTAATATCCGCAACCTCCGCAACGCGGATATAGTAAAACCTCGTTATACCGTTCAGCTCGGTAGTAGGGGGTTTGAACGTTATGCCGTATAGAAACGTTATATTGCGAGCTTACTTATTAATCGCTGCAAGGGGCTAAATCAACTCTTCTCTTTATCCATAACTACTTAAAGAAGCTCGTGATAGTCGTCTACCTTACTTACATAGCTTGACGGCCTCGAATTACTCTCTCTGCCTTTATAAGAGCTGTAATTAGAGTCTCATCACCATCCTCTCACTGTCCCTTATAGAGCTTAAGGCGCTCTAGTACATCTAAAGCCTCATTAAGCTTAATAACTTGTGGCTTAACCTCCTTATCGCTTTCCTTGTCATCTAGCACGTCATATAAAGCAATAATTAAGGCCTTAATTACTTCCTGTAATATAGAGTCCTTAGGCTCTGTCAAAGCGTCCTCCCTATCTATATTAATAAAGTTACTAATAGGAATTAATTGCCTAATTTGCCCTGCCTAGCTAAGCTACTATAAATACACCTCTAATTCGGCCTTAAGCTAAGGCTCGCTATACCCGCTTAGCGCACCCTAGGGGCCCTTATGGGGTCCAAATATTATTAAATACGTAAAGCAATTTATTACGGTTTAAGGGCTAATTTTATACTATGCTGTAATGGCCCACTAAACGGCCCTAAGTATGTTTATTATCTTAAGGGGGTTCCTATCTTGTTCCACCTAATCTACCATATAGGACAGCTAGTAGCGGCGGTAATAGGCTTTAAAGGTTTAAATTATACCCTAATCTAGAGGCTAATAGAGAGAGGTAATATTTTTAGGCAGGAATTTAACCCTAGTGTTAAGCAAGCTAGCGCGCTCTAATATTATAAGCATACCCCCAGTATGGCCAGAAGCGGAATTAATAAGTAGAAGGATCTTCCTACCGCCTATTAAGCCGTTAAACCACTTAATATAATTAAGGAATATTAACGCCGTTATCTAGGCCTTCTTATTAAACCTCTAGGCAAAGTTAAGGCCCCTAAGGTTACTACACTACGTGCTAAAATATTAAGGATTCTTTGCTCTTCTAATAATCCATAGGGGTATAATATAGCTGCCGTCTATATTGCTGTAGTGGACGGTTATAATACGCTCCTTCTGCTTTTTAGTGCCTAATTACCCTATAGTTACAAGTCCTATATCCAGCGTGGCCTTATAGAAAAGCCCTACCTTATCCATATTATAGACGTCTTAATTTGGGTATACATTTATAATAACCCTAAGCTCCTATATGCGCTTCTTAGCGCCCTCTATATCCGCTAACCTAGCCTCGTTATATAGCTTTTGTCTTAATATTTAATTCCTCTTCTTAAAGTTATTAACCTAACCACTTAAAAAGCTAAGCTGTTATTAACCCTAATAACACGCCATTATATTCTAAAGCTTTATTGCTATAGCCTAAATAAGGTCGCTGGTAATAAGTATATCGGCAGCCTATATCCGCTGTTGCCATTTAAATAGCGCTTCTTTAAGCTTAGGATTTTTAGGAGCTCTATACCTCTTAAAGCCCTCCTAGCCACGTTAAAGGACTAGTAAATTAAGGTACTTATATTTAGGCTTTAAGGAGTCTGATATAATAGACTGTTAAATAGGGCGTTAAAATTAATTAGTAAAAAAGCAAGTAGTATCTCTCTAAGGTTTTCCAGGATTCTTACGGCAGTATACCCAGATCTGCTGCCTCTTACGCTCTAAAACACTATGGCAGCGGAGGCGCTCAGGGTCGTCCTTATGCTTCGCCATTATATAGGGCAAAAGGGGTGTTAAATTAATAAATATTAATAGCTGCGGTGCTGGTTTATAGGCTCAAGAGTAAGGAAGGGGTTAATGCATGGCGCCAAATTGCTCGCGCTATACCGTTCTTGTATAAGAGAGCTTTGAACGTAACGGCGTATCAAATTTAAACGTAAGCCTCATAAACCTCATAGTAAAATCAACTGTTCATGGCTATTGACCGGTATACCGTAGAGGAACGGTATACCGAGATAACGTTAAAACGCGGCTTTACTGTATTGTTAAATTTACTAAGAACCTTTGCGGGCCGATTGAAAATCCGCCCAACATTATCTTAGTAAGCAACTCAGACGGCAAATGAGACAGTAAATCTCGCTAGTACTTAACTAGTATAGCTTTACTAGACCCTTACTAGTGTGATAGAATTAGGTTTAGTTAGGATTACTTAATAATGCTGTCTTATTTGCCGTCTGAGGGCCTTTGGTGCAAAAACATAGGAGGGTCGACTCATTAATAGAACGCGACACTGCTAAAGAGCAATATATCTCCACCAGTTAACCAGTCAACCACTATAAAAGGTAATTAATTGTATTTTAAGGGCCGCTTTATTTATCTATGTACTTATTTATGTATTTTAACTAATATAAAGTTTAAAAATTAGGGGTTAAAGTTTCTTAACGCGTCTTATTGGGTCAACTTATCCGCAAATCCTCTCTTAATGCCTTAAAGCAAGCGGTATTACCAACGTTAATATAGCGACTTGTGCTATAACCCCTTAACTTTTTTAGCCTCTTTAACTCCTCCTAAGACCTAGTTATATACTACCTAAATAAAATATATACTAACCTTAACTATCCCACAGCTCCGGAGGCTTATATTAGATGGTTTTAAACCCTAGAATGTTAAGCATTAGACGGAAATACTTACCTATACTATATGCCGACTCCTTAGGGGAAAGAATCCCTATACTTAGCAGGTTAGGGCGCTTTGCCGACTAGTTTATAGAATGGGGGATACTATACTTATTATAAAAACTGGCTTTAGTAAAAGCATTATATTCTATACTTTCTTAGTCTTAACTGGCTAGATTATAATATAGCTTATCCTATTAAGTAAGCTAGGTAAAGAATAGGTTAAGTTAATTTGTTAATACCCTGGTACAAACCCATACTTAATATTAGTAGATATAAAATTCTAGAACCCTTAACTGCTTAAGGATATTAAGAATAGTATATATACCTATATACTACTTGGGCCAGAGCAAGCTATATCTCCTAAATTTTAAAAGATCCTATAGGATCTAGTTTTCTAGTATTAAGTTGGACTGGTAGCTATTGATAAGTGTTATATACTCTACTAGTAGGCGGGGTTTTATAGCGACTTTGTCTTAATTTATAAGCTACGCCGGTCTCTCCTATTAACTATTACTTTCTTTAGCTACTCTGTAACTATAGATATTAAAATAAAGCAAGTAGTAAAAAAATATAGTAGGTTTTAGCCGGAAGGAACTAAACTAGATATATTAGAGATTATCCGCACGTCTATTAACTAACCAAATATCTTAATTTATATATTTCTAATACTAAAAGGAAAGATAAACTGCTATAAGCAGTTAAGTCTTTAGGCGGTGGCTTAACCCCTTAAAAATTCCTAAAAATAATTATATTTCTTAACAGTAGAAGACGCATTACGGTAGTCTTTTAGTACCTTAAGGAGTCTCTTATTCAGAAGGGCTACTTAGCACGTCTTATAAACTAGATAGTTGGGATATATATATCTTATATGGCGAAGCATAATTAGGATAGGATATACAATATCTTCTGCAGTAAGTAGTTAGATATTTGGATTATGGTAGCCACGACTGCTCTTAGAATAGGTATAGATATCCTAGATGTTTATATAGTTGTCTAATAGAATTTCCTAATTACAGATAATATTGGAGATCTATAGCAGAGGTTTAGTTATGCAGCAAGGGGTCGTAATAAAGCCAAAATAGCTGTATTATTTGTGCTATATTAGGCGTTTAATTAGCTAGGATACTAGAAGGAGTTAACTTAAAAAGAAGTTACTAGTTAAATAACGTCTAAGCCAAAATATAGATGTAATATGCTTTTACGCAATTGCCGGGCGAGTCGGTTATAGTAATTATTTTCTTAGGAGAGCAGTTGTAAGTCCAATTTAGATTATAATGGTAACTTATTAGACCAGTACCCTTATTTAAACTAAGAACTTAACGGCATAGCTACTAACTAGTTAACTAGTAAGAATAAAGTTTATCCCTAAATAAAGTAGGAGATTAAAAGTAGGGACTCTATAAGCGATTGTTAGAGGTATAACGGAACCTTATAGCAAGAACTACAATGGGTCCTGTTATTGGGCTGGGTATATAGATATAAACAAGTCAATAACGTAATAACAACTGGTAGAGTGGTTGCCTAATAGATTAACTCTAATTATATTCTAAGATTCACTATAAAGAGAGAACTATCTGGGTAGGGACTGTGGTCCTTTAAATACACAACTATACGCCTAAGAAATCCCTTCGCTCTGTGAGGTATATATGCTCTGTCTGCTTTATTATAGATTATATAGATTATATAGATTATATAGATCACATTACGTGACCTTGGCTACCATTTCTTGTTATATGGTTCCACCGGATCTATCCTAGACCGTACCTATATTAACCAACTAGCTTCCGCTAACTCTTCTCTAAGTAGTTATAATATTGTACTTAAGCTGTCTATAATACTATCTCCCTTCTCTCTATCTTCGTCCTTAAAGATTCCTAATATCTCTAAGTCGTCCACTAGAGGTATAATGTCCGTTTAATTAATCTAATTAACATCCTTACTTATTATGCCTAAAGCTTCTTCTTCTTCTTCTATAGCCTATTAGTCTCGCACCATTACTGCAATACTATCTCTAGGTAAGATAATGCCGTCTCCGTGTTCTCGTTATACGAAAGAGGGGTTAGTCTATATTGTGCTAGCAAGTTCTTTGTCTTAACAACCTTTCTTTTGCTTGGAGTGCACTAAAGCAAATATTTAATTGTCCTATGACGTTCGCTCCATCTCTAACGCTAAGTATACACGTCCTATAACTCTTAACAGTCTTTAGGTTTCCTAAGTAACTTATTATAGGGTCTTATGTTTAATCTACCACTAAGAAACTTAACGGTAAGCTGGCCTCCGCGCTACTTAAGGTTTAACGTGTTTTAGAAAAGTCTGTACGTGTCCTTAAAGCCTAGCATCTGGCTTATACTTATCTTTAATACCTTAAATATGTTTATAAGAAGGTTTGTTTTAAGGAGTGGAAGCTTATTTAATAGGGTTTATCTAAGCTGGGTAATAATAATTATTCATTGCTTAACGTCCAATTCGGATCCCTATTAGGCCCACGCGGACTACTCCTTATTTACATATAGGGAGAAAACTCTATTTGAGAAAATAAGAAAACCCCGTAATCTATCTCCCCGCCTTTTAGGACTTGCATATAGGGCGCCTGCGAGTTACCTATAGTGCTCTACTACCTTACTTTATAACCTCCTTGGGAACCACTGCTGCCGTAACAAGCCTACGGACGCGCTAGTATCGCAAACTTAACTCTACTACTGTAGAGTTATTAAGGGGCGCC
>Ga0307507_10012786_pt1 | contig 10303 bp, 13 predicted proteins | sample 7_EM_MG_FD_207223 | JGI IMG/M metagenome (GOLD analysis project Ga0307507, IMG submission 207223) | Populus trichocarpa ectomycorrhiza microbial communities from riparian zone in the Pacific Northwest, United States - 7_EM | ecosystem: Host-associated > Plants > Roots > Unclassified | place... | reverse complement strand
ATAAGGAAATAGTCAGACTTAAATTCATTTTTAAATGTGTCATTTTGAATATTTTAAATGTGTCATTTTGAATATTTTAAATGTCATCTCCTGGGAAAGGATTTTGCAGTGCTCCAAAAGTGGTTCACCCCAGCAGTGCGAGAATGGAAGCGCAAGTACTCCGCGATTCAAGAAGCCTGCGTGATATTGTGACGCATTGTGACGTGTGATCGGAAATTTGCTCAACGCCTGACCTTTGCTATGTCCTCCAGCACCCCAGACCTGGTCCCATCGAACATAAACGAGGAACAATTTTACAAACGTAATGACTTGCACATATACATAAACAACCTGCTGTTCTTTGGTGAGAGCATCCCTCATTGCAATATCCATCATTGCAAGGATTGCATAGCGCTGCTTACTAGGCAACTCACAGGCTTTCGAACCGGTCCTAATGTTACTTGGGGGAATCTATGCGCCTGCATTGCAACCCTTGTTCGTCGAACAGAAGGTTACACAGTCCACTTTCGACCAAGAGCCTTACGTTGGCGAGGTGATTCACTTTGATTTACAGTCCAGGCAAACATTTGGAGACTGCAAAGAATATGATTTCCAAAGTGCGTGCATCTCACATCAACATATAGGAATTTTGTTTCCACTAATCCTGCTATCTAGTCTCATACATTGGACAGTCGGCTCGAGATCCGCAACCGGGAGATCTCACCTACCAGTACCTAGAAATCGATCCACGACCTCGAGTCCCAAGCAGATCAGGCACTTCCTCCAGAACGCCAACTCGCACATCAACGGGCTCACCACTGTCTATAACGCCCTCTAACAGCCTCTCAGGCATCTCTAGTCCTGTCGGTACCGAGCAGGTTAGCATTATTTCCGCTCCCTTTTGCAACCCTGGACCCTGAGCAAGCACACACCAATCGATAGGGACGTAGTCAACATGCCAACCGTCGCTCCGCTGGGATTTCATCGCCTGTGCAGAACAAGGGCAGGGTAAGGTGCACACAAAAAAAATCCAGCCCTTTCATTTATACCTCCCCTTCAGGCATCTAAGGCCCCCCAGAGGTGCTGGGAAATGTACAAACAATACTGCATCACCGGTAGAGGACCGCTGCTCAACGACGACGACACAAAGCCACCGGACATCAACTCCTGCCATATATTCCCTCATGCATACCTGGACAAGGTTAGTACATTCTCCAAATGCTTGTCCCCTGAACTGATCCCCGTCTAGTGGTCATCCAGCAAATGGCCGTCGTTGTGTAAAGACCGTGGCCCGGACAATAACCGCACCCACGACTACACGGGCTATCATCAGATTTGTTCCCTTAACAACATGGTCCTGTTACGTACCGATATCCATAGCCTCTGGGATGAATATGCAATCGGGGTGGATGTCAATGTAAATACTCCAATCTACTGACTCATCATCGGCGGCGGCGGCTTCGCCCGTCCGTCCACTTCATCTCCCTCGACAAGCTGCAAGAGTAGTGGGCGGGAGCAGCAGCGATCGAGCTGCCGTTCCGGTTTCTTCGGTGTTATCTTCCTCGTTGTCCTCCCAAACTTCTTCTTCCCTTCGTCTGCAGGCGCCGGTTCCTCCCTCTCGTTCCTTGTCGCCACCAGCTGACAAGACGGTACTTGGGAATGCTATGAGGCCGAGACCGAGGACGGGACTGGGATGATGTATCGTACGAGTTCTGGATCCCGTTTGAGAGCTCCGATGACGCTTGCTTCGTCTGCTTTGTCTACTTCCCCGCTTGAAAGGAACAACGGTGGTGGTTTGTCAGTAGTGGGTGCTTCTATTGGGAGAGTGAAGGGATCGCGTATCCCACCTTTGTAAAAAAAGAAAGAAGAAGAAAAAAAGGATTTTTCGATCTCGCATATTTTGTAAAAGTCTCCCTTCCCCCTCTCTTTTTTTCTCGTCTCTAGTTTCGTTTTGTTTCCTTTTCCTTTCCTCTCATATCGACACATATATTTCTTTCATTTCAGTTATTACCTCTTGTCACATCTTATTTGCGCTACTATTAGTATAGTTTGTACACACAATCCTTTTATCCTCTCTCAAGTCTATGCCTCTAGTTTTACTACTACTATTAAATTTTTTCTTGCTACGTACATCCCTTGTTTGCTCGACTTTTTGCTTCCATTTAATCAACACTTTTCTAAGCAATTCTCTCATAACACTATTTCTTCCCAAGTCTGCTGGCGGACTCGAGGTAAAATAGAGCTATAGGGCGTCGGCACACACTCCCAAAAGCCGTGAGAACTGCCCGAGGTCACCTTCAAATTCGGCTGTTGATCAGGCCACTCGCAAGCGCAGGTACCGATAATTACCTATTGGGATAGGGATGCAACTGGCCGTCCCATATATGTCCAGACTGATTCCAGAGATGTAAATTCATGGCTTTTAGAACAGGCATTTGCTTTTTGTACTTACTGAGATGTTGTAAAAAATGACTGTAGATATTCAAATATTCAAGTTTCACCGCACGATCACAACATATGCTCCTGCCAAGCTCCTGCCAAATGTACTGTTTGTCACCGAACCTCCAAGGGGGATAAATTACTTGCAAAACGAGAATCGTTCGCTTCCATCTGAGTTGCTCGCCTCTGTTCAATTCCTGTATGTCGACGATAATGATTTCATCTGATAGGCGCCCAAAGTTCCCAAATAATGCCATCATCGGAACTTCAAAACACTCTTCTCGTCCTGCCCACCACCATTTCCCGCGACGATCCCACGCCAACACCACTCGCCTCCCATTCCTTCCAACTTTGACCACCACGCCTTGGCAGCCGAATCCAGACATAATGTAGGAGCTAGGTTATACAGGGACGGAAACTCGGTGTGTACTACCCATTTTTTCGAAGCGGTACGTTCTTTCATGTGGAATTACATTTGCATTGACGTGTTTAATCGCAACGCAGGCACTTGTTGACGCGACGGAGAAGACTTTACTTCCCCGTCGTGTCACGTATAATTTTGGATCGCGGTGTGAAGGGACGTGCTACGTTGAAGAATGTACGACAACGTCGACAAGATCCTCTTATCCAGTTGAAAATGGTGCGTGTTTTATTAGAAATTACAAAACTTGTTTACAAATATGCCTTAATTACAGCGGAAGGCACTCGTTGACGCGACGGAGGGGTGCACTACCCATTTCTTCAAACCGGTACTTTTGTTCATTGTAAGTTGTATTTTTGTTTACTAATTGAAGTGCAGTTGGCCTTCCAACGCGAGCAGCTATATCCTGTGGCCTTTCGACACCACTTCAAGTCGATTCTAGCCGGGAATGTGGGTGCTCGGGTAGATAAGGATGGGGCGTGTCCATTTAACGAAAACTGTAGGCCTTTTATCTGAGATTGTAAATAATCTGTTTCAATTAAAATGCAGGCACTCGTTGACTCAGTGAGGAAGCCAAGACCCTTCCCCATCGTGATTTGGAGCCTGCCCGCGTCCTGTGCTGTTTCTTGGACCGGGAGTGCCCTCTACGTACCAACCTCCTATTGTACCCTTCCAAATTTGGAACCCCGCTGTTTGGCCGACGTCGCTCGAAGACATAACCCTGTCGCTGGGACACCACCACTCGCTTCGAGCGACAAGGGGGGTTCTGCCTACACCACTGCCAACTCCTCACTCGTTTCGAGCAACGAGGAGGTTGTGTCTACCACTACCATCACCACTCGTTTTGAACAACGGGGAAGCTCGCCCACCACCTCACTCATTTCAAGCTACGAGAACGCTCAGCGCCACCTCCACTCGTTTTCAAGCAACAAGGGGTTTCTTCACCCACCACCACTACCTTGCCTCCACCACCACCGCCACTCGTTTCTGGAAAGGAGGAGGTTCTGCGCCTCCAACACCACCACCTCACTCTTTTTGACCAAGGAGGGTCTGCCCACACCACCATCCCCACCTCACTCGTCTCGAACAATGACGACGTTCTGGGCCTACCACCTCCACCATCACTCATTTTGAGCAACGGGGAAGCTCAGCGGCCTCCATACCTCCACCACCTCACTCTTTTCGAGCAATGAGGACTCGTTGAGGAAGTCCTGGGCATACCTGGTAAACTCCACCACCTCCACTCATTTCAAGCAACGAGGACGTTGAGGATGCTCGGCGCCCTCCACTGCCACCACAACCTCTCTCGTTTCAAGCAACGACGAGGTTCTGCGCCTCCCACCACCATCACCTACACTCGTTTGGAGAAGAGGGACCTTCTGCACCCACAAACACACAATCTCCCCCAATTGTTTGCTCCCCGACGGCAAGCTGCTCTGCAATATTACGCATCGCATTCTTTGTATCCTCCATAAACAATTCCGCCTCCTTGATCTTATTCACAACAACCAGTCGTTTCAAAGTAATCGGTTTCCGTACCATCGGCGTCAACGCCTGCCGCAGATCCTTCAGCAAACCCTATGCATCTAACCTTCGCACAATGGGCCATTGTGCGGACCTCTGGAAGAACCTAGCTCTCTGTTCCCTCGAATCTGCCCCTACTTCCTAACCCCTCATCGTTTGTGACAACGACACCTCCATCCCAACTCTCCGCCAACTCAAAAGGCAAACTCTCCACCCTGGAGGCACAGGACAGGCGAGGTCGACAGTCCGTTGTTCGCGAATGAGAGACGGAAGGAAAAGGAGAGAGAGGGCGTGCCGACGACAGTGCTTCGTCCGTCAAGGAAAGCTTTTTGAAAGCGTTCTCGAACTTGTGGAATAGGAGCCACCGACTTGGTGGCAAGTGAACGCCGATGTTAGTCTCACTTGGCAATGTGTTATCCACTATCCTCCCCGGTGTTCCAACGAACATGAATTTTATGCATAATGCATCCACAAAGGTAAGTACGCGGTTGGCCAAGCCTCGACATCCTTATACATTCACCCCATAGCCGTCTAATGGTGTATCAAATTTCACATCGTTTTTGTTTTGGTCAACTTTGTCAAGTTCGTCGCATTCGTCGCGACGTGAAGGAGAATTGCCCTGATCAGTAGTTAGGTCCGAGACCTTGCGTTTATTGGGTGCCATGGCAGTGGGGCTCACAGTGGAAGATAAAGCTTTCAAGTCGAACACTGGAAGAGTGTGCTACGTGGACGGTATTACGGAACAATCCATCATATCTGAAGCAAAGCTAATCGTTTTCGTGTAGACATCCTTTCACTGCTTCGTTTATCGAACGCTTCCTGGAGGGAGCTTGGACCAGCAGCGGCCCAAAATCTGGCCATTCATCCCACTGCCACAGGCACCCACTCCTCGGGAAGCCGGAGGTTGGAATGAAATTCTTGCGCTGACCAGGAGGAAACGACAAGTACCGTCGAGTTCTTTTTTTGCATATTGAAGGAGGGAGTGGGTCTTCAACAGGTTTTGATCCAAAATAGTAAGGAAGCCTGGGTAGCCTCGCTGGGAGTACCGATAGGTATTACGCAAACTATTGGTATAAAGCCGACGTGTGTAGCGAAACGAAGGATCCTAGGCCTTGCCATCATAAAGGTAAGAAAAATCGAACAAACCGTATTGAATGAAGAAGACCGAGACAGGCAATCCACTTCTGTTTGGAAAAACCTATCAGTATTGGTTCCCGGGTCTGTGGCCCAACCCGAGAAGAAATAGACAATGGACTAATATCAACCAATCGGCCCGCTTCGTACGCAGTTACTGTCACTCGTTCGCTTTCAACTTGACCACCACCACAGGTTGCGTTCTCAATTAGGTGCCCCCTTCGTTTGCGTATCCTCTATGCAACTTCGTAACCGTTTCGAAACCCGACAACGAGGAAGAATGCCTCTCACGAGGCTTTGCATACGAAGGAAAAAGAGTTGGAACCTGAGTTGGGAATCTTACAGGGTATGTCCTTTTCTCATTATCGGGGGCGTCACTTCAAGCTAATGAAGAGATTGGTTCTGCAGCGCTTATCAAGTTGCCTGCTATGTATGGTCATTCTTCGTGTGTCCTCTGGGGATTGCGAAGACTAAGTCTTCTTATCGACGACTGAAGTACTATTGCCTATGGAACCCTTCCCATCGAAACTATCACTCGTTACAGCATGGAATCTGCTATCCGAAACTGGCCTTCAGCGGTATCCCTACTTACTCTTGTCACCATTCTCGTTTATCCATATGCTTTGCTCGTACTTTCCAACGCCCGCATCTTCATCCAGTAAAAAACGGCCCTTTCTTTCTCCCTACGACAACTTATCGATCGCCTTATTTCCTTCGGCCCCTTTTGTCATCGTATCCTATTCGATCACCGATTTTCACATTCCCGGCGGTGGAAAATGCGGTGAGGGACGATGAAGAGTGTCTCACCCTCAAACTTGCATAATAACGTCGAACCTGTGACCCTGCAGTGGACACATCGCCCTGCCGCATTCGTCTGGGTTGCAATCCGAAGTTAGCAGATGATCGGCACTTTCGTCGTGACATGGGGATCTGCACTGCTACGGAATTTGTTGGCGGCCCAGCAGGTACAAATGTTGCCGAAGAAGAGGAGACTTGTGTGAAGGAAGAAGAATACTTCGAGGGAGTATGTCGAAGTATACTTGCTACTTCATGCAACCTCACAATCGACTCGTTCACTCATGCTGTCGCATACGGACCTTTCTCCACACCTCGAATATTAAAAATTCTCCAGGACACAGAGCCGTCGTGCTCTGTCTGTCATTATCTCTTCTACGGAAACCCTCCATATGACTTGTTCATGTTCTGCCACCTTGAAAATGAATCCGCGATGACAAATGAGTGCAAATAGTCGTTTTTTGCCGCAAATCTAATCATCGCTGGCCAGGCCTCGACTTTATGGATCAATCGCTTACCCTTGACACCTCCGAACGCCTCTCGTTTTCCATCCGTGAAGATTGTTCTCGGTCTCACCACTATCACCAACAAGCTGTCTACTAGGGCGGCTGTCCTACCTTCTGGTACTCCAGTGGCGTGCTCTATTTTCGAATCAACCAATACCGCGACGCCCTCGACTTGCGTGCAGCAACCAAATCACCGACGCCATCGACGCATACACCCGTGCAGCAGAGCTTGATTCCAGCAATGTCTTTACACAACGTCCGTTCCGCAGCTTCTGAAGAATGCCCAAGCGACTGGTAATCACATTTCTGCTGCACCAGGTCATCGGGATCCAACACCGTCGTTCCTCCGCCTACCAACCTGAACGGTCCACACCTCGGATAATACGCGCCCACCGTTCACGAGGACCTCTGATCGATGCTGGCATATCATCATCGTCAACCTTGCGAGTCGCTTCTCACCCCGTGCACCATTTAGGGGTGGACCCCCCTCAGGCTCCACCCGTTAATTCTTAATGAAGCAATGCGTATTCCTCCCCATACACCTCTTTCTCCGATGGAAAGGCTCAGGGAGTCAAAGGAGCTTGAAGAACGGCTCTTTCTGCATACTGATCAGCACGTCAGTAGTAACTACTCTGATCACCCGAACTGGCCCCCGAGTCGGCGGTAAGAGTGTTAGGCACCCCGCCAGGAGCCCGATTCCAGCTCAGGAAGCACTGCTTCTCCCATTTCGGCGGCCTCTGTTTCCAATTCTCAGAAACCTCGCAAGTCCAACAAGTTCCTATCCATCACAAAAGAAGAAGACGACAAATCTCGCAATCCAACCCTCCGTAGACGATCACCCCGTTGTCGTCGAGCCAGTCGCCATACCCCGTCCCTGTCCTCGAGTCTGTTCTTTCGACGGTTTTCAACTCTTCCTTACTCTCCATCGTTTTCGTGGTCAATTCGTGCCTCTGGTGCGTGCCTGCTTGATGCTTAGACCTATCCTTGTTCCTGGTATTCTCATTGATCATCATTACTTTTATCTCAATTCCGACAACTGTGGTTACTATTCTTGTGGACTTGCGAGACAAGTCGTGATAGGGTTCCTTCGCATACACGGCGAAGAAATTTTCCTCAGACCCGATTAGCTCCAGACTTTGGAAAGATACGAGCACAATCCATCTGCTATCGGTTTTACCGTCGAACAAATAATTATCAGCCAGATCACGTCCAGTGGTGTCGGACAAGTTCAGTATTCATCCTGCAAAAATTGTCGCATTCGAGGGTGATAGCACAACAGTATCACAAGACGAAGAATACACTTATTACGTGCCAATAAAATTCAACTTTAAAGCCATCAATGTACTTTTATGTCCATCTCAACCGGAAAAAGAAGGCCGTTCGCCTCGTGGGGATCCAAATTACTGTGGCAAAGAGGCACACAGACTTGGAGGCCGGATTTTATGCCAGATAATACAATGTGAGGTCGGATGGTGGATTAACCAGCTAAGCACCGTGTTGACAAAGATCTTCTAGCCGTTCGAGTTGCCACACATCATGGGCTTTGCGCATGATACCATATGGCGAAACATCCTCTTGCCAGTCATTGGTAGGATTGAGTGTGGCTGGATATCTGTCCACTCCATCCACCCCAGGCCAATCAAAGTCGACGACAACTGCACAAGTCTTAGACGCGACGTAGAGGATGTTGGGGTCCTGCAAGTCCCCCAATACAATATTTTGTTCGTGGATAAGGTGCACCGCCTGACGGACATGCTCCAAGACAATGGTAGGGATGGGGATCTTGTCTGTTTGGAGCTGCCAAAGGGATTTCCCATCCACACGGTCCATAACAACCATGTACAGGCCGCCGACAACGCGCCCGCAGAAGTGTAGCTTGGGTGCAAACCCAGCGCTAGCGAGAATATTATGTGCCTTGGCATTATAACGCGGAGTAAACTTGACAACAACTTCTTCGTCGGCACCGTCAAGTGTAGCAATATACAGGGCGGTCTTCGTTTTCCCGAGGTCCACAAGAGCCGAAGCGGGCTGACCAGCTCGGGGTAGAAACTGCTTGTAGGTTAGAATGGGTAATACAATAGAAGGATCCATGGGTGTCGGCTTGGGAAATAGAGAGGAGAGTTTTGGGGTTGTTCCTTGTCCGATCTCGTCATAATAACATGTGAGATCCTTCCGACAATATGACAAGGCCTTAAAGATACGGGCCAGGCGGACAGTGTTGTCAGACGCAAGAAACCCAGAGGTAACGTCGAGCGTGAGCAACTTGGTGATGTGGATTTCCCCAACGCAAACGGCGATGGAAATGTCAATACAATTTTCAGCAACACCTAAGAGAACGATAGGGAAATTGCAGAACTCCCGGAAGTGCATGTACTAAAAACAAAGGTTAGCAGTATCCGAATGAGCTGATAGGTACATAGAACCTTCTCTTGGGAAATTGCTTTACTGTAATCGACGATGGCTTGAAGAACAGGGTTACCGACGAGGCCCACAACGTTCTTGAGCTCCAGCACCGCAATAGGAAACTCTTTATGCCACCAACAACAGTCAGGTTTGATGCCACCCGCCCAGTTGAGCTGCGTGTTCCAACTGCCATCTTGGCCAATTAGTACATTGATAATTTCTTTGATCGCATTTTCACGGGCTGTCTCGTCTTCGTAAAACCCTACGGCCAGGTTGAGGTATTGGGCAGCATGCCCAACGTCTTGACGAGTTACTTGAACTTGGTCGAGATGATCTAAACGATGCTGTAAGGTCGCAAGAGCGGGGTTGAAAATGGCAGCAGGGGCTCCGCCGGGACAGCCAAGGTGGATATGAGCCTTGACGCTTCCGAATAGTTCACCTATCTTGGCGACGCTACCAATAATTTCTGATGGCGAATAAGGAAGGCGTAAGGAGTCTAGACGTGCACTGAGGTCTAAGTGTAAGAATGAGAAAAGTGATCGCCTATGGGGTATCAAAAGAAATGCACACTTTCACGAAGCTTTTTGTGATGGAAGAAAAGCGGGTCGCCCAGGCCCTCGCTCATCTCCAAAACTGGTAGGAAATCAGCAATATATAATAAAAAGGTAGAGTATGACATACCCTCTGGGTCGGAAACGATGATATGCGGTACGACGGAAGAAGGCCCATCGGGAAATACATCTGAAAGATCCATTCCATCCTGGAGGCTTTTCTGCCCATGAAGCCACTTGAGAGCACGCGAGGGCAGGTCCTCTAGGGGTTCTTTTGAAAGATCAGCCTGCTGGGTGTTAGTTGTTTAGCTTCCAAAGAAACTAAAGCTTGCCTTGAAAAGCCTGAGGTCCGTCCATTCGACGGTTTTCGACCTTTCGTTGGTAAGACGGAGGGAGTCCCTCCCAAATCTTCTTCGCAAGGCTGAATACCCATTCACCCTTGTGTAGTGCTTGGAAGTCCGGTCAGTTAACTGGAAATTAACCGAGACCGGACCAAGACCATAACCGGTCATACCACAAAAAAAGCTAACCATTACTAACCGCAACCGCAG
>Ga0307507_10012785_pt1 | contig 10303 bp, 11 predicted proteins | sample 7_EM_MG_FD_207223 | JGI IMG/M metagenome (GOLD analysis project Ga0307507, IMG submission 207223) | Populus trichocarpa ectomycorrhiza microbial communities from riparian zone in the Pacific Northwest, United States - 7_EM | ecosystem: Host-associated > Plants > Roots > Unclassified | place... | reverse complement strand
GTAAAAGTGAAGATTTATAGGCCAAATATATATAAAATATAAATATACACCACAACTTTTAGTCATGTAATATACCTGGAGTTTACATGACTAATAGTCTGTTACCTATGGGTGACTGAAGTGGTCAAGTATGAGAATTGAACACTCAACTCTGTGACACATCACGTGCGTGAATGAGAGAACACTCTAACACCTGCACCAAGTGACCATTAAAAGACAATAAAATGACTTCAATATATTCTGTGTACCATGGCGTCAACAAACATGTCAACAAACAACAACCTCCTTCTTCCTCAACCACCACCACCACCACCCACCACCACCCACGATGCCCACCCACGACACCCACTCATGACACCCACCCATTGTCGCCACACCACCGCCCACCACTGACAACCACCTGGACATGCTGGTACACCATCCGAACAATGCAGGAACGCCATGTCAGTAGTCACGACCATCGACAATGATGACTCACCACAACCACACCCACAACAGACGACGACCATGCCACAACAATGGCAGGATGACAACACACCACCCACCAACAGCACCAACAGCGATGAGCGCCCAACACCACCCCCTCGCCAATGACATCGAGGGGCCACATCACTAGCCGCAATGACCACCAGCAGGTGTGTACACACACCCCTCCCCCCACTTTCTTTGCTGACAGGGAAGCCAGGTGCCACATCGCTGACAGCGACGTGGCAACAAAATACTGAGACTGGCCATGGCAGACCACCACCACCACCACCACGCGACAACCGCCCATGTACGAAAACGACCACCCACATTCGAAAATGACTGCCCATGTACAGAAACGACACACCCACAGATGACAATGACCGCCTGCATACAAAAACAGTGTGGAAGTGTGTCACGTTCCATTCACGATGCCTTCAATATTCCTCTTTTTCTTGTTACTTTATGATTTTCATGCTTTTTTATTTTTTTCTGAATCTTATTTGTACATTGCTAAATGAAGGAGGGGGTGAGAACGATGTACTTTTATCAGAGAACAAGAAGAATGCTGGTGGTTGTGCAACGTCGGCTACAGGCAGCAAAAACTCTCAAAACAGATGATGCCATAACCGGTAACTTGCTGTAAATGCTCCTCAAGGATGACATCATTGCCGGCAACTTCTTCGATCACTATATCCTCACTTCAACTTGAAGGATTTCGGATTCGGGGACTCATTTTTGTACACTCAGTTTTCATCCATTCTTCATTTTATTTTGTTTCTTTTATTACATCTTCTCATGAGACTGATACTTTTTCTGAGAGTTGGATGGTAGGGTAGAGTTGTTGATGACTGGGGCGCTCGCATTGAGGGCGGCGATGTGCATGTAAATAAGCTTCCCCAGTGTCATTCACTTCCCCAAGTAATCCCCAGCTTGAAGATTTGGTTGAGGAATCATACAGGAGACATTAGTTTTATTTCTTTTGTTTGTTTACTTTTATTTTTCGATGTTTTTCCTTTTTTCTAAAATTAGAATCTTTGGGGACAGGCAACACGAGAGAACATGTTGAATGCCTTGTGATTATTCTTTGTGTATAAAAGGTGTCCTCCCACCTGTTGAATGGAGCATTCTTTCCCCCCCTCATCATCAGACCTCTAAGTACATTTAAGTTTTCAAGTTTTTACAAGTCCTTGTCTGACACACTCTGTTCCCCTCTGACGACATCGCTCTACACAAACTTCCTCTTGATTCCCCGAGTACAACCTCAAGACACATATATTCGACTTGACGTGTTTACGTATAAACAGCTTTTAGATGGAGATGTTGGGTGCACTCACACGCCACTTGCAATAAGCGCTTCGTATCCTTCCTTCTTCTTCCTTTCTTCCTTCGTCCGTCTTCATACTTATTATTTTGTGGCAGATGACCAGTGACCCCTCCCTGTCCTTGAACTTTTGTTCTTCCACAGTGGTGACTGAGACAGGGGTTCTGGTTTTCCATTCTGTGTCTTTGGCTTTCATCAAGAAAAACTTAGTACATGTTCATCATTTGATTTTAGGGTGATTATTCGGTTTTCAGCTGCATACATCCACTTCTTTTGCCATATACATGACCAAAACCCCTTTGCTTTGTTCGTCACTTTGAGTTTACTCAAAAGTGGTAGAACTATACATTCAGCCGCATATATGCTATGCAATCCCCTTCAATTATCTTTTTCATATCAAATTTTCCTCTCTTTCTTTTTCTTTATGAGTCCAGTGGACAAAGTCAATTCCATGGATTCTCTTAACTTGTCTGTGTCTGAAATGAGCCTTAACGCTACTTTGGGTGTTCCTATGCCCACGCCTGGTACACCAGGTGCTCCCAAATTCAAAGGGAAACATGTATCGGATTTCTTGGATTCTCTTGAACAGCACGCAGATAGTGCCAGAGTCGCTCACTCGCTTTTGCCTGGATATGTCCTAAGATACTGCCATACTAAAGTTCGGTTGGTCATTGGGGCGTCCAAGCTCTTGTCTGGAGACGATTGGGTTTCTACAAGAGTTTATTTGACTGATCTTTATGGTTCAAATGATTCTATTCCTCCTAACTCGCCTGATCACTTGCGGCATTGGTGTGCTAGTCAAGGAGAGTCGGGTATTATCGCTTCTCGCAAGGATGTGGATAAATATTACTGTGACTTCACCACATTATCTTCAGATTTAACACCTAATAAAATGCTTGAGAATGACGTTAACCTTTGTTTTTACAGGGGGATTCTGACGACTTTATGCACTTGAATCAAAAAGCACATACCAGCCACAAACCTCAAAACCTCTTTGCCTCCTACAACCGAGACACTACTTAGTGTATTGCGAGCAGAGTTCGACAAAGAAGATTTGGATGCAAAGACCGCTTACGTTGGTCTGGGTCTGGAATCAGATTCTGACTCAAGCTCGAGCGATTCAGATGAAGATATTGACAAGGCACCCATCACGAAGAAAAAGAAAAAGCCATTGAAAAAAGTAGCATTCGAAAAGACCGTTCCAGCAGCGCCAATAGTTGAACCAGTTGGTATCAGTCCAGTGGATTGGCTCACGAAACAAATGGAGGATTTACGGCTAGCACATGCTGAGTTCTTACGTTCGGTTAATGTTACTCTGAATCCAAATCTGACCAACCAGCAAATCATGAGGGAAGCCAGGTGTTTTTTTTGTGACAAGACAACACATCGCCTTGGCCTGAAGTTTTGCCCTGAAGTCGAGGTATGTATTAAGGAAGGATTAGTGGCTTACACCCCTCTTGGTAGACTAGCACGTTCTGATGGTTCAGAACTTCCTCGAGCTTTCAGAAATGATGGTGGAGTCACTAAAGTCTTCCGAGAACAACACGCTGCTTCTAGTAATTTAAAAGGTAAGGCCAGGGAGGTCTCTAGAGACCTACCTCCCCATATGGCCAACTACGCCAGTCTGTTATTCGACGGTGAAGATGTGTTGACCTCTGAAGTTTTTAACGCCTCACCCTCTTCCGCAATTCCTGAATGGTGAGCACCTCTGTCTTCAACGTTGGCTGTCACCCACTCTCAAAAGGACAAAGATACTCGTTTTGATCCTATCAAGCGCCCAGAGAAATGCCAAACCAAAGCTAAGTCTATTCCTAAACCCAAAGAGAGTCAAAATAAACCTCCTGTTCCTACTCTCAAGAACCTTAGGCCAGCGAACACTCCCATTGCGTCAACGCCTCAAGCTTTTAATTTGCGACCACCTGCAATTAACACTGAAGATGCTTTCAAGAACCATAGAGCGACACCTTCAAAAACCAAAGACATGGAAATGAAGGATGGGGAAACCAAAGCTAAGTCCACTCCAGCATATCATTTTACCTCCGACATTCAAGAAATGTATGATCTGGATAAGGTAGTGTGAGAAAAAGTCAACAAGACAATCGTGCAACTCAAGCTTGGGGAACTTCTCGCAATTTCAGCATTCATGCAAAAGTCAATCAGTAATATGACCAAGACATGTCGGGAATACAAGTCCAAACCCATGGTAGCAAACATTGTAGAAGTTCTCGAAGAGACTGAATGGATAGAAGAGGATGTAACGTTAACAGAACTGGCTGGTGGTTATGATTCAGATGATGAGGACTTTTACCATACCCTTCCTTCTATTGAATCTTTTTCAAATGCAGGTTTTATTGAGTCATGGGTTGGTCTTGAATTCAACAAGCCTACGGAGATGAAAGAAGATATCTTGATCTGATACGCATCTGCTGTCAAGATTCATCTCACTCTGCAGCCACTTTTCACAATGGTTACAGGACATTTCAAAGGAAAATTTGCCGGAATGGATGCGGTTTTTATGAATGATATGGGTTCAGAACTAAACTTGATATCACAGGAATTTTATGACAGAACGAACTTAGCCATTGATCTCGACGGTACACAATGGTCACTCAATGGGATAAATGGACGACCAGTTCCTCTAGGCAGATGCGGAAATCAAGATTTCAGGACGGCAATTCGATCACCACATCTTTGTTAGCAGAGAAGGAACTGGCAAGCAAGAGATTATACTGGGCCAACCTTGGCTTCAGTGGTATTCGGTGTCGATTCAATATACTTGTCAAGGTTCAATGAACATGTGTATTTGGCAAGACGGCGATGGTGACAAAACCGATGGATCACAGCAAGGCCCATCGATCCTCATTCCTCTTTGTACACCCAGTGCCCCTCGTAATGCAAATACGCTCAACCTTGACCATCAAACAAGAATCGAAGAGGTGACTGACGAAGATGTGGGAAAATGAAGACAGACACGTATCCCAAGCCTGGGCTTGACCAGGACACGTCCGTTCCGACTCTTGGGCAGTTGCTTTATTCTTTGATGGGAACTTTCAGCTTTGACTCTCCTTCTTTCATTTCCAAATTAGAACCTCCCAAAACTTATGATTTTATTTTACAGAATATTGCGCATAGTGCTCCTCACACTTCTCATCCTCTTTCCACTCCCTGGACTCGATGTGCACTCATTTACGAATCGAATCCTCTTCAAATGAGGACAAAATACAAGACAGTAGACAAGCAAGTCCAACCAGTCCCTAGTTACATGCCGGATCCTACAGGGCAAACTTTTCTTCCTGTTATTATTCCGTTACTGCCTCCTCTTCCTTTAGATCCACCTCATCTTGCAAGTTTTCTCCCTACAAAGCGCCTCACGAAAGATCACCTCAGCAAAATTCTTTCGTCCATTCCTAAAGACTTTCTGCAATCTCGTGAAATCGACCTCTTGGTATTTGTGTCAAGAGAGCGGGAACTTGCTCTAGCATTTGAAGATTCCGAGCGTGGTACATTCACTGACAAATATTTTCCAGATTATGAAATTCCTGTTATAGAACATATCCCATGGGTACAAGCACCCATTCGTGTGCCAAATGCTGTTAGAACAGAAGGGGGCTGGGAAATATGAGTATTCTATGGCTTCATATCGCTCATGCATTTTTGCTGTAGGTAAACTGAAAGGAGGTATTCACCTTGTTGCAGATGTGCAGGAACTTAACAGAGTAACAGTGCGTGATGCAGGCTTACCTCCGAGGACTGATGACTTTGCAGAAAGCTTTGTTGGGCATGTCATATACGGCCTTGCAGATTTATTTTCAGGTTATGATGGACGAAGGCTTGGAGTCGCTTCAAGACCACTTACAACTTTTAGTTCTCTCATAGGACCTCACTGCTCTTGCATCCTCCCTCAAGGCACTACCAACTCACTTCCAGAGTTTCAACACTGTACTACGCACACCTTACAAGAAGAGATTCCCAAAAACGGAGGCGTTTTTGTAGATGACGTAGGGCTAAAGGGACCAACGTCAACTTACGGAGATGAAGAAGTCATGCCTGGCATTCGACGCTTCATTTACGAATACACTACCATTCTTGATTGCTTTCTGACGTGCTTTATTGCAGCAGGGATTACCACTTCTGGCAAGAAACTTGTTCTCGCTACACCTCAACTGCATATCGTTGGGACCATTGTTTCCAAGGATGGGTGGCATCTTGAACATGGACTGGTAACCAAGATTTTAAACTGGGGTCCACTAACAAGTGTTACAGATGTCAGATCGTTTCTTGGCACTGCCGGGGTTGGTCGAAAATGGATAAAAGGATTCTCTCTCATAGCAAAGCCACTGACACAGCTTACACATATAGCTGTTCAACGAGAATTTCATTTTTCTTCAGAAGCAGAAGTGGCGCAAAAAGAGCTCAAGCATCTTATTTCCACGGCTCCAGTTCTAGTGAAGCTTGACTACGATGCTGCAAGGCAAATGACTCATCTAGATTCCTTGCCTCACACTTCAGAGCATGGGTTGGTAATCGTCGGAATCGATTCATGTCAGAATAGGACAGGATGGATTTTATTTCAGATGGTTGAGAAGGAAAAGCACCCGGTGATTTTCGGATCTTGCACGTTTAATGATACTGAATCAAGATATTCCCAAGCAAAGTTGGAGCTCTATGGGGTGTTCCGTGCAATCAAAGACCTTCGGCATCGCATCTGGGGAATTCATTTTCGGATTGACATCAACGCCAAGTTCTTAATCGAAATGGTGAAGCAACCTGATCTCCCTAACATGCCAATGACAAGATGGATATCTTATATTGCGTTATTCGACTATGTGATGAATCATGTACCTGCAGCAGTGCATGCGGGGATAGATGGATTATCTTGAAGAAGACGAACCCCCGAGGATACCGACGACGAAGATGCAGAAGAATATTTAGACAAATTTTTAGGCTCTTCGTCATATCACATCGACTCTGTCTCTTTGTTGATGAACTTTTTATCGACAGGATCTTTGGACACTTATCGTTCTACATGCTTGGAAAACAACTTTTTCAAAGATCTTTTGTTAACGATGCAGTGCACTCCACAAACTCCTTTTGCCTCATTTTGTACTACTTCGATTGCTGAAGACCTTTCTTTCCCCCAGATATTAGACCCAGTACCGACTCTTGCTACAGAGCTGCAACATTTGAAAAAGTCAAACTTCAATCATGTGCAAAAGGATTCCAGCAAAGCTTTGCTTGTAAAATGTTCCTTGCTTGCGATCACTGATGATTTTTCTTATACAGGGAGAGAATTCGAGCATAGGCGAGTGTCCATGTCAGAAGATGTGGAATGCGAGCTCGCAGGTGAAGTATTCACTTTAGAAGTACAGAAATACCCTCAAGCTTTCATGTCAACCTTAAAGCGAAGTGCGTCTCAACCCTCTATAATTGATCAATCTGCTCTTCCAGGAATTCCGGATCCTTCACTATGCACTGACAATAGGTTCAACTACAAAGACATGGATCCTCTGACAAATGTCACATGTGCGACTCACTCTTATGGCATGAAGGATCAAGATTCTCCCAAAATGTGGTTGGAGATTGTTGTGTATCTCAAAACCGACGCCTTACCCGCATGTTGTGAAGACTTGACAATAAGAAAATCATTCATTCGTCGATCCAAGGGGTTCTTTTTGCACAACGAAGATTGGCTTTGGAAAATTGAGCCTCAAGGAAAGTTGCCTCATCTGGTTGTTGTAGATGTTGATTGTTGTTCCTCCCTTGTAGTGGAAGCCCATAATAATGTAGGTCATCAGGGATGCGACACTACTTACAAAACACTTTCAGAACGATATTTTTGGCCAAACATGTACAACCAAATCACCTACTTCATACGATCATGCAACATCTGTCAACTTCACTCAAAGGCTCACCCAAAAGTCGTGTTCAGCCCTACCTGGAACTCGGGAATATTACGATGCTTCGACCTCGACACAATTCACATGCCAGATGGATTCAGTGGGATGAAATATTTGCTTCAAGCAACAGATCCCGCCATGTCATGGGTAGAAGCACAAGCTGCTCACAAACCAAACTCAGAGACTTGGGCGAAATTTCTTTATGAGGAAGTATATTCACGTTTCGGTTGTGTTCTTCTTTGCCTAGTTGATGGAGGCTCCGAGTTTAAAGGTGCTGTTGATATTCTTTTTAAACAGTATGGAATTGTCATCATTGTATCTTCACCCTACCACCCTGAAGGCAACAGGCACTTGGAATGCTTGCACCAAATGCTAGTCAACTCAATCCTTCGCGCCTGCAGAAAAGACACATCTCATTGGCCGCTTTACGTGCACGCCGGACTTTGGGCAATGCGATGCTCTACATCTCGAGTGACTGGATATCCCCCTTATTTTTTGCTTTACGGTCAACATCCTTTCTTTGCATTTGACATTGCGGACAGAACTTGGGACACGCTCGACTGGCACACAGTGGCATCCACTGAAGATCTTCTAGTGTTGCGTATACAACAAATTCTTCGACAAGACAAGAAACTCATACTGGCTATGGAACAGCAGAAGTGTATTCGTCAATGGGCAGTTGATGACTTTAACAGTAAGCACGAACGTCATTTGTCATCTGGGAATTTTCTTCTTGGAATGTGGGTCCTCTTGCATGAGACGTGGTTAGATGTGCAGATGGGAAACAAGGGAGTGCTTCAATGGACGGGACCCTATATTGTTCATAGAAAAGTTCAAGAAACCACTTACCAGTTACAAGAGCTTGACAGTACTGTCATGCGTGGGTCAGTTGCTGCTAACCGTTTAAAGATTTTCTATTACTGGGAGGAACACCAAACAGTTAGGACAGTCGAACCCAACGAATATGCGCTCCATGTTGCCGCCACTACGTCTTCGTCATCTCAAGCTTTGGTCATCATAGGCACTTTAAATCAATCTTTGCTCATCACACCCTCTTTCCCAGTTTCTATCAAAGTTGGAATCGCCGTTCTTCCTGAAAATCGTTCGCTTTCATACCTTCCAAGTTTTATGCCGTCAGCTTTCACATCTCAGCACCTACATCATGACTATCATCCCAATATTGCAGAGCTTGATCCCACGGACAACAACCCCATTCGATATGTTCGCTACACAGCTTCCTCAAGTGTCTTTCAGGGTCATATTCATGAAACTCTCCTTGGAGATTCAAACATTCGTGACTTTGAGTCTTGGGCTCTCGATGCTCTTCCTCTATGCTGAGTCTTTTCTTAAAATTTTGATTGTCCCCCATTTTTTTTTGTTATCTTTTCGAAACGATGGGGGCATCATTTTGAAAATTTTTCCTTATTGTGGAAGTGCATCACGTTCCATTCACGACGCCTTCAATATTCCTCTTTTTCTTGTTACTTTATGATTTTCATGCTTTTTTATTTTTTTCTGAATCTTATTTGTATGTCACTAAACGAAGGAGGGGGTGAGAACAATGTACTTTTATCAGAGAACAAGAAGAATGCTGGTGGTTGTGCAATGTCGGCTACAGGCAGCAAAAACTCTCAAAACAGATGATGCCATAACCGGTAACTTGCTGTAAATGCTCCTCAAGGATGACATCATTGCCGGCAACTTCTTCGATCACTATATCCTCACTTCAACTTGAAGGATTTCGGATTCGGGGACTCATTTTTGTACACTCAGTTTTCATCCATTCTTCATTTTATTTTGTTTCTTTTATTACATCTTCTCATGAGACTGATACTTTTTCTGAGAGTTGGATGGTAGGGTAGAGTTGTTGATGACTGGGGCGCTCGCATTGAGGGCGGCGATGTGCATGTAAATAAGCTTCCCCAGTGTCATTCACTTCCCCAAGTAATCCCCAGCTTGAAGATTTGGTTGAGGAATCATACAGGAGACATTAGTTTTATTTCTTTTGTTTGTTTACTTTTATTTTTCGATGTTTTTCCTTTTTTCTAAAATTAGAATCTTTGGGGACAGGCAACATGAGAGAACATGTTGAATGCCTTGTGATTATTCTTTGTGTATAAAAGGTGTCCTCCCACCTGTCGAATGGAGCATTCTTTCCCCCCCTCATCATCAGACCTCTAAGTACGTTTAAGTTTTCAAGTTCTTACAAGTCCTTGTCTGACACACTCTGTTCCCCTCTGACAATGTTGCTCTACACAAACTTCCTCTCGATTCCCCCAGTACAACCTCAAGATGCATATATTCAACTTGACGTGTTTACGTATAAACAGCTTTTAGATGGAGATGTTGGGCATGCTCACACGCCACTTGCGATAAGTGCTTCATATCCTTCCTTCTTCTTCCTTTCTTCCTTCGTCCATCTTCATACTTATTATTCTGTGGCAGACGACCAGTGACCCCTCCCTATCCTTGAACTTTCGTTCTTCCACAATGGAATGAAATGATGAATGGCATTTGTTGTTCGTCATTGATTTTAGGACACCATGTGAGTACCCACCAGTGTCTCCCCCCTCCATCACACCACACCACTCCCTCCCCTCTCACTCCCTCACCCCCT
>Ga0307507_10012784_pt1 | contig 10305 bp, 9 predicted proteins | sample 7_EM_MG_FD_207223 | JGI IMG/M metagenome (GOLD analysis project Ga0307507, IMG submission 207223) | Populus trichocarpa ectomycorrhiza microbial communities from riparian zone in the Pacific Northwest, United States - 7_EM | ecosystem: Host-associated > Plants > Roots > Unclassified | place... | reverse complement strand
GCGGATCGCCCCCGAGATCACCCCGACGGTGGAGGAACTCGAAGCGCAGGAACGGCACTTGGTGTTCCGGCACTTCACCTACGACGACGCCTGGGCACTGGGTTCGCTCCTCGTGGAACTGGCCCGCGAACGCCAGGCCCCGGTCGCCATCGACATTCGCCGCGCCGGTCAGCAGCTGTTCCACGCGGCGCTGCCGGGTTCGGCTCCCGACAACGACGCGTGGATCGACCGCAAGCGCAAGGTGGTCGAGCGCTTCGGCGCGGCCTCCTACCTGGTCGGCACCCGTTTCCGCGCCAAGGGCAGCACCTTCGAGGAATCCTCCCGCCTCGACCCGGACGAGTACGCGGCCCACGGCGGCTCGTTCCCGATCAGGGTCGAGGGCGTGGGCGTGATCGGCACGGTGACGGTGAGCGGGCTGCCGCAGTTGCAGGACCACCGGTTCGTGGTCGAAGCGCTGGAGCAGTTCCTGGACGACGAGCGGAACTGACCCCGCCGGGCTATGCGTCCTTCAGCTCCTGCCGCTGACGCCCCAGCCCGGCGATCTCCAGCTCGACCACGTCCCCGGCCCGAAGGAACGGCTTCGGCTCGGGCTGCCCCAGCGCAACCCCGGCCGGCGTACCGGTGTTGATGACGTCGCCGGGGTACAGCGTCATGAACTGGCTGACGTAGCGCACCACTTCGGCCACCGGGAAGATCTGCTCGGCGGTCGTGCCGTCCTGCTTCAACTCCCCGTTGACCCACAGCTTCAGCGACAGGCCCTGCGGGTCCGGCACCTCGTCCGCCGTCACCAGCCACGGGCCCAGCGGGTTGAACGTCTCGCAGTTCTTGCCCTTGTCCCAGGTCCCGCCCCGCTCGATCTGGAACTCCCGCTCGGACACGTCGTGCGCGACCGCGTACCCGGCGACATGCGCGAGCGCCTCCTCGTGGGAGTCCAGATAGCGGGCCGTGCGCCCGATGACGACGGCGAGTTCGACCTCCCAGTCGGTCTTCACCGAACCGCGCGGGACGAGCACCGTGTCGTACGGCCCGACGACCGTGTCCGCCGCCTTGAAGAAGATGACCGGCTCGGCGGGCGGCTCGGCGCCGGTCTCGCGGGCGTGGTCGTGGTAGTTCAGCCCGATGCACACGACCTTGCCGATCCGTGCCAGCGGCGGCCCGACCCGCAGCCCGTCGGCGTCCAGCGCGGGCAGCTCCCCGGCGTCGGCCGCGGCGCGGATCCGGCCCAGCGCGGCGGTGTCGGCGAGCAGCGGCCCGTCGATGTCCGGGACGATGCCGGACAGGTCCCGCAGGGTCCCGTCGGCGTCGAGCAGCGCGGGCCGCTCCGCCCCCGCCGTACCGACTCGCAGCAGCTTCATGTTCACCATCTCCATCGATCGTGCGGGCCGTCGACCGATGGGTGCAGCCATCGGATGACTGGTCGATCCTCCAAGCTCATGGTCCAGTCCGCAATACCCGGTTCACGGACTGGACCGTCACCGCGGGCGGTCAGGCCGCCGTCACGTGTAGAGAACCGCCCGCTCCACGGCACTCCAGGCCGCGCTGGTCACCACGTACAGCGCGACGGCGAGCGGCACGACGGCCACGGTGATCAGCGTGCCGTAGGAGAGGAGCGGCAGCACCTTGCCGAGGGCGCCGGTGCCGGTGCCGGTGCCGGTGCCGACACCTGTAGCCGTGTCGGCGGCCGTGCGGCGGGCGCGGACGTAGGTGAAGGTCGCGATCGCGGCGACTACGAGGAACAGCCCGACGTAGACGAGTCCGGCCGGCCCGAACATCCCGTCCCCGGCGAGCGCGTCGGCCCAGCGTCCGCCGAGCGGCGCGGCGAACAACTGGTGGGAGAGGAGGCCGTCGCCGCCGCCGGAGAACAGGCGGTAGAGGAGGAAGAACGCCGGGAGTTGGAGCAGGCTCGGCAGGATCCCGGACAGCGGGGACACCTTCTCCTCGGTGTGCAGTTCGAGTACGGCCTGCTGCAGCTTCTCGGGCTGCTTCGCGTACCGCTTCCGCAACTCGGCGATACGCGGCTGGAGTTGGGCCCGCGCCCGCTGTCCACGCGCCGCGGCCCGCGACAGGGGGTGCACGAGGAGTCGTACGAGAGCGGTGAACAGGACGATCGCGGCGGCGGCCGCGGCCGTACCGAACAACGGGTGGAGCAGGTCGGCGAGTTGGTCGACCAGGGCAGCGAAAACGGACATGAAGACAGACATGGGTGAGCCCTCCGTGGGTCTCGTCGTGCCGGGAGTGGGCATGGCGACGGGACGACCCCGCGCGGCGGCAGAGAAGGCTTCTGGGAATGCCTACGCGGTGGTCGTCCGGAGGAGATGTCCGGGGGCTCGGGGGCGTGGGCGGCCCGAGGCGTCGGGGTCGCGCTGGGGCAGGAACGCCGTACGGCGGGCCCGGTCGCGGATGGCCGTACGGACCCGGGTGGGCGGTACGGCGGGCGCGCTGCGCGCGGTGAGGAGGGCGCAGACGGCGAGGGCGGTACCGGTCGCGGCGAGCGCGACGACGGCCGGGAGGCCGGCGGTGTCCACCAGCACGAAGGGGAGCAGGAAGAAGAGCAGCAGGGTGGTCGCCCGACTGCGGTTCATGGTCCGCCCCCTCTCCCGACTGCCGTGGCTACGGTAACTACCGTTCTCGTACTGCCCGTTATACAGGATCGCTCTCGATCGGCTGGAGCAGTCGTCGCGGTTTGAGGAGCGCCCGGCCGACCGGGTCCGCCGGGTCCGGATCGAGTCCGGGGCCCGGGTCCATGAGGACGTCCGCGACGGGGACGACGAAGCCGCAGGCGGGGCACTCGCCGTAGGAGCCGAGTTCGGTGCCGCAGTCCGCGTGCCGGAAGTAGCGCAGCTGTGTCTCGCCGTACTGCTCGCGCTTCCACCGGCCGAGCGAGCGCAGCACCGGCCACAGGGCGATCCCGCGCTCGGTGATGACGTACTCGTCGCGCGGCGGGGACTCCTGGTACCGGCGCTTTTCGAGGATGCCCTCGGCGGTGAGTGCCTGGAGGCGGGAGGCGAGGACCGCGCGCGGGATGCCGAGGTGGGCGAGGAAGTCGTTGTAGCGCCGTACGCCGTAGAGGGCGTCCCGGACGACGAGCAGCGTCCAGCGCTCGCCGACCACCTCCAGCGCCCCGGCCATCGAGCATTCCTGTCCCGCGTAGTCCTTGCCCAGTGACATGCCACCCACCTTAGCCACATTCCGAGAAGTAAGTTCAATGAACGAACCTTCAATGCTACGGTACTCCGCATGACTAGGTTCAGTGAACGAACCCTCACCGAGGTTCCCGAAAAGCACCAGGTCACCGAGGTGGGCGTGCCGCACCCCCGCGCCACCCTCGCCCTGACCAGCGCGGCCACCGCCGTGGCACTCATGACGTACACCGCGCCGATGGTCACGCTCCCCGACATCGCCGCCGCCCTGCACACCCCGCTCTCCGCCCAGGCCTGGCTCCTGAACGGCACTCCGCTGGGCCTGGCCGCACTGCTCCTGGTCGCCGGCAGCCTCGCCGACGACTACGGCCGCCGTCGGATCTTCCTCGCGGGCACCTTCGCGCTCGGCATCACGACAGCGCTGTCCGCGCTCGCCTCCTCAACCTGGCTGTTCACGCTGACCCGGATCGCACAGGGCGCGTCCAGCGCGGCGCTGCTCGCCAGCAGCCTGGGCCTGATCGTGCACGCCTTCCCGACCCCGCGCGGACGCCTGCACGCGACCGGCGTGTGGGGCGCGTTCGTCAGCGGCGGCATAGCGGTCGGCCCACTGGTGGCGGGCGCGATGCCGGACTGGCGGGTGGCCTACGGCGTGCTCGGCGCGGCGGCGATCGTGGTGGCGGCCCTCGGCGTCCGTACGTTGTCGGAGTCCCGCGCGCCGCGCGGTGGACGCCCCGACCTCGCCGGAGCGGTCACCTTCGGGCTGGCCCTGGTCGCCCTCGTCGCCGCCCTCACCCTGGGCCGCGACGGCTGGCTGCGGGCGCCGGTGGGCCTGCTGTTGCTGGCGGCCGTGGTGCTGGTCGGCGTCTTCGCGCTGATCGAGCGCCGGGGCGGCACGCCGATGATCGACCTGAGCCTGCTGCGCCACCGCCTCTTCCTGGCCTCCTCGGCGGGCGGCCTGTTCACGGGCCTCGCGGTGATCGGCCTGTTCAGCTTCCTGCCGACGCTGTTGCAGCAGACGCTGCGCCTGTCGGCGATGGACACGGCCTGGCTGTTCCTCCTCTGGTCGGGCCTGTCCTTCGGGGTCGCCCTCCAGGCCCGCCGCCTCGCCGGGCGCGTCTCCTCCCGGCACCAACTCGCCCTGGGTTTCCTCCTCCACGCGGCCGGCGTCCTGACGATGCTGGGCGCGCTGGGCTCCGGTTCCTGGCTACGGCTGCTGCCGGGACTGGTGATCGCGGGCGTGGGCAGCGGACTGCTGAACGCCGCGCTGCCGCTGCTCTCCGTGGAGTCGGTACCGGCGGCACGGGCCGCGATGGGGTCGGGAGCGCAGCAGACGTTCCGGTACATCGGCTCGTGCGCCGGGGTCGCGCTGACCATCGCGATCGCGACGTCGGCGGGCGGTGGGCTTGCTCGGGGTGCGGACATCGCGATGGTGGTGTCGGCGGGACTCGCTGTGGTGGCGGCGGTGAGTGTGGGGGTGTTGCGGGAGCGGGCGTGAGGCGTCTGCCGTACCCGCCCGGGTGTGCGGGAGCGGGGTGAGCGATCCGCCGCCGGCACCCGTCCCGGTGTGTCCCGAGGTCCGAGGTCAGGGGCGCTCCCCCGGCTTGTTCACGACACCCCAGGCGGCGCGGGCCGTGGTCATCTCGTCGGGGTCCGTGCCCGGCGCGGGCGACGCCACCGCGTACGGGCGGCCGTCGGCACCCTTGGGGATCACGACCGGCGCGGCGTGCTGGGTCTCCCCCAGGTACGCGTACGTCTTCGGGTCGAAGAACAGTTCCTGCTTGCCCTGCCAGCCCGAGGCGGTGCGCTGGGCGTAGTTCACGGTGACGCCGATGGCCGCCCGCCCGATGGGGTCCTTGACGCCCTTCTCCACCCGGGCGCCGGGGATCTTGGCCAGCGCCCGGAAGAGACCGGCCTGCGCGTTCGGCGGGATCAGGACGGAACGGTAGAGGACGTCGATCTCCCGCCAGTCGCGCTGCGCCGCGGTCTCCCCCTCGATGTCGCCGAGGGCGTGCTCCTTGCGGATGGCGGCCATCATGCGGTCGGGGTCGCTCGGGAGGGTCGCGAGGAAGCGGTAGAACTGGCGCTGGGACCGGTCGTCGGCTCCCGCCTCCTTCCACTTCTCCTCCTGGTTGGGGCCGTACCAGACCTGGAGTTTGTTCGGGTCGAAGTCCGAGGTGTCTCCCGGGCGTGGGAAACCGGGCAGGCTCGCGGAGCCCGTGCCGTCCCAGCGGGTCCACTGCTCGGTGCTTTGGGGCTTCCCCTGGTCGAAGGAGGTGTTCTTCTCGTAGACCCACTGCTTGGGGCCGGGCTCGGTGGCGCCGATCTTCTCGACGGTGGCGGCGGCCAGTTCGAGGGTGTCGGCCGAGGCCTGCGCGGACAGCAACTGACGGCCGCCGGAGGTGGCGGACGGGGTGGGGGCGGTGCCCGGGGTGTCGTGGGTGAGGGAGACCACGGCCCCGCCGGTGACGACGAGGCCCGTGGCCGCCGCCGCGGTCAGCAGGACGAATCTGCGGCGGGGCAGCGGAAACCCGTGCACCGCGGCCGTGGTGGGACGCGGCCGGTTCCGGGCGACGGCCTCCTGCCGGAACGCCTCGGTGAGCAGGGCACGTTGGGGCGCGAGGCGGTCGCTGTCGGGCAGGGGGACGTCGGTACGCAGGGGGACAATGGCGCGCAAGGGGACGTCGGCGCGCAGGGCACGTGCATCGGCCGGCTCGTTCATGCGGGATCACCTTCTGATACGTGCGGTTCGAGTGGTGGGACGGCGGCACCGGCGGTACCGGCGATCTCGTCGGACTCGTCGGACTCGCCGAACGGGCTGTACGGGCCTGCCGTGACGCGCAGTTTCCTGCGGGCCCGGTTGAGCCGGGACCGGACGGTGCCGACCGGGATGTCGAGGGCCTCGGCGATCTCCTGGTAGCTGAAGTCGGCCCAGGCGAACAGGAGCAGGGCGTGCCGGTCCCCCTCGGAGAGGGCGGCCAGCGCCTTGGCCAGGGGCCGGGACGCGGCCTGCGCGGTGACCCGGTCGTCGGCGGAGTCGGTCCAGGTCTCGGCCACCGGGTCGCGACCCGTGCGGGCGAGCAGCTTCAGCGCCTTGACCTCCTCACGGCGGTGCCGGCTGATCAGCTTGGCCGCGATGCCGTGCAGCCAGGGGCGGACACCGGCCAGGCCGCTGTCGTAGCGGGCCCTGATCCGGAAGGCCGTCAGGAAGGTCTCGGCGGTGACGTCGTCGGCCGCGTCACGGCCGAGCCGCCGGGCGACGTACTGATGGATGGTGGGCGCGTGACGATCGAACAGCACGGCGAAGCGCTCGGGTTCGTCGAGCGACGCCGCGACCAGCACGGCGTCCGGCAGCACGGTGTCCGGCTGCACGGTGCCTGGCAGCGCGGTGTCCGCTCTCGCGGTGCCCGCTCTCGTAGTGCCGTTCCCCCAGGAGGAGCGGCACAGTGGATCGGAATCGGTCATCGGCGGTCCGTGTGGTCGGAGGAAAGGGACAGCGTTCACCAGTACTTGCCGACTGACCGGAATCGGGTTCACGGACCGGGTTCATGGATCGGGTACACGGACCCCCAGTGTCAGGCGCGGGGCCGCATGGAGGTGAGCGTGCCCCAGACGACCATGCGGTACCGGGAGGTGTACTCCGGGGTGCAGGTGGTGAGGGTGATGTAGTACCCGGGTCGGCTGTAGCCGTAGGGCGGCTTGACGGTCGAGCGGGGGATCGGCCGGATGACGCCGGAGTCGGCGGCGGAGGTCTGCGGCAGGATCTTGTCGACCGTGTACGTGAAGGTGGCCGCGCTCGTCTCGACCTGGACGGTGTCCTTGACCCGCAGGTGGTTGAGGTACCGGAACGGCTCGCCGTGGGTGTTGCGGTGCCCGGCGAGCGCGAAGTTCCCTGCCTGGCCCGGCTGTTGGGTGCCGAGGTAGTGGCCGACGTACCCCTTGTTGAGCACGTTCCCCTTGCTGACGCCTTCCGCGATCGGGACGCGGAGGTGGAGGCGGGGGACGGTGAGGACGGCGTAGGCCTGGGAGCGGTCGGGGGTGGTGGCGGAACCGGGAGAGGTGGTGGGGGTGGATCCGTCGGTCGAGGTGGTGGCGGTCGGGTGGCTCGGTGAACTACCGCCCGCTGTACCGGAGTTGGCCGACGGAGTGGCGCCTCCCCCTCCGCCGGGTGTCGCCCATTGCCGTTCCAGGGCCTGGACTTGATGGTCGGCGCCGCGGCGGGCCTCGCGGTTGGTCCACCACAACTGGTGGACGACGAGGAGGAGCAGGACGACCCCGGTGGTGACGAGCAGTTCGCCGCCGGTCCACAGGGCGCGTCGGCGCAGCGCACGGCGTCGACGGCTGCGGTGCTGCACGACGGGGACCCGCATGCGTACGCCTCCTTCACCCACCGGCCGCCCTTCACCCACCGGCCGCCCGCACGATAGGCGGCGGCCTCCGAACTCTCCAGACCTGCGCCCTCTCCGACCTGTTCGGCTCTTCGTACACGGGTTTTAGAAAGGGGTGTCACAACCCTCGACAACCTCACGCACCACACCCGATGCTTCCTGATGGCACGAGCCGGGGGGATGGCCGACGCCGGTGGGACGACCGGCGGTTGAGCGAATCGGGAGTAGAGATGATCCGACGCAGAACCCTGCTGGCCGCAGCGGGTGGTGGTCTCCTCGGCACCGCCCTGGCGACCGGCACCGCACGCGCCGACGCGACGATCGCGGTCAACCCGGCGACGAAGTACGGCACGTGGGAGGGCTGGGGCACCTCGCTCGCCTGGTGGGCGAACGTCTTCGGCGCCCGGGACGACTTCGCCGACATCTTCTTCACCACCAAGTCGACGACGTACAACGGCACTTCACTGCCCGGCCTGGGCATGAACATCGCCCGCTACAACCTCGGCGCGTGCAGCTGGAACTCGGTGAACGGCGAGTCGATGGTCGCCTCCGCCAACATCCCGGCGTTCAAGCAGATCGAGGGCTACTGGCAGGACTGGAACAACGAGGACCCCACCTCCTCGGCCTGGGACTGGACGGCGGACGCGACCCAGCGGGCGATGCTGGTGAAGGCGACGTCACGCGGGGCCACCACCGAGCTCTTCGCCAACTCCCCCATGTGGTGGATGTGTTCGAACCACAACCCGTCGGGCGCGTCGGGCGGCGGCAACAACCTCCAGACCTGGAACTACCGCCAGCACGCCTCCCACCTGGCAGCCGTCGCCCTCTACGCGAAGAACAACTGGGGAGTGAACTTCGCGACGGTCGAGGCCTTCAACGAGCCCTCGTCGAGCTGGTGGACGGCGACGGGTACACAGGAGGGCTGCCACATGGACTCGACCGTCCAGGCGGCCGTACTCCCGTACGTCCGCAGCGAGTTGGACGCGCGCGGCCTGACAAGCACGAAGATCTCCGCCTCGGACGAGACGAGTTACGACCTCGCGCGCACGACGTGGAGCGCCTTCAGCTCGACGACAAAGGGGTACGTGAACCGCGTCAACGTCCACGGCTACCAGGGCTCGGGCGGTCGTAGGGACTTGTTGTACACGGACGTGGTGACGACGGCGGGCAAGGCCCTCTGGAACTCGGAGACCGGCGACAGCGATTCGACGGGCCTGACGATGGCCAGCAACCTGCTCTACGACTTCCGCTGGCTGCACCCCACGGCGTGGACGTACTGGCAGGTCATGGACCCGTCGTCCGGCTGGGCGATGATCGCGTACGACCAGAGCACGCTCGCGGCCGGCGCGGTGCAGACGAAGTACTACGTGATGGCACAGTTCAGCCGCCACATCCGCCCCGGCATGACGATCCTCGACACGGGCGTGAGCTACGCGGCGGCGGGTTACGACGCGTCGGCGAAACGGTTGGTGATCGTGGCCGCCAACACAGGCTCGTCGTCGACGACTTTGACCTTCGACCTCTCCAAGTTCACGACGGTGGCGGGGGGTTCGAGCGGTCTGGTCCCGCGCTGGAACACGGTGACGGGTGGCGGGGGCGACTTGTACGCCGCCCACTCGGACACGTATCTGAGCGGCAAGACGGTGAGCGCGACGTTCGCGGCGGGGGCGGTGCAGACGCTGCAGATCGACGGAGTGGTGATCTGACCCCGGGATCCCAAGTTACGTACGGCGGCGGGCGGTTCGGCCTGCTCGCCCTGGCGCTCGGCGGTTTCGGAATCGGTCTCACCGAGTTCGTGATCGCCGGGCTGCTGCCACAGGTGAGCCACGGCCTGAACGTGTCCACGGCGGCTGCGGGCTGGCTGATCTCCGGCTACGCGCTGACGGTCGCGGTGGGCGCGATAGCGGTGACGGCGGCGACGGCGTCCCTGCCCCAAAAACCGGTCCTGGTAGGCCTGGTGGCCCTGTTCGTAGCAGGCAACCTGCTGTCGGCACTGGCCCCCGACTACGGCGTGATGCTGCTCGGCCGAGTGGTGGCGGCCCTGTGCCACGGCTCGTTCTTCGGCATCGGCTCACTGGTCGCCCGCCGCCTGGTCCCTCCCGAACGCGCCTCGCGGGCAGTCGCGTTGATGTTCGCCGGCCTGACGGTGGCGAACGTGCTGGGGGTGCCGTTCGGCGCGCTCGTCGGCGAACGGTGGGGCTGGCGGGCGACGTTCTGGGCGATCACGGCGATCGGGGCGGTGGCGTTGATCTCCATCGCCGTACTGGTACCGGCGTGGGCGGGAGCGAGGGGTGGCCGCGCGGACCTCCGTACGCAGGTGCGCGCCTTCCGCTCCACCCAGGTGTGGCTGACCCTGACGGCCACCGCCCTCGGCTACGGCGGCATGTTCGGCGCGTTCAGCTACATCGCGTACACCTTCACGCGGGTCACGGGTTTCTCGACGACGGACGTGGCGTGGCTGTTGGTGGTCTACGGCACAGGGCTGGTCGTGGGCAACATCGCGGGCGGCCGGGGCGCGGACCACAACCGTGACGTGACGCTGCTGGTGTCCCTGACCGGCCTGGCGCTCACGCTGGTGGCCTTCGGCCTGCTGGCGAGCAACCGCCCGGCGTCGGTGATCCTGATCTTCCTCCTGGGCGTGTTCGGCTTCGCGACGGTCCCCGGGATGATCACGCGGGTCACGGACGCGGCCGGGGGCGTACCGCTGGCGGCGAGCGCGAACGTCTCCGCGTCGAATGTGGGGAACGCGGTGGGGGCGTGGTTGGGGGGCGTGGTGATCA
>Ga0307507_10012783_pt1 | contig 10305 bp, 10 predicted proteins | sample 7_EM_MG_FD_207223 | JGI IMG/M metagenome (GOLD analysis project Ga0307507, IMG submission 207223) | Populus trichocarpa ectomycorrhiza microbial communities from riparian zone in the Pacific Northwest, United States - 7_EM | ecosystem: Host-associated > Plants > Roots > Unclassified | place... | reverse complement strand
TCGGAGGGGGGCCTCAGCAGCGCCAGCAAACTGCACGTATCTTCTGGAAACCAGAGCGGGAGCAGCGAGGAGCTGAGGTGGGGGTCGCTGCTCGATGGAGGATGGCGACGGGAGGGCAAAACCAGAGCCAGCAAAGCCAGAGGCAGCGGCACGGGGCACAGCAAAGGGCGCAGCCTCAATACGAGGTGTTGCATGAGGAGGGGAGGGGGACGACACGTCACGAGAATGGCGATAGTCAGAGTCAGAGGGGGCGTCCAGTCGGAAACCCAGGCCGTATAGGCGCTACTCACCAGGAGACAATGCGCGCAAAAAGGAGGAAGGAGGGGCCGAACCATAATTGGTCGACGAGGACGGAGGAGCCCCAGAAGGGACCAACCTAACAGGGGAGGGTGTGGGTGAGGGAGCTGAAGGGGCTGTTATGGGGGTAGTAATATTCTAAGAACGAGCGAATATACTAAGCCCGATTGTTGATAATACGGAGAATATGTCTAGGGAGACGAAAGTAAAATCGTAAGGTAGGTAGATTGATAAATGTTTGTTTTAACGTGTATATATTGTTAAGGTCTCTTCTCCGTTGCTTGATAGATGATAGCAGCTACGAAGACACCTCGATATTTATATTCCGCGTCTGGGTGTTCACGGGCTACATAATCTCTTCCTATAACTAAGTATCTTTCTTTCACCTAGCTCGACTTCTTTGAAGTGGGAGCCCGACTTGACCCTGAACATCCGTTATTTTTCTACTCTCGTTTGCGCAACTTATTGCCACGTATGCCTCTCTCATGGGGAGGGTGTAGTGCCCGTCCACCTAGATGGCTATACGAACATGTATTCATTGCTAAATAGATTTACAAATAATCTCCATGTGTTCGCATATCAGACAATTATTCGCTGGGATAGAAGATTGCCAATCCTCAAATTGTCGGCTCCGTTTAGACGTGGTCTGCAGGAAGCATTCACTAGTCTTATCCGGCATTACACGACTCTTTCCTATCGATCGAACCAATGGTTACGACTATAGTTATCCGTCTCATGCCAACAATCCCTTTGGGAGTTCCCCAACTCTCTTTCCGAGCATAGTGCATTCCTACTGGTTACTGGGCGTCTTTCCAGACCGAGGAAGGCTAACTAAAGTAGATACGTCCTGTGAGTTTGTATCTACTTTTTGATACTCAATCTTGTAGTGCTTGTAACTCTGTGCGACGTCATCCAATCGGGATGCTTTCACCTGCATCAGGTGCTCTGAGGTCTCCTCTCATATATCCTGCGAACAGGAACCGGTCGGTCGGACGGCCGCGATGTATACGGTGTCGCAAGTAGGGTCTTCTTTACTTATCTCTTTGGTGAAGGGACACAACTTCCCCGGCGGCGTATGGTGACCTACTGCCCCAACGTCAGGGCTGGAGGGGGGTGTTGCTAAGTCTTTTTTAGAGGTTCGTGCGCAGAGGTAGGGTAACTTGACCCTCTTATCCTTCTGGGAGCTCTGTGCCTAACAGGGGGGCGCCCACGAAGGCCATAATGGCGAGGGGACCATGAGGTCTGAAGCTAGAGGGGGAAGGGCACTCCCTGAGCTTATGCGCTGGGAAGGATCTGCGGAGTTCGAGGAGGGGGAAAACGGAGAGTCTTCCAAAAGTTGATGGGCGTAAAGCCCAAGAGTAGTGCCGCGATCAAAGCGACAGTCTGGGGAGCATCCACAGGTAAGGAGAACAGCATTAGCGGCTGCCTCCACAAGCGAGAAATCATAGAAACCCATGCGGGCCACCAGATCTCGAACCACCGCGTCGTGTCGTGAGGTCGTGTTAGGGCAACCGTGAACATGGGCAAACTCAATAGAGGTATAAGAACACCCAGAAGCAGCGTAAACAGTACAGGTAACGGGCACTAGGCCACGTTCCCCAGGAGGAGGAGGTAGGTCGTAAGGAGAAGCCATCCTCAGGGCAAAAAGGTTAAAAACCACAAACAAACAGCAAAATAAAGCTCACGATAATCAGGATAGGCCAATCAGATGAAAAGATAACCACAGAGAGATGTCCTCTAGCAGCTTGCCAGTTTTCTATTTTGTGCATTGAGAACTGGGACCTAATGTGTCGAGAACTGTAGCATTAGGGCTGGTTGACCAATTGTATATGGGTTTCTAGATTTCTGAACCTTTTCAAATCTGAACCACCCCCTCCCCCCCCTAGTTCAGATTTTAGAAAATCTGGAATTTAGAAGTTGATTTTCTAGATATTAGCGTGAAAATATGCCAAGACCACTTCTAAATCCCTTCCAGATTCCTACGGGAAGTCCTCCAATAAAATATCCTACAATGCAGCATCAGGAAAATGTCGGAGCGTGGTCCAAGGTGGTCCTGAACGCTCCTGGTCCACCAAAGGGGGTCGTGGTCCCCGTGGTCCACCTGATCCACTCCGATCCATTCTGATCCACACTTTTTCAAATTTTAACAAAAATGTGGACCAGGGTGGATCAGGGTGGACCATGAGGACCAGGGGGACCATAAACCCCCTTGGTGGACCAGGACTGGTTTTTACATTTTGCTGATGCAGCAGATCCGTATTACAGCCTTTACACTTTACAACAGGACTTCGAATGGGGTTGGCAAAAAGGCTAGTAGTTCGAGAGGGTCGGGAAGGGGTAAGGACTTTGTATTATAGCCTGGTCAAATGATGTACCAACAACATGATAACTATCCCTCGGGCCCCGCGAAAGGGTAAAATTCAGTGCTAGGCACCATACCAAAAGTAGCCACCGAATAGCTGTTGTTCTTGGGGTCAAAATTGGACTTTTCAGACAATGACTAACTCAGCACCAAGATAGCTACTATATTCTCTAGGAAATCATAAAATTCATTTCATTTCAAATCCAGTTCAGCCCTCCCGACATCAGATTTATTTCCCTGCTTTACCCCGCTCAAGGGATAGTCAACGATGCAAGGCTGGCTGGCATGTAAAATGAAAGCACGGTACTGTAATTAGAGTACTAGGACAGAAACTTTGGTACAGTGACTGGGGTGCAATGTAACAAACTACAACCCTACCATTCTCGCATACCGGTATTGCCATTCCTCATGATGTCGAGTTACATCACTGGGCCCCTGCCAGACTTTGAGAAAAGGCAAGTAATTCCTCCTAAAAGCTAAACATTCTCATATTCCCAAATTGGGAAATAATTAAATTGCTCTCTCATAGCTCTTGAAATTTTTTACCTGAAATATCAAAAGTAGGGTATAGACAAAAAAAAAACCTCTTTATACTAGTAGGCAAGCCTAGAAATCTTGGAAACCATATCTGGTATTATCCTACTAGAGGATCTAGAAAGGTATTCTATCAGACCCCAATAGAATTATGTAAATAACGTTGCTACTTAGGCTTCAATTAGCATAGATGCTCTTTGACTCAATGGATGTTTAAAAGAAGAAAGCAAAGAAAAGAGGTTAGCTTTTATGTTAAAGTATAAGGATTGAGCAAAAGAGAATTTTAAAAACAATATTTGAAGTAATAAATATTTTGTAAAAATGTTCAAAAGATCTTAGAAGGGTTTAAATATTCAGAATAGCTAATGCGGGGTTATTATATTATCAAGAGGTAATGAGATAAAGAAGTTTCATCCTTTTCCACACGTAGGATTAGAATCCTAATTTTGAACTATTAAGCTTTCTTCACTTGTCAACTATAGTTAAAATTCGGCCATATACGGACATAGGAAAATCTTAACCAGGATTTAAAGAATGGGAATATAGAAGAATTAAAGCAGCCTAGCGCTCTATATAGATATGAAGGATGAGAATGAAACCTACTCTTTTTAGGAAGGGTCATTCAAGCAAGGGTTAGATGGACCTTGGGGGATTGAAATGTAATAGGTTTCTTTTTCTAGCCATTGCCTTATTTTCTACTTCCAGACGCCCTCTGGCTTTGTTTATATTGCACCTACGGTAGCACCTTGGTTGTTGCGGCATCTATGATGTAATGTTTCATCTTAAACCCATTGCGCCTACACAGTTCTCCTCTGAGGGTTAATGCGGAATAAGCAAAGTCTCGTACTGCCTTCATCCTATGAAGTGCCGCAACTTCTTAAATATCAGCTAAAAAATTACCCCAGAAACGAGCCGTTATATTAGGGATCACCACTTGGCCCCAGCCGTGAGCGAAACAAACCCCCTGCTCGGAGTACTGTAGCTAAGCCCCCTTGCCCAAATCATCACTCCTATAATACCCCCTTCATATCCCGTGGCAGAAGAATCGGGATTGTGAGATGGAGTCAACCATTACGACGAAGGCTGATTAGGCATGTGATATTACTCGCCGTTTTATAACGCCGGCATTCCTAAGGAGCTGTTTAGCTGAGGAAGAATATACCGTTTTTACGGGAGGGTCATAAGATCAAGAGAGCGGGTGGGGGCGGACGGAAGTTCATACCCCACGTTTGCACATGAGAAACTCTGGGTTTGCCTTACGAAAACGGCTCAAAAATCGTTCCGTATCATTCTGCCGGCGCTCCTCCAGATCGTCAGGCAAAAACCTTCTCTGCTTACGCGATCACCCTGTGCCCTTGCCGGTGGCCCTGCTTTTCTTCATTTTCCCATATTGTCCAACAATATCCCCGCCATCTCGGGAACCAGGTTCACACTTCCTTTTTCTTGTATTATCTTAATTTTAGCTTTTTTAATTTTTTTTTTCACTCTTCGCCTTTCCGAGGGCAACTATAGTAGCCTAGCTACCGAATTCGCAGTAGTGCCACCATTACGGGCATCGATGAATCATCTTCCCCAAAGAAGATGGAAGGCTCCTCGATAGGAATTTGCAACTCCCGGTTCCGCAGGATCGGTACCGTACCTGCATTCCGCCGCAATGCCTTGACGCATTGCGCTAAGGAAGCCTAAACTTTTAATTGTCGTCCCGAGATGTGCTCGAGTACAAGGCTGACTGATCCTTGCTGAATGTGTCAACCCATGCGGGAAAGAATGGGAGATGGCTTGAACTTTGCCCCCGTGAGTTATTAGGATAATCGAAATGATTTGGTTTCGTATGCTTATCTCCCTATCTGATCACAGCTAATCACTCTTTCGCATCCACGGCGCTTAAATCGCTCGCAAAGATGGGCTGATGAGGGCTGCAAACGTGGCTCCGATGACGGCAAAAGGTTCCTGGGAGATAACCCCACCATCATGTCCTTACCTCCCAGCCCCCATCCCCCGAGAGGCTTCCTCGTGAAACATAAGGCCTTTCATAAGATTCACCAGCAGAACCCCCAAAAGTCCCAAAGCTGCTTGTAAAAAGTTTTCCACGACAACGAGATATTAGCTGCCGTTGACCCGGGCCCGCATTCATGGCCACTCTCATACTTCCATTTCAATGGTAAGCCCGACATGGACGACTCTATGAAACTCACCCTTTCATTAAAAGGCATGCACCTCATGCGCTCCACCACACAACCAAAACGCCTGCGCAGCATTCCCAAACAATCCTGAGCCAGCAGGCCCACGGATTAGTGTCCAGGTAAGGATAAGGTTAAAATCACCCTTAGAAAAGCTATGATCAGAGAAAGAACCGAAACCAAACACTAGTGTCATGCTCTACACTACCGTATTTCCTTGCTATCTACCTATCGCCTTGCAGCCGCTGTTAACCGGGCGACACATATCGATTATAAGGTTGGCCAAGGGCTGGTCTAAAGGTGGGATGAATCAAGGAAGATGACACAAGCATGATCAAGTTTTGCGTCGAAACAGGTCAGTGACTGAGGTACCTAGGACATCAGGGGGGTGGGGATGTTGAATGAAAGGTAGCTTAAGGCTGAAGTGATATTTAACCCCAATAAACTTGTTTGCATATCAGACTGCGTCCTTTCTCTGCCCTAGACCATTAAAGAGAGAAGGAAAGATTCCCAAGAACGCTGGGGAAAGAAAGGGAAAAAAAAAGGTAATAGGTAGCCAGTGGACAAAGTAAAAGAAAAAGGAGGAACCAACCTTTACCCCTCCTGTAGCGAAAAAAGCAAAACTTAGACTACCTTTTTTCCCATAACACCCGCCACGTCACTAAAGAGCTTTAACCGGGTTTCCTTTTTTTTTTTCATGGAGTAGAGTCAATGCGATACTTGCGGATAAGAGGAGGATTCACTTTCGGCTCTCATATCCCATCGTGCCAGCTCCTCCTATGGTACCAGTACTTTGGAGCACAATCCTGCACACATATCAGCCCTTACTCACCCCGGGCCAGCCAGTGGTCAGAGATTCAAATGGGGATATCGTGCTAACAAATACTATTAAAATTACACATGACACAAAAAAAAGCACCCCTCTTGGCCACCCCAAAAGTCTCCTCAATCCCGATCCGGAGCATGACCGACCGGGCATGAGCATTCTATAAAAAGGTTCTTTATGTTCATTTTTTCGGAAATCCCCTCTAGGCCTTACATCGCGAGACATACAGGAGCTGTGAAACAGTGAGTACTAGTAGCGTACCTGAGCGTGGGCGCAACATGATTGCAATGGAGATCGAGTGAGAATTCGTGCATTAAAACTTGGCGTGTAATTGTCCTTGTGCTGTGCCGTGGGGGAGCCAACTATAGCAGTGTCGGGGTGAGGGATAGATAGTGAGTGGAAAGATTTGGAATAAATTTCTCTTAAATCTCGTCATTTCAATGAGTGAACTTGGACGAAACCTGAGGGTAGGTAGGTAGGGGCGGGGGTGGGATGAGGTAACTTTATGTGGATGCATTAATATATCGATATTAATGATATCGTGGGTACTTACCTATGATACCAGTATGGTATATCGTATCCCACCGGGGGCAATACAAATGCCAAGTAGGTGATGTGTTCGTCGTGCACTGTGCGCTAAAGGCGGCAGAGCTAAGAAGGAAGGGCTGGAAACCATACTTGCCGTACTATAACAAACTGATTGGCCTTTGCGCTTGTTCCGCTGCGGTAAGTTCCCGTGTTTGTGGTTGCCCTTCTGATTTGCGATGTTTTTCTTCCCGCCTAAGCACGCACCCATAGTACGCCAACTACGCGATGGTTATTCGTTGGGGTGGAAGTTCTTGCCGGATTAGTGAACTTGAGAAAGGATCAAAGGGCCGGATTGAAAATATGTGAACCTCCGGTTTGAGCTCGAGAGGCTGGCTCAGTTAGGTAGATAAAAGTAAGTACGATAGGCAATCGTGATGGATGATGGTGGAGTGTGACGTTGGAGGAAGGGATGCCTATTGCGGGAGCAGATATGGATTGCGAAGATCGTAGTTCCCCAGTAATAGGCAAAGTTGTTGATTGGACATTTAAGGTGATGATGCTATCGTACCAATACGTGCCAACCCAGGTCAGTACACTGATGAACTTAGTCTGGATCATCTTTCCAATCCGTCTACTCAAGAGGAGGTAAGCTAAGCTAAATAACCAACTTCACATGCGATGCTCTGAGTTCGGAGTTCCTCCCCGGCGCCCCAGCGCAGCAGTCTACTCGTAATTGAACCATCTTTCTGACTACGACCACTATCAAAATGGCACTGAGGTCTAAGCAAAAAAAGCTGGATTTGGATAGTATGCAATACCAGCCAGGTTCACAAACGTCGTTCAACAAGTGCAAACCGGTATAGCACAGTGCTTGTATCCCGGGCATTCTCTCTCCTACCAGGTTCAAGGAACCAACTAACCTCCCAATCAGCGAACTTCCAACCCAATTCCTCCCCCTCCCCCACGGCCTATCTAAGCCGTTTATCTTGGCCCACGACAAAAATAATAATAACAAACCCTCCCTACATAACGTGGCTTACATGCCAAATCCCCCCCCCAAAACAAATCCCCAACCGGGCCGAACCAACCACTAGGGGCACGGACCTTGATCGTCATATCACAAGAAATAACCCCCCACCAATCCGGTGAATCGGAGAAATCCAATTGAAATCCCGCCCCCTAGATCAAAAGAGTGGAAAATGTCACTAGAATACAACCCTTTTTTACCTTGCTTTTTTTTTCCGCCTTAAAATAACCTCCTCGAACACTCGAGTGCTGATGCGAGTGGGTGCACGTCCCTAGTCGCTGAAGATCGCGGAGGGAGTGTGGGAAGGAGGAGAATGGTAAGGGAAAGGAAGGTTCCGAGTGACGGAATAGGTATTCCGCTTGTGCTATTATGCAAGCAAGCATGTAATGGTTATGCTTGTTGGGTAGTTGGTGACAACCATGGGGCTTTCACAGACGGGAATGGTAGGCAGAGAAGTGCTTGCATAGTCGCGGCTGAGAGTTTGGTTCGGGAGCGAGGGAGCCATGGAGGTAGGCTGGAGGGAAATACGGGAGCTATTTTGTCAGATATTTTGATGAGCCTAAAGGATGAGCGGAAAAAGGGCTTTGCTCCCTAGGTGGGGGACGCCAGAGGAGGCACGTGGTATTGAAGGAATGCCATAGGAGCACTAGGAGTGGGAGGAGGAGCATTTGGAGCAGGAGAGTGGTGGAGGAATACGAGAACAAGGGCTGACTTCACTTAGTCTGCAGTGAGGGGCTAAGTTAGCTCCTGAAGGAGGAGTGAAGCATGACATGCAATTACGAATGAAACGGTGGGGGAATATTTAAAATCCGAGCTGAAACTGCTCCTTACTCGTAGTGGTCACCACGGTAACCCTCATAGTGATATCGAGGCTCAAAAAGTTCCCACCAACCGTGCACCTCACTTTCTGCAAGTGGGCACCACAAATAAGCAAAGCAGGGACCCATCGGCCGTCAAAAGTAGAAAAAGGAAAGAAAAAGGTCATACTCGAGTATTGTTCATTTCTATAGCTAACATGGTACTGTACTATAGCGTACAATAAAAAACAAAAGCACATAACAACTATATCATACGAAAAAGGAAAGCATGAAATTCAGTGTGTAAAAAACAAAAACGAGGAGCACAAGTCCCTAGCCAGAATTCTGATGAAATGAACAGGAAATCTATGACAGAGAGAAATAAGAGGAAAAACAACCCCAGCAGGGTATGGTGTATGAAGAGTGAAAAGATATCAACCATTCATACTGGTTAGCCGATTATGCTGCCATAGCCCCCAGAAGCCACGCATGTGATCTGGGTAGACAGAGACGGGTAGAGGTCAAGACGATAGAGAAGGAAGAGCAGCCCCCGTACTGTTAAGGGAGAAACTATCAATTTGCAAGATGACCCCACATCACAGAAACCTAGTTCTTCCACCCCGGCCCCCAGCGGGCCGTTACTTCCCTACCTACGCCATGAAAATGAAAAAGAGAAAGGAATAAAAAAAGAGAAAAACAGGTTAATCAGTAAAAAAATCAGCAAAGAGAAAGGACAACGATAGGCAAAAACAGTATATCAAAAATAGTAGGAAGGCAAGCAGGAAAGGGAAAAGAAAAAAGAAAACAAAAAAACACCCAATGTTTGCGCCATAAAACCCCGTGATTTGTCTAAAAGCCCTCGCCTCTATCGTGCCCATATAGCAGCTTTTGGATCTGTCGATCACCCCAGGGTGTTGCAGGTAAGCAGGTTCTTGCCAGCTTAATAAGCACTGCCCGGGGGCCGAGTCGAAGTCTTGCGCTGTAGCTAGCTTAGTCATCTGCCAGCCAACCAAAGAGTAGATATTGAGTTTCCTTTTCTGTGATTGGCCTACTGATTAATTTCCGTATCTGCGCGCGACCTCAACTCGACCGGGCGAGTACACCCCAGAGTCCACGTCCGGAGGAAGAAGAGAAGTGAAAAAGCAAAAAAAGTAAAAGAAAGAAACTCCATAATTTCCCAGATTTGTTAACGCTACCCCGCAGTCCCCAGTTTATCCATTGCCCACCAGGGAGAAGGCTTTTATGCTGTCCAGTTGGCTGGTTTGTGGTGGGGTGTATGGGATAACAGATGTCCAAGCGCTCTTCGGCGGAGGATAGTAGGAAGAGAGTAGTCGGGCTAACGACATGTGCCTATAACAAACGCAGGAAGCAAAAAGCAGACCCCCTAAGATTAGCATATGATCGAAACGATCCCCCCTCCTCTCCTCCTCCTCGCCCTTCACTCCACTAAGGGCCCTTATTTGGTGCTCAGTGTGACACCGGATTCAAGGTGGGGCAGAAAACGAGAGTGAGCAGGCAGGAAGAGAGGTAGGAGAAAAGAGGGAGAGGAAATGCATTTCACATACTGCTGCATCTCTCGCCCGGTCTTTCTTCTTCTCCAACCACATTGACTATGCACCGCTTGGTCCCCTGACTTGATACGTATAAATTGCACCAAGCTTTGACGAGTAATCTGAAATGTCCTATATTTTTTCAAAAATATTCGAGAAAAAAAAAAAAAAAATTCAAAAGCGGTAGTGAAATTCCGCCAGAAT
>Ga0307507_10012782_pt1 | contig 10305 bp, 7 predicted proteins | sample 7_EM_MG_FD_207223 | JGI IMG/M metagenome (GOLD analysis project Ga0307507, IMG submission 207223) | Populus trichocarpa ectomycorrhiza microbial communities from riparian zone in the Pacific Northwest, United States - 7_EM | ecosystem: Host-associated > Plants > Roots > Unclassified | place... | reverse complement strand
ATCAAATATTTTTTATTATTCCATTAAACTATATGCAATGTCATCACATACAAAATCTATCCAACAATGACTATTTTTCATGGTTTCTTAAGCATGCAACAACAAAAACTGAATTTTTTGTTATGTCATCAAGCAATATCCTTCTAATTTTTTGAATAAAACACAATTAAAATAAAAATAAAAACTGAATTTTTTTAACTGGATCGGACCCGGCAAGAACATAATTAGAATTGCGATCAAATTGAGATTACAGTACGAGTAAATTTAATTCACCTTAAACTATTTTTTTAACAAACAAAAAAAAATATTGTTCACGTTCACGTGAATAGTGCAAGTGAAATCAATTAATTGCACTGGTTTTTTAGGGAAAAAAAACTAAACTTTTCATGCGAACAGTGTGAGTGAATTAATTCACTTGCACTGTTTTTCAAATTTTTTTACTGTTCACGTTAGTGAACAGTGCTACAATGGAGCATGGCTCCACTATTGGTGTTAATGTCTAGACGAGAAGCAGCAAAATACTGCTTCTCAAAAACCTGTGGCACACCACAGTTATAAGTGGGTCCTATGAAAAAAAACTGTTGTTTTAATCTTATTAAACACTAAAAGTTGTGGCTGCGGGTGAACCTCACCCGCAGCCACAATAACAAACATCCACTAATAACGAGTGTAGGGGTGTTTGTCATAGTTTTATATTTTGGTCTTAGTAATTTTATTTAGAAAATACATTACATTAATGTTTTTTTAAATATGTTTAGATGATTTTGATGTACTAGTATATAAAATAAAAACAACTCTAAAAAAGATTGTTTTTATTTATTTTTAAATGAAAATATATTTTTAAATAAATATTTTATATCACCATTTCAAACACCGAAAGTGTTTTCTTACATGTTTTTTTTTTTTTTTTTTGATAATATCATCAAATCTAAACCTGTAGAAATAGATATACTAGTGTATCTCACATGACAAATGTCGCATTGCAAGATCACAAGTCACAAGATGATCACTCATTGAGAATCATTCTTTTAATAAATCAACATGGCAAAAATGTTAATTAAATATAAAAAATACCCATCAACTCATCAATTACTAATTTTTTTTTTCTAAAACTTAGTTGTAAATGCTCATGTAATCAGTGCAAATACATATATATATCATTTGGACATAAGAGGGCGGAAATAACTATGACAGTAACAACATCACTGAAAGAAACTAGAGATCTCACCAATTACAAGAGTTTTTTTTCCAGTTGCCAACCTCGTTATACTCAAAATTGTCACACCGAAGATGGGGATTGTATCATCACATCAGCTCCTCAGGACTCTACCGCATGGCTCTGATGAATCTTGAGTTACTTAAAGCATGATCCAGAGAACATGCAGAGTGAACAAGATCACCTGAAACCAGTGCATCATCATCATCATCATCATAGGTCTCCTCCCTTGTAGATAGATAGGAAAATAGAGCCTGCTGCACGTACATTGCGTAGTAGTAGTCCAGTAGGGTGTGTGGCCCATAGAAATCCGAAAGAAGTAAAGAGGTAGATAGGCCTTGTAATTGCTTCAATAAATTTGTCAAATCTCCTCTCTAGATTTTCTCATCATTTTTTGTTTTGCTTGCATCACCATTTCTTGTAAAGTACACTGCTAAAAAGCCTGGAACAGTGTGTTTTCTAACATTAAAGTCTGAAATTTACAAATCCCAGTTCCTACACCATTTACTTCATTTTAATATTTAAAAAGCTTTTAAGCAACTGAATTTTATAATTTATTAAAATTAGGGTTTTTTACGTATCTGCAAAGAGGTGTGATTCGTTTTGAAATTAACACTTTTTTAAAAACTTGATCTCGTAAACATTGTTCTTTCTTGCATGTATATCTGAAAGAAGTTTAAAGAAAAACGAAAACAAGCTGAATAAATAGTATATTTTATTTATTCAATAAGTTTTATATATAAAAGAATTCAATTAATAAATCAAATTAATTCCTTCAATCTTTCCGAAAGCTGAAACATTTAAGATTCTTTGGAGAAAGTATAAACCTACTGTATTTCAATAACTCTCCTCCCTTATCACATTAGCTTCATTGTGTTAAAATAGCTAAAAGAGCAAAGGACTTTATCTGAAAAATGGTGCTGAGAAGACCTGCCATGAACAGAAGTTGTAACAGAGAGAATCCAGATATTTTGATTGTGATGATTGCAGACGAACAGATAATGAGAGGTGGTGAGGATGACAAAGAGAGGGAAACAATGGGCCCTCAAAAGCCTGCAAGAGAAATGAGTGGCACTGCACCAAAGAGTAATTTGCTTCCTCATCACTCTTTTTTCTTCCTTTCTCTCTCCATCCCCTTGTTTTACTCTTGTGTGGCTCTTCTTTCTCTCTCTCTCCAGTTTAGTCTCCATGAAGGGGTCCATTTTATGCATCTCCCCATCTCACTGCGGAAGCTTTTTTTGGCTTTTGGGTACCCTCTTTCTTGCTTTTTAGTGAGTTTTCAGAATTTTTTGTCCTTTATTTTCGACACCCATTTGTGTTTATGAGCTTTAAAATCTTGTGGAGAGAAAGACGGAAGGAGTCTGAAAATCTGAATCTCAGTTTCTTGGGTTTCGGGTTCTTGAAGAAAAAACCTTACTTTCTCTGATCATGCAAACAAATTAACCATCTTTGTTTTTTTGTTGTTGTTGCTTAGAGGAGGGTGGGGTTAGTGCATGAGTCCTTGTTGCTTTTTTTCTTTTCTTTTCTTTTTGTTATAGAAAAAACAAAAGTTACCACTGTTTTTGGGCTTTTGATTGTGCTCTTAGTTTCATGGAGAAAGAGAAAGAGAAACCAATGATTTCATAGGAAATTTGTGGCTTTTGATTGTAGCTTGTCTGGGTTGTTCGAGGGAGCCTACATATATTGTCAACCAGTCCACTTTGTCTTGTGAGTGTATAAAACTTCTTATGTCTGATTTGGGAAATCCCATGAATCTGCATGAAAATTCTTAACTCTCATTATTTAGCCGTCTACAAGGTATGCTGGTCGACGTTGTATCTACAGGGGCTGTCTCTTCCTGGGTGATCACCATTCAGCAAATGTAAACAAGGTTGGTCATTTTCACATGCTTTCCTTCATATCTTCCTTTTTTATAATTCCAGCACTCCTGCTATGTCCATACATTAGTTCAAAACACATTTGAACTGTTAATTTTGCTTTTCTTTGCGCCTGATGTCAACTGTTTTAGCATACTCGTGCAGAGTTCTTTAGGTCTTTCTTCTCTCTTTTTTCCCTTGCTTTCCTTGGATGCTATTTTGGTGCTCTTTAGGCTTCAGTTACATGGTCTTTATCCCATCTCTGATCTCCCCTTTCTGCTTTTACACGGATAATAGTGCTCGAGAACTCTGGAAGCTTTAAAAGTAAGCTCATCTGCAAATCTCCTATAGCTAACTATTCACTGCATCGGGAATGGTGTTAGTTACATAACATTCTTAGATTACACCTATGTTCTCCCTTATATTGTTGATATGGTTCGTATTGACCCCTCCGTCAACTGTAAAAATTTCGATCCATGCTCTCCTTTCTTGCATATTTTCCATGGCCTGACGGTATTATCACTTGTACAAGACTAGGCTAGGTTCATTTGGGGCTCTGGTGACTGCAACTAAAGAGGCCCCAAGTCATAGATATCTGAACGAGATTGTACATGCTGGCCTTCTTTCACATGTTTTAATGGCTAGTTGTAACTTCTTGAGAATAAACTGTTTTGATGCCTGATGGCAATTTGCTGTACTTCCAACAATTATCTTCACCTTCCTCTATATGTGGGTCAGTAAATGAAAGTGGTTGTTGATGTGCTTCCATGCGTGTGTGAAATGAATGTCCTCGGCTTAATTTCATCAAAATTAAGTTGAAATAACGTAAAATGCACCTATGCTGGAGAAGGCTTGTGCGCCATGGTATTTTATTTTTTTTTACTTTTTTCTGACCTCACAGCCGGGGGTGCCCCTCCCCAATTATTACAATTTGGTAAATTGCAATCATTTGGAATCAAACCTTGCTTAAGTGAAGGAAGTTATCAAGTAAACAGCCATTAGGCTATGCCTGCTTAAAAGTGCATTCTCAATGCTCTAGAACGTTTTCCAGTGAGAGAGAAAATGCAAAGAAGCTTGCAAACTAACAGCCAGATATTGATCGTTTTTCATCATCCATTTTTTTGCTGAATATATACTAGCATTGTTTTTCCTCTAATTATGGTTCTACGGTTTACTATTAGTGTGCTCTGACCTTATCAATTCATTGAAATTCTTCAGTTGAATTTTACTCGACATCAGAAATTAAAACCTTCAAGATTGCCTGCAAGAACTACGCATAGTTCAGCTATGGAATGCTGATTACTGTTCTGTTCATGATCTTCAGTGAGAGGAGTTCCGCATAAGTGCAAGTAACGCTGTTTTGCAAGTGAAAGTGGTCTAACATACAAGTTAAACATAGGAACTTGCTATTTGTGTCTCTTGCCATGTGATTTAATTGATTCACAATATCATGGAGAATGGTTTGTTTAGTGTTCCAATAGATATGGCAGGAAGGAATTCTGTTACCATGGACTGTTCATCACAAAGAACCCCCAACTCACTTGTCCAGTTGGATTCATTTAACCTTAACCACCATAATCAAACATTGGCTGGATTTACCATGCTTCCAACATTGCAAGGAGAACCTATAAGTGATCTCCATGCAAACATTCACTCAGCAAATCGATCTTCATTTATGAACTCAGATGCATTAGTTGCATCTCTTGGAAGGAATGTTGTGGGAGATACTTTACCTGGCTGTTCACGTTCTGCTGGTAACCCTCCGTTTGAAGAGCAGTTTGGGAGTGGAATCCCTAATTATGCACTTGCTACTCTTGTGGCTACAAGAAGTGGTCTTCAAGAAACTCTGAACAACTTGGCAATTTCAGGACCATCAAGCTACCCTTTGGAAGAGTCAAGGTCATTTGTTTCAAATGATTGCACCAATGCTTTGAATTCATCATTTGCGTCATCTTTGAATTATGGATGTGGTGAAGTATTTGGTAGTACGAATGGTAAGGAGGATTTTGACAGGTTTCCTGCTCCCATAGAGCTCAGTGGACGAACACCTTTAAGAGCAGGGTTTCAACCACATTCGTCCGTTGGAAACCTGCAACCAAATGGCTGGATAACATCAAATGGTGTGAATGTGAGTGCAGATGAATGTTTTGCATCTGGTAAACTTGCTAATGAGCTCTCTTTAAGCCTTGCCACATCTCAGCCTTCTGTCATGGATAGCAGAAGTATCCCTGATCAAAGCTCGGAGATCGCTCTTAATCATGTAGCACGCCACTTCTCGAAAGAAACAAGGTTAGGCTCTGAACAAACTTCTTGTAGCAGTAAGGAGCTTTCTTTGAGTTGCAGTTCTTACAAAACTGGTCAATCCTCACAAGTATTATTAGGATCCAGATATCTTCATGTAATACAGGAAATACTTGCTCAAATTGCAAGCTATTCACTGGAGAATCTAGACCAGGGGTTCAAGACTGGAGCAAGTACACTATTCTCTTCAAGTTACGCAATGGAGGGAGGGATGCCGCTGATGGGCTTTGATAAATCTCCTGATGGGAGTGATAGACTTGATATTCAAATGGATCCAGCACTGCAGAAACGGGCACTGGAAGCAAAGAGAACACAATTGCTAACTCTACTGCAAGTGGTATGTCGATTTAATTATTGGTACTAACAAATTATGAAAGTGATAAAATCTTGTCTTGTCATGAATCATGCTTCTGATTAAAATGAATGTAGTAACTCCTTACTTTTGTTATAATCGGTTGATATACATGCTGCACAAACGAGCTCTGTGGGATCAAAATCGAATAAATGTTTGAACATTGAAACTGAACTATCCAAATATTGAAAAGTTTAATGGCAAAGCTGTAATTGAAAAATTGCTTTAATTCAAATATCATTCCCCACCATATTTATAGTATAAATTGCTTGAAGCATGTGTGGTTATCCTATTACTTCTTCTATGGTGAAAGCTACTATCTCTTGTTACTTTGTGTGGGTTTGTTGGACACAACATCGTGGCACAATAACAAGGCACCCTACCTCATATGCTCAGGTTGATGAACGATATAGCCAATGCTTGGATGAAATACACACAGTTATTTCAGCATTCCATGCTGCAACTGAGTTGGACCCACAGATTCACACACGTTTTTCTCTTCAAACAATATCTTTCTTGTACAAACGCCTTAGGGAGCGGATCAGCAACCAAATCCTAGCAATGGGAGCTCATTTGGATAGTGGAGACACCATAGAGACAGAAGGATCTTTTGGAACTTCATACTTACAAAAGCAATGGACTCTCCAGCAGCTGAAGAAAAATGACCATCAACTATGGAGACCCCAGAGAGGCTTACCAGAAAGATCTGTCTCAGTTCTGCGTGCATGGATGTTTCAGAACTTTCTTCACCCGTGAGATCTTCTCTCCTAACTAACCTTGTTAAGAGGCCTTTACTATGGTAAAATGCATTAGCCTGGTTTGACAATCATGCGTCAAAAGTGAGTTATACGTTTGATGTCTTTCAGGTACCCTAAAGATGCAGAGAAGCATTTGCTTGCGGCAAAAAGCGGACTAACAAGAAGCCAGGTACATAAAAAAAGATTGTATAGTTGGATGGAATATTTCAAGAATTTGAAGGACATGCTTATACGCTCTTGTGTTTTGATCACTTGACGTTATAGGATTCAACATTTGATCTGCTGTCTCACAATCTCCTTCACAAAATCTTGGAAATAAACAGGTATCAAATTGGTTTATAAATGCTCGTGTTCGTCTATGGAAACCAATGATAGAGGAGATGTATGCCGAGATGAACAGAAGAAAGGCTCACCAAAACGAAGAGGGAACCAACAGCAATCACAGAATTAGCATATCAGCAATCCAAGATTTAATGTGAGCTAGAGTTGGATGTAAAAATAGACATGGTAGTGACGTGAAGAACTACTTTGTTACTATTATGATTGAATAGGTGGGGGGAAAAAAAAGGCATCCAGCAAATGGATATAACTGTATATAAATGCTCCAAAGTGTTTTTGGGGTTAACATTTTAATCACGTATTTGTTAATTGGGATATGTTCCCTCCACTAGCCATGGATTAACTAAGTGGAATTCTTATGCATGCATTGAACTTGAATTCATGCCAATCTTTCTTTTATTGCAGACCTCATTATATGCACTTATGCAGTAATACGTCTGGCTCGAGCCGCCCCAAATAAACAAGTAAAGAACCCAGCTGTGTTTTTTAAATTCCTTTGCTTGTTAATTCAAAGAAATCTAGGAGGCACAAGTAGCACAAGACACTATTTGCTGTTTATTAGTTTTTTTCAAGGAATTTATTGGGCATCAACAAATTAGTCACATAACAGGTTTTATGTTTTTTTTTTTTCGGGATTTCAATATTTTTTGTCCACTTTAATGACGCTAATAATTTTAAAAGAAAAAAAAAACCTTGCTATGAGAGGCTCTCTGGTCTTCTCATTTATTTTGCACAGTAAATTGATCGATATACCCTTGAAATCAAACAAAAATTAATCCATTAATATATGGTTCAAGCGCGTTTTCATTTTTTGATTATGGTTTTTTTTTTTTTTTTGTAATTTAAGGTACACTTAGGGTTGTTTAAGAAATTATTAAAAAGAATTGATGTGTTTCGCATGGATGCCCTCCATTTCATTTTAGCAATGCGTAGGTCGTCAAACACCATGTTTTATGAAGGAATTGTGATCTCCGCGGCCGCCCTCTATTATGAGACGGCACATGTGGTCGAAAGATATCAAGTTTTATATTAGCGATTTTTTTTATTATTATTTTCTTTTCTTCTCTCCTCACCTCAAATTTCATGTTTGGCCTTTCAAAATTTCAAGATAGCCCTTCAATTGTTTTCTTCTTCAAATTTGATTCGTATTTTTTTTATTTCTATTTATTTTATATTGAATGATTTATTCAATTGAATTTGTTTTGCTATTTAATCCTTTTATAATTTTTTTTTCATATTAGATTTCATCCTTATTTTTTTAATTGTTTATTTTTTTTACATAGATAAATTTTTCAATTTCATATTTTTTTGATTTCGTTATTTAACATTAAATTGGTTGGGAAATGAGCTTATTGGTTGAGTCCAGATATGAAATTTAATGGGTTACAAGTTTGGAAGATTAACTCAAGTCTTGGAGATTTGCTTGGGTTTGCTTGTTTTTTTATATAAAAAAATGAGTATGATTTTTTAGTTTTATTTTCAAAATTTATTTAATTTTAGGTTGGGCACCGTTATTTTCTTATTTGCTTTCTATTGGATGTTTTATTGGTTTTGAAAATGATTCGGGTTATCTTGTCCTTCAACATTGATTTTTTTGGTGATTAAACTTCTTAGTTTTATTCAAAAAAATTTCATCAAGACTACCATGGTTTAGCAAAAAGGTTTGTCGTTGTCAAATTTTTTTTTTCAAGTTTAATTATTGTCATTGCATTTCTTATTCGTATTATTAAATTAGCTAAATTATTAAACTCGGTTGAGTCTAACCTAAGTCTCGAGTTGTTTTTATCTTTCTTATGAACGCTTGCGTCGCCTTGACATCTTTTTTCATGTTGAAAACAAATTAAGTGGGCCGAGGTGTAGTGTGGGCCATTAATTTAGTTATTAACAAAATACCTAAGGGTGTGGCTAAATTTTTATAGTCACATCCACAAAAACTATTCATTGTAATAGTGTTTGGTGTTTTTCTTTTCTTTTCTTTTAGTTTTTTTTCCTTTCAATTTCACCCTTCAACAACCTCATTTTCTTGTTTTTATTTAGTTTTTTTTTAATTTCATCCTTTAATATTAGGTTGTTTTGGAAATTGTTCTTTGTAATTTTTTTTATTAGGTTACATACTTGTCTTATGTATTTATTTATTTTTCTCGATTTTAGCATTCAACATTAGATCTATTAGAAGTGGTGTTTCATAATTTCTTTTGATTTGCTTTCTGTAAATGTATCTTCATTTCATTACCCAAGTCGTGAGTTTAACAGGTTAACTTGCATTGACTCGGGTTATTTGTTTTTTGCTGCTTTTTCTAATTGATATTTTTTTCAATTTCATCCTTCAACATTGAGTTGGTTGGAAATCGAGCTTCGTATTTTTTTTATTTTTTTTTTATAGGGTTATCTTATCTTAAGACCTAGGTCGCAAGATTGGCATATTAACCCGAATTGACTTTGTTCATTTTTTTTAGGTCCTTTTTAATTGGAATTTGTATTTTTATTTTACTTTTTTGTGGGATTATCCTGATCTCATGACTCAAATTAACCTGTTTTTTGCTTTCAATTTCACCTCCAACAACTCAATCTTCTTCTTATTTTTATTTTTTTTCAATATCATTCTTTAATATTAGGTTGTTTAAGAATTAAGCTTCGTAATTTTTTCAATTTGCTTTCTATAGAGTTATTAGGTCTTAGGGATATAGTTTTTTTTTTTTCAATTTCAACATTTAACATTGGATTTGTTAGAAATTGAGATTTATAATTTTTTTTATTAGTTTTTTATGAAGTTACTCTAATCTCATAACTCAAGTCACATGTTTAACAGGATAGCCCATGTTGACTTGGGTTGTTTTTTTTTTTTTTCCATCCTTCAACATTGTGTTAGTTGGGAAATAGGTTTCATAATTTTGTTTACTTTTTTTCTATGGGGTTACCTCAATCTCATGACCTGACTTGTGAAATTAGTGGGTTAACTCGAGTGGTTTTTTTCCTTTTTTAATTTAATATTTATTTTTATTTCTTCCTTAAACATATGGTTTATTAGAAATTGACCAACACAATTTATTTTTATTTGCTTTCTATAGAGTTATATTGGTCTCATGAATCAAGTCACAAATTTGACAGGTTAACCCGGGTCAATCCAATATGTCATTGTCATAATATTTTAAAACAAATATCATTCAATATATCACCAGGTCAATATTTAAAAAATTTATTGTTTAGTATGCATTATATTTTAAGTTCATGATTAAGAAGAAATTATATAAAAACATGTTAGCAACACTTGAATATTTTTTACTTTAAAAAAAATTGATTCAACCCACTAGTGTGGGCCAATGATATATTATTTTTTATAAGGCAATGTATCAAAAATACATCTCAAAATCCTTATTTTATACTATATAATTAAGAGCCTGTAATTTATATATCATAGATGTACAACATAGTTGTGTATAATCTAGATAGTGTTTGGTTAATATCCCGAGACAAAAAAAAAAC
>Ga0307507_10012781_pt1 | contig 10305 bp, 9 predicted proteins | sample 7_EM_MG_FD_207223 | JGI IMG/M metagenome (GOLD analysis project Ga0307507, IMG submission 207223) | Populus trichocarpa ectomycorrhiza microbial communities from riparian zone in the Pacific Northwest, United States - 7_EM | ecosystem: Host-associated > Plants > Roots > Unclassified | place... | reverse complement strand
TAGGAGGGAAGGGGGATGTTGAGGGAAAGGGAGATGTAGGAGGGAATGGAGATGTAGGAGGGAAGGGGGATGCAGGAGGGAGGGGGGATGCAGGAGGGAAGGGGGATGTTGAGGGGAAGGGGGTGTTGAAGGGAACAAGTGGTGCCAGGCCTTCGTCGCCGTTGATGGGGCTAGGTCCTCATCCATTGTTGTACTGCATTGGCATCGCCTAGTCAGCATGTGTCGTCATCGTCTCCTGGTCGTCGTGTGTCGTTGTTCCCTCAGCCTGGTGTCCTGGTCACATCATCGTCGTGTGTTGTCGTCGCCATGCACCATTGTTTCCCTGCGTCGTCGTTACACCTCGCTGTCAGGTTGTCGTCATGTCATTGTTGTCCTCGTCGCGTGCTTGCACCACATCCTTGGCTCACCTCGGCTCGATGTTGCCTGTGTCCATTTGTCGTTGCCCTGTGTCTCAACGAAGTGGGTTGGGACGAATGTGGGATGGGAGGTACTCACCGTGCTGTCAAAAATAAACAGCAACAATGAACGATGACATTGGTTGTTGTTTGTTGTTTGGTTGCCATGTCACAGACTGCGACATGGCACCTGGATTTCATATTAACGAATTGCATAGTGAGGAGGGGTGATTTTACTCACCTGGGGTAGTCACCGCCCATGTCCATTTGTGGGACCTGGCTGTCATTCGTGAGCCGGGCAGTCATTGGTTCTGGTGGGCATTCATTGTCATTTGTGGGCAGCCGTCTTCGTTTGTGGATGGTCATCTTTGTTTTTTGGCCAGTCATGGTGTTGGGGCGTTCGTGGGTTGTCATTGGCGTTGGGCGTTGTATCGTGGTTGCCGTTGGCAGTGTTGTTGGGTTGTGGTTGTGGTTGGTTGAAGGAAGAAGTGATGTCACAGGTTGTGACATTAATGTGATGTTTAAACTCACACATGAGATTACATGTACAATCTCACGTGATTTTCTTGCAGTTTACAGTAAAAACCCCTCAGTCCTGGTCCAACCATGGAAGAGGTGAAATTCAGCCCTCAGGGCTGGTCTCAGTCCTGCTGAGCTCGGGCAAGGCCCACCTGCCAACTTCCACCTCTGAAAACCACCCAAGCTTGGCAGGAATTACAGGGGGACAATAAAGACCTCCCCAGGACCTACCAATGCTGACAAGTGCCCAACACCAATGCCAATGACCATGCACCAGCACCAACAAGCACCCACCATGCACCAATGCCTAAAACTGCCCACCACACACCAACACACCAACACCCATGACTGCACACCATCCACCAATGCCCATGACTGCCCAGGACCTACTACTACTGCACACCAACACCGACGACTGCCCACCACACATCAACACCCACAACTGCCCACCATGCACCAATGGCCAAAAGCACCCACCACACACCAATGCCAACAAGCAGCCCAGTCTCTATCACCCTCTGCCTCACCAAGGCAGTGTATCCCACACTGCCTTCCCATGTCTAGAATTAGTATACTAATAATAGACATGTATCCTTAATTATGAGAATGATGAAATGGAAGAAAATGAATAGAATGATGCAAATAGTGACCAAATTGTAGCTAAAAAAAAAGAAGTATATCCTGTGTAAATGTATCTTAAAATATGACTTTGTTAAGGCTGAAAAAATCTGAATTCCAATGCCATTCCTGGAGGAATGCTTGAATTCTGCTGGATTCCACTGGAGTCCAGCAGAATCCACTGGAATCCAGGCCAATTCTAGTGGAGGCTGGTTCCATTCCAGTGGAATCCAGTGGAATCCAGCAGAATTCCAGCATTCCTGCAGGAATCTGTAGGGCATCAAAAAGTACTGCACAGAAGTGAAATTTTAAATTTTGATACAACTGTGTGACAATGAGCAAGATGACAATGACCATGACACTGATATGGACTGTTAAAGAAAAGTAGACATTTCTAGTGTCAGATTTCACCCATTTGCAGCTGCAAAGAAGTGAAATATTTAGAATTGACACAACCATATGATGACGATGAAGCTGATGATGACAAGCAAAGAAGTGAAATATCCAGAATTGACACAACCTCAAGATGATGATGACACTGATATGCACTATTGAACAAAAATAGACATTTGAAGTGTCAGATCCCACTCATTTGCATATGCAAAGAAGGGAAATATTGAAAATTGACAAAATTGTAAGACAATAATGATGATGAAGATGACAATTATGACAACAACACTCATATGGACACCCAGAAAGAAGTATCTATAAATATGTAGCCAACATCCCAGAATATTCTCAATGCTATTTGTCTTGAAGTTACTGTAAAAACTTTTGAAGAAAATGCAAATACTTGAGTTGAGCATTGCAAGTGCAATTGGCAATTGAGCTTGATCTCATAGATGACAGTAGATAACAAGCCAGATTACAACAAAGTGGGTCTAGATCAAATTTTCATTCCTAAATCATGTACTCATAATATTGACATTGAGTGACATACTAAAGATGACATGTATCCAAATACCAGAAGATGGGTAAGATAAGATGAATGAAAAATAGAATTTTTTCACAGTAACTTTGTCAAAGCAATTGTGAAGGTTATTGTGCACAACAAAAAGTTGGCAGCTATTCTTAGAACAGTCAGGTTTAGTGACTATTCCTCTGCATATATATGTAATAATATAGTGGAGAGGAAACACAATACAAAATCAGAATTTCTTGCACTATAATATTCTCAAAATCACTGTAAAAAAAAAACTTTTTCAACTGTCAGAAATACTTCACAATTCTTCCAATACCAACTTCAGTTAAGTTATTTAAAAGAAATTGTGGGTTCTGCAGATAAACAATTTATACATAGAATGTATTGAAGAAATTACAAACATATTTTGCTTACTTCTCTATTGGGTGATAAGAATTTGTCTACAATATTTTGGTAAGTTTCTTTTGGAAAGAAAATATGAATCACATTTTTTTCAAAATAACTTTAAAATAAGTAACTCTAAAGAAGTTGCATTGGAGAATTTTATGGTTAGAATTCCTCACTCAAAATTTCTATATAATATCTTGGACAAAAATATTTTAAAAGAGCACAATCATTTTACAATATTTCAGATATTGTTACTGTAAAATGATTTGAAATTTTTTTACAATTTCTTCATAATATTTTTGTTCAAGTAAATGTGGCTCACATCCAGTGATGGTAACACTATTTTTGACCAGGCATGTCATGGTGTTTCCCATGGAATTCTAACAGATTCCAATGGAAATCATGCCTGGAGCCTCCTGGATCCCAACCATTTCTGTTGGAATCATTTCATGAAACTCTGAAGTCCACCAGAATCCACAAGAACTCAAGGGGGAGTGTAAAGGCCTCATTATCTTGCCTGAAATATTGCTGTAAATAATAACCAGATGATGAATTTACCAATCATCTACTTATACCACTGCCTACATTACTACTATTGTTACATACAGGTCACAAATATCTAAGAAGTATAACACTCATGCCAGAAGACTCCTAGTTTGCTACCCTTGAAAGAGACTTTGGCAGAGCCAAGTTGAGAAATGATAAGAATACTTTGTGGATGATGTAGAACCTTGTTAATAGTACATGGTATCCAAATAAGATGATTAGAAGCAAAGCAGATCCAGCCATCTTTATCTATAACCCATGAATTATCCACAAGTGAATTAGCACCAACATGGATGAACTGGCCAACTGAAACAGATGTAATCTGGTTACTCTTATTCAAAGATGCAACCAAATCAATTTGATTGTTGTACTCCTGAAATTTCATTTGTTGATAATCTGTCTTAGCATTCCATACCCGTACTGAGTGGTCAGAAGAACCAGAGACAATTTGGTTGCCATCAGGTGAGAATGCAACAGAAGTCACAGAGCTAGCATGACCTTTCAACACCATCAGTATTTGGCCTGTTTTTGCATCCCATACTTGCACAAATGGGCCTGAACCAGAGACAATTTGGTGACTGTTAGGAGAAAATGCAGCTGATAATGGAAGATGACTGTGCAGCTTCATTAGCTGCTGGCCTGTCTTTATATCCCACAACCGTATTGAATTGTCTTCAGAAGTGGACATAATCTGCCTGCCATCAGGTGAAAATGTGACTGAGTGGACATGGTCAGTGTGACCTTGCAGCTTCATCAGATGATGGCCCATCTTTACATCCCACACCCATACTGACTGGTCCCAACAACCAGAAACAATATACTGACCATGAGGTGAAAATGCAACTGAGACAACCATATCAGTATGACCTTGTAGCTTCTTGAGCTGGTAACCTGTCTTTATATCCCACAGGCATACTGATTTATCATGAGAACCAGACACAATTTGATGGCCATCAGGTGAGAATGCAACTGATAGAACCCAATCAGTGTGACCTTGCAATATTTTCAGTTGGTGGCCTCTCTTTGCATCCCATATCTTTATTGAGTGGTCATATGAACCAGAAACAATTTGATTGCCATTGGGTGAAAATGCAACTGAGTCAACAATATCAGTGTGACCTTTCAGCTCTTTCAGCTTGTGGCCTGACTTTGTATCCCACAACTGTACTGAGTTATCCCAAGAACCAGATACAATTTGGTGGCCATCAGGTGAGAATGAAACTGAAGTGACATAATTGGCATGGCCTTCTTGCTCCCTCCACTGGCCTGTTTTTGCATCCCATACATTGATTAAGCCATCCAAAGAACTAGAGATGATTTTGTTGCTGTCAGGTAAAAATGTGACTGACTTAACATCATTTATGTGACCTTGCAGCTTCCTCAGCAGGTGGCCTATCTTTGCATCCCACACACCTACTGAGTGGTCTCTAGAAGCAGAGACAATTTGATTGCCATCAGGTGAGAATGCAACTGAGAAGACACAATCAGAATGGCCCTCCAGTATTCTCAGAATGTGGCCTGTGTATGCATCCCACACCAGTATTGAGTTGTCAAGGGAGCCAGATACAATTTTATGGCTGTCAGGTGAAAAGGCAACTGAGGAGACCTCATTGCTGTGACCTTGCATCTTTTTTAGGTGGTCACCTGTCTTTGCATCCCACACCAACACTGAGCCATTATGACCAGATGCAATTCTGTCACCATCAGGTGAGAATACAACTGAATTAACACTTGCAAGGCTTTGCAACTCTCTTAGCAGTTTTCCTGTCTTTGTATCCCACACCTTTATCAAGGAGTCACCAGAACCAGATACCACTTCAGAGCAATCAGGTGAGAATGCAACTGATAGGACATTACTAGTATGATCTTGCAAGTTTATTATCTGGTGGCCTGTCTTTGCATCCCACAATCTTAATGATTTGTCTTTGGAACAAGAAACAATTTGGTCACCATTGGATGAGAATGCAACAGCCCAGACATGATCAGTATGGCCCTGCAGCTTCTTTAACAAATAGCCTGTCTTTATATCCCATACCAGTAAAGAGAAATCTGGGTGACGAGAATTACAGACAATTTGGTCACCTTTCCCAGATACTGCTGCACATGATATGTGTTTGTTGGTAGTTATTGTCAGCAAGGGGACTGTAATAGCACCTTTAAGCAGTGTAATTGATGGAAGTCCAGTAAACCGGTGTTTCCAATGTGTCCAGACAGGTGACTCTTGATTCCATGTAGATAATGCTGAAATGTATAAATGTGGAGTTGACTTTGATGCAGGACTACCTGCAAAATGAGCTGAAAAATTTGCAGCATCTGACAAGTAGTCCAGGAAATCCAGTGGTTGTATTCCCTAAGATAGCATCAGTGTTATTGTGCTTGATGCATAAAAAATTTCTTACTCTTTTGAACCATTCTTCAGCATCCTTCAATAATGATTCACATTCATGTTTAGAATCAACAAGATTCATAGCCTCAATCCAGAACAGTAGCTGGTTGCACATGAAGTCATCCAGAAATTGCAACAGTTCATTGGTGTCATCATCTGCTGGTGCGGCCTGAGAGAGGTGTGCAGCCCAGTGTCGGGATGCATATTGTAGAACAGGTGGGAGATTTCTGAGTTTTTCACCATCAAGTCCAAGCACATCACAATCAAACTGAAATGATGACTTCAGGTTACACATATTGAAATGCAGCAGTTGTCTCATAATTGAGAAACACTGACAAGCCAGGATTGCATGATGAGCAATTTTGTCACAGAATACATTGATCTCTTGACTTGGACAACCTTTCTTCAGGAAGATGCTGAACTTTGCTTGTACTTGAGTGAAAATGAAATCAGGAAATGAAGTGTGGTACCAGTAGACACATTCATCTTTTGAAGAAACAAACAGGACAGCATGCAGAGATTCTATAGTTTTCTCAACTGTATCCTGATTATTATCACTCAGATGAGCTATAACAGACATGCTGATCCTGCTTTCTGCACACAGAACTGTGTGGAGGATCTGCAAGCGTTCATTGGATATACGGTCATCAGAAAAAGCATCTCCTAGGATCTTTTGATACAGCTCATCAACTGCATTTTGTTCAAACCCCCTACTTGATACTGGCCATGAGTTCACAATATTTTGTAACTCTTTGCACTTCTCATGAACTGAGAGAGGTTGACTAGGAGAGGATATGAATCTCACAGCAGTAGCAGCATAGATAAAGAATCCCTCTGCCTGGCTTGCAAGTTTCACTAGATTGGGCTGATTCTTTAAATCTGGGAGTGCAGAGAACAAATATTTCTCAATGTCTTTTTGGACATCAGAAACATCAATTTCATGGAGCTTGCAAACTGCATTTGGAGGGAATGACTTGCATAAGTCAAAGAGTGTAGGTTCTGGCCTGCTTGTCACAAGAAATTTGATCCCTGAGAGCTTATGCAAGTCCACAGCATCAAGTAGCTCCTTCAAGAATTCAGTTCCACAATCACTTTCATCAAGAGCATCCACTACTACTACAGGCACTGGAAGGCATTTACGATGGGGAAGAGAAATTTTCCATGGATTTGCAAACAGCTCCTCCATCTGGAGTGGAAGCCATGCATGTACAATCTTAGAGTTACTCTCCAGAACAGGTAAAAGCTCAGATGCAAATGAAGAAAACAATTCAGCCAGGTCACGACAGATTGTTGTAATGAGGAGCTTTGAGTTCTTGCTGTCAAGTTGGCGTGAACAGAAGAAGGAGACAGATGGAATGCCTGCTGATTTTAGCTTCTCACAGATAGTGTAGGCAATTGTGGTTTTGCCCAAGCCAGCCAGTCCAGTGAGCCAGTAAACAGATGGAGCCTTTGTAGAATCAGTCTCCTTTACCCACTCCATGATCTCCTTGATGACATCAACACGGGTATCCTTAGTGCATGGCCCTCGCGAAATATTATCGAGGTTGATGGCAGTGGTGAAAGCTGCATCATGGGAGCGGGGAAGGGTCTGGAAAACTACATGCTGCAAGAATATTGTCAAAATGATACAAGTGTGGTTATAAGTAAGATATGATACCTTCAGAATATCATGTGTGTTCCTCTCAATTAATAGAGTCAGATCAACCTGGTGTGGTCAATAAAATACAGTCAGAAAGACCATGAGAAACTTACAAGAAACACATCCAGAGCATCTTTAATTGCCCGGCATGAGGAAACGAGCTCCCTCGCATCAGCACTATTATGAACCAATCTGAGCAAAAATCCTCGTTCATGCATGGCCTTGATCTTTTCGTCCTCTTCTTTCAGTGATCTTGGGCCGTTGTGTCAGTGATTCGCAGTTCGGAAGACATGGAAGAGTAGAACCATACTTCGACAACTTCTCTATGATCAGATCCAACTTCTTCTGGTCCTTAGATCCCTCCCGCTTGCTTGCGAGCTGGGACGACAATTGATCAACATTCTTCAGAATCCGATCCATCTCTTCGTGGTTTCCGGATGTCGTCTATCATATGGGTAAGTCAGAAAGATCTCCGTCAACATCACACAGGACGCACCCTGCACACTTCGATACAAGCGACGAGACCACTAACAGCAGAATCTAGAGGGGGCAAGACACTCGAGGACTCCTTCAGAACCTTGGCCAGTTCGTAGACCCCATGCAAGGTGTGCTTTGCGACTTCCTTGACTAAGCGAGCGTTAGAACGCCGACAAGTCTCAGAGATGGATGTATATATACCTGGATAAGATGACGGTTTGTCACGCTTGGAGGTGCCTGCGGGAGGTACTGATATGCTAGGGGAAGATTGAACATCGGCATTGCGTCCCTCGGGGGAAGTCGACCTGGACATGACAGGAGAAGTTGTACCGGATGGCGATCCACGCGTGCTTGGGCCCGTTTGAGTTTGTGTGGCATTATTCGACGACGATGAACGACTTCGCAACGATTTCCAAGTGTTCCGAAGGGCGGATGACGAGAGGAAATGAGTTTTCTTGTTCTGTGGCTGGTTCGACATGTTGTGGTTATGTTGCAAGTGGAAGTGTCAGTAGCGCTCAACACGGATTTTCCCAGATGGGATTGCTGCGGCGCGCCGAAGGAAACACAGCCCCGTTATCGGACTCGTGTTCACCCATGTGTGGAATCGGACTCTCAGCTATGTCAATCCGTGGGATGTCCGCATTTCATTTGAATCTACGATACACGCCCATCCGGTACATTCCTTCATGGACGTACCAGTGACTTGGACCTGGCCAGCGTTCCCCTTATGAACGGACAGACCTTCCCACAAAAAGAAGCTGGTTGCAATTGGGAATCCTGTAATGAGGCGCCTTCAGTTCATAAGAATGACAATCAATAATAATAAACAAACTCACCCCAAGGCAAGAGTCAGAACAAAATCTGCAGAGGTCGGTGAACCCTCTGACAGAGTACCACCTAACGCATCTATCGCGCCCCAAACTCACCCTCGCGTTCGTTGGTTGCAGTCATTTACGAAACGAAGGACTCGCTCCACAAAATTCTAACCCCTGTACATTAGCGGGGGATGAGCTGGTTCGTGGAGACGAGAGAGAGCATCCCACGTCCGTCCCGACACCGTTGAAAGTTCCATTGGCATATCCTACAGGGTAAATTATTGGGAAGAGTCTTTAACACCAAGGGAACCACGTGCCATGCTCCCCCTTGAGGATTTTGCATTCTGCCACCTCCGAACGCAATTTCTGAAGCTACACGCTTGCGCGCCAATGAACATGAATGAGTCAGTGACAGGTGGTACCGTACTCAAGGACACGGAGATGCCGTACGGCGTACAGTTTTCCTTAACCGGTGCTAACCTATTCGCAAGGTCAATCAAAAAAGTCAAGGACACGGAGGCACCATACCGCATAAATTCTGTACTCAATGCCACTATCCTATCCGAAGGCTTGATAGAAAGTTTTACTTCCCCTCTCTAAAAGAGAAACTTCAAAAAGACGCAACAAAATTAAGAAAACGACGTACCCAACCGATGGAAGTTCCAGCTTCAGGTTGTCAAAAACACAACAGACGAAATCAGGACAGTCTTGAACGCACAACCAGACCGGCGCGTACCTTCTTTTTTTGCAGCTATAATTCAGGAACTGGATCCGCCCCTTTCCATTTCGAACGTTCCTACAGTTTCTTTTCTCCTCAACGTGAGCGGCGAGATGGTTGACGTGTTCAACCATCGTGGGGAGACTTGTTCTATCCTCAGGTGGTGAGCGATTAGCCGTATTCTCATGCGGGAGAATCGTTAGGCCCTCAGAGACTAGTGTGCGGCTCGTTATATCCCGAGGTCGGTCGGTATGGTCGCCATGTGAAGGGTGCGGATGTAGGTGCGGTCACACTTTGGATGGCGGAAGTCGTCGTCATGTCACTTCGCCCTTGAGTCAGAGTTGAGGTGTACGCGACCAAACGTCTGCCTCCACCTGCACGTCCAAAATTCTTGTGTGTATTAGAGGCCCTGTACGTGCCGGAGATAAGCAATGATTCACGCCATGTAGTTCCTATTGGTATCTGGGGGTCAAGTCGATTTCGACATGGACGAGGCTACCGATTGGTGAGACTTGACATGCGCAATGCAGTTCGACAGTGAGGTGGCAAGAGAAGAAGGAACAATGGAAGAACGAACCTTAAGCTGAGAACCGCCTCCCACATATCGCCCCCACATCAGGAAAAAAAGTTTTAGCCGATAGATCGCCGCTTAGATCAGTAGGCGATCGTACCTGTCATAGTCATCAATAGCTTGGCAGATTTCATCATGAGACTGATTGTTGTCTGTAGGCCGTTGGTCCGTCGCATTGTGCAATTGGGCTGACAGAGCTGCCGCCACATCAATCATCGGGTCTGTAGCTACTGCCAAGCGCTACGGTGGCTATCAGTGCTACAAGGCTCTCATAGACAGTTTACTTAAATATGTTTTTGTAGTCAAACAATC
>Ga0307507_10012780_pt1 | contig 10306 bp, 6 predicted proteins | sample 7_EM_MG_FD_207223 | JGI IMG/M metagenome (GOLD analysis project Ga0307507, IMG submission 207223) | Populus trichocarpa ectomycorrhiza microbial communities from riparian zone in the Pacific Northwest, United States - 7_EM | ecosystem: Host-associated > Plants > Roots > Unclassified | place... | reverse complement strand
CAGCTAATCTAGCCTTATATCTATTTATAGAACCATCTGCATTAAGTTTGGTTCTATAAACCCACTTAACTCTTATAGTCTTTTTTCTATAAAGGTTTGTCCACCAACACCGAGGTATCAATCTTTTCAATCTTTCTAAGATTTTCTTTCATTGCTTTAATTCATTCATTATTCTTTACTACCTCTTCAAACTCTACAAGCTCACAAATAGCAATGTTACTTCTTTCATAAACATCATATAAAGATCTTGTACCTCTGACTGGCTCATCAATATTGTCATTAACAACTTTCCAAGTTGATGATTCTTGTTTCTCTTTTGGTTCCTCCCATTTCTATTGTTTGTCTTCCATAAAGTTAACATATTTGCTTACCAGAATTTTCTCATTTTGTGGTTGGAAAATTCTATAGGTTTTGGATGGACTGTTGTATCCAATGAATACTTTTGGTTTAGCCTTTCTATCAAGCTTGTCTATTTTAACTTGTGACACATAAGTAAAACACAGGCAACCAAAAGTTTTAAAATGTTGCAAGTCTGGTTTGTATCCAAATCGAGCTTCAAATGGGGTTCTTTTCTGTAAAGCACTGGTTGACATCTTGTTTAACAAATATATTATTGTGTTTGCAGCCTTAGCCCACAACTTCTTTGGCATTTCCTTTTCAAGCAAAATGCATCTAGTACTCTCCATGATACTCCTGTTTTTTCTTTCACTAACATCATTCTGTTGTGGTGTGTATGGTGTTGTAAGTTGGTCTTCAATACCAGATTCATCACAAAATTGTTGAAATCTACCATTAATATATATATATTCTCATTGTCAGACCTTATAGTCTATATCCTGCAGTCACTTTAACTTTCCACCTATGTTTTATTCTTCCAAAATACATTAGCAACCTCGTATTTTAATTTTAAAAAATAAATTCAACAAAATCTGGAATAATCATCTATAAAGATTATATAGTATCTACTATCATTTAGTGAAGTTGTTCTTTGAGAACCTCCAACATATCTGTGCACTAGTTAAAGTTTATGTGTTGCTTTCCATGCACTTTGAGGAAAAGGTTTTCTAGCCTGCTTTCTAAATTAACAAGCTGCACAATTTGTTAATCCATTCTTCAGCCGTGAAACATCTCTCACAAGATTATGTCTATGCATGTACATAAGTCCAGCATGATGAAAATGCCCAAACTTTCTATGCCACAATTCTTCATTGTCTATATTTATGGCGAAAGCAATCTGCTCCTTCTCCGCAAGGTTTAGAGCAAAATCTTTTGCTCTCATTTTTACGTACCTTGAATACATTTTGCCTTTATTATTTTTTATCAAACACCATTTGTTTTTAAATATAACTTTGAAACCCTTTTTTATAAGTTGTTTACCACTTAGCAAATTTTAATCAATATCAGGCACATATAAAACATCATAAATGTATTTCAAACCTGAGAGGCTTTCTATAGTAACAATTCCTTTGCCACTGAAATATAATCACCATTTTCAATTTTTAACTTTGGAAATAGTGGTTTTGTCATGCTTCTTGAACAGCTGTTGCTTGTTGCAAAGCATGTTGCAACAGTACATATGGTAACTGGTGCCCTTCCGTACGAACCAGCCCCTCACACACAAGCCATCTTAGACAGGAGGATGGTGAAACGAAGAAATCAAGCTGCCACTCGAAGGGTCTCTCTCCATCATATGCTATTTGGGAGTTCACTGATGACCTTTGTCTAAGGTTTCCACAATTCTCCCTCGAGGACAAGGTCGATTTGAAGGGGAAGGGGTTTGAATTTTGGAGAAGAAGAAACAAACCATAGGGGGAGACAGGGATATTAGTCTTGAATTAATATGACCGTTTCTGAACAGCTATTAGTTACACACCACACAATGTTTTATTTGGTTTTATTTTCGTTGACATAATATTAGCACTCTTGATATATAGTCTGTAACAGAATAGACAAAGGGGATAATGAGAAAATGATGAATTAGCAGACTCTATGATCTCTCTCTCTCTCTCTTCTATTCTTCACTAATATGTACACGCCATTACTGGATCTTGGTTATCAGCCATGTCCACCATTAAAGCCCCTCTGGGTATTATCCAGACTTGCTACACTTTGTTGATGCATTCGCGATACGCTCCTGAATGGTCTCTGTGTTCGCAGATGTGATTTTGAACCCATAATTAGCCAAGCTCCATTAAAGGAATTGCATGGACTTGTGCTGGCTAAGGTGTAACTAGAACATGTGGATTACTCATTCTACTAAGATTTTCAAATATACTTTTTGTTTATAAACTTAAAGTTCATTTCATTGTTCACGAAGAGGAGCGAGTATCGAAATTCCAAGTCCAAGAAGTCGTCTAAAGCGCAAGCACAATGCAGTAATGACCAGTAAAAAGAATGGGACTTTCAGTGCTTTTTGCAATAGTTGTGGGCTGATCTGCACCCCTTAAAATGTTCAAAAGACAGGTCTTTCTTTAGAGAAGAAATCAAGACTGGTGAGGATTGTGAGATTCTCTAGGCTACGTTCATGAACCTGCATGCTTTGCTGTCTATGGATGAGCCAAAAGTGATTTCCACAGCTCCTGCAAATTTTACTGCCAGGTAAAATATTGCTGGAGAAGAATATTTCCTGAGGTAGGCTACATGAAGTAGCCTTTTCCATCATTAGTCCCCTGTAATTCGAGGTATGACCAACGTTTTTTTTGGGACAAACACGAAGTTTCTTATCTATAGGGTTTTTTTTTAGTATGAATCAATTACTGCAAGGATTTAATTAATGGTGCCTGCAGGCCAGTACTTTTTTATACTCCAACTGGTACTGATTGATTCTTGGAAAATACTAGAGGAAGTTAGGAAGGCAGTTTTCACTGATTGGGCATAGGATAAGTACCTGGATATGCTTTCCAATTTCTTTATTCAAAGAAAGTTCATTATCATTGCATTTTTTGTCGCTAATATGGTGAATTTTAGAGGAAGTTGTATATAGAGAAAAGAGTTTGAAATAAAAACTCTTCAAAAATTCGCTAATTTTAGCTCTGAATAACTTGATCTGATGATGGTGTATGCTATTGTAATTTTGAAGAAATCATCTAAAGATTTTAAACTAAGAAAGAGAGCAAGTACTTGATAATGCCAGGCTACATGTTACGAAGGCAAGATGCCAGACAACAGAGGCAAACACGCAAATCAATCTCTACCTCGAAGACATGTTGTGATGGTTGTAAAATAAACCACCTAAGCCTTGATCCATTCAATAAATCTCTTGAAATTTTGATAAGAACTACCACCTTCTTTGATACTATTCATGACAGTTTCCTTGAGTTCCAATGATGTTGCTTTAAACTCTTCATTACTCAACAGTTGCTCCACCCTGTTCTTGATTTCTCCTCTTGTTATTATCCCATGTTCATCCTTGTTAAATCCTAATCCAACCTTCCAAATATCGCAAATGTAGCTTTGATTAAAGAACTGGTCAGCAAAGTAAGGCCAGCACAGGAAAGGTACTCCATTGCATACACCTTCAATGACAGAGTTCCATCCACAGTGACTCACAAAACAAGCAACAGAAGGGTGTGCCAGCACATTTTGTTGTGGTGCCCAAGTCACTATCTTACCCTGAGGGCTCACTCTGTCTTTAAATTCTTGTAAAAAAGCATTAGGTGTTCCATTGGTTATATCTGGCCTTGAAACCCACAAGAATGGTCTATTAGTCAGATCCAATCCCAGAGCCAATTCTTGGAACTGAGTAGGGCTTAGAACAGTTGAACTTCCAAAAGCAAGATAGATGACTGATTGTGGTGGCTGCTGATCTAGCCATTCCAAACATGTTGAGTCCTCTTGCCAGAAGCTTCCTACTGAATCTCCAAGTCTGTTGCTAGCTACAAGTGGTCCTATTGGAATGATGTGTGGAGACAAGTTGAATGCTCCAGGCTCAAGTTCATAAGCTGAGTTGCATAGCAGCCATTCTGTTAGCTTCATGGATTGGATGTTCTTAACCATTAGTGCAAAAAATAATTTCTGGGAATTCATGTTGCCAAGACAAGCCCATACGAGTTGTGCTGTGTTTATTGCAGGCATGGTTGGTGAGAGCATAATTGTCTGCATTTTCACGGGGGTTCCTGCGAAGAAAAACTCAATCATGATGCCAATTTCATGCTTCTCTCATCCATACAGCTAAAAATCAAGCAAATAATTGACTATTTGACTTAGTGAATTATCTTAGAGTTTAAAATAGCATGCCTTTTCTGTTACTTTCTTAGCATGGAGCTCTCTATCCTAAAAAAAAGCGAGGGAAGCTTCAAGTGTTACTGTTGATAAAATTGGATAGAACATCTCATCGGGACAGACAAAAAATGGTGATAGAAAGAACTGACCTTCCTTGTCTATGATTCCGTCTTCAATCAGTTTTGGGATGCTGAATCCCTGGACTAACATTGCAGCTGCAGCAGAACAAAAGGCAGCTCGCTTGATCCCCTTCTTCTCTGCAAGTTCCAAGGCCCATCCAATAGTCTGATCAGCAAGGATGCAACTGATCTTGTCACTGTCCGATGCATTAATACTTTCTATTAACTCCTCTATTTTTCCTGGCATAAGCGTCAGGAACGTTTCAGATCTTTTCCCTGGCTTAAACCTATCCTCCCCAGATTCCAGACCATCAGAAAACGAGACTAGATGTATCAAATCTTCTGTATCACCTTTCACTTTCAAACCCGATGCATTCCTGATACGCTCTTCATTGTGTTGTGTGTTTACAAATGTGATTTTGAACCCATAACTAGCCAAGCAGTGTGAAAGCTCCAGTAAAGGAATTATATGGCCTTGCTCTGGATAAGGTATAACTAGGATATGTGGATTGCCCATTCTAGTTTATAGCTCTTTTGTCACTGCTTAAAGTGATTTTGAACTTGGAATTTCATGCCATTCTTCAGGGGCCTGGAAAGAACAGGCCAGTAAGTTGACACTTCTTCTTCTTCTTCTTCTTGTATATATCTTGTTTATTGGAATACATTACTATTCCCTCATCACCTCCCACTTAATGAGATGTTGATGTTTTGCTTTGTTTATATCAGATTAGTTTGGTGCGTTGTCTTTCCAAAATATTGATTAGCTTTCTCTATCACAGGTGGTCCTGATTCTTGCCTAAATACCTGTCCAAGGAGCTATTTAATACTGTCTAGGATTTATCATTTTGCATTTGCCATTTAATTTAATGTCACCTCACTGCAAATATATATATATATGTATCTGTGTCTGTCAGGATTGACAACGAAATCCTCTGCATTATTTTGCATTCTACATGAATTATTGCACCTACGTATATTTATCATTTTGCATTAACTAAACAGGGATGACAGTAATGGAAAATTAAACAGCTAGCATGAGCGTTGCATCTGTAATACCCATGTCAACAAACATAATGTTAAATTAAGGAGAATTCATCAGACCTTCAATGGATAGAAGCTTCTCATCTGATGAAAGCTGAGTAATAAAGCAGATTATCACTGCCAAGAGTGACTTAGGGCTTCTTCTTATATCATTCTCTTAAGATTTTTCTAGAGCTTATTGCACAGCCTTCATGATTTTTCGTGCCAAGATTGTAACTAAACCTCCTTAGAAGTTCACTTGTATATCCATTTCCAGTCCTAGCGGCCTCCTTGATTATAAGTTGTGTACCTTTATTTCCTTCATTGATAATCCAGATGTAGCATTACATATTTTCTTCATGTTGGGGTTCTCGAAATATATTCATAGAGCAGAAACAGTAAATTTGATTAATATTCATTCACTTTGGCCAAGAATTTCACAATTAATACTATTTGAAAACTGATGGAACATTTTTCTTAATTCATCTAGGGTATAAAATCCTCTTTTGATTATTTAAATATCTTTATATAATTTATGTTATACTCAATATTTGCTCGTTTGTTACTCTTGATTAGGACAATGTGTGGTCAAAATTAAAGAATAACACTTCTTATATAAAATAACTTAGTAATCTCAAGTCTAGGATCACTTACACAACTATCACGGGAGTTTTTCCATAGATATGGGTGATCCCTCCATATAAAATTTTTTCATGAGTCAGTTCAGTGTACATATCATCTGATAAGCACCTGCATTTTAGTTTTAGGTATGCTTCGTACCTCAGTTTATGAGAGCTGCTATTTTCTTTCATAAAAGACAGAACATAATATGCATCGGTCTCAACAACTTTAATTAATATCTAATCTTAAGAGAACATTGACCGAAACATTTAGGAACAACACTTTGATGCAATAGAAATTTCACAATTATAATAATTTTATAATTTTTTGTGCAAAATATTTTTGTTCCATAAACTTTATTTTTTCTTTAAATTTATTAATCAAATATAATTAAATATTAAAAAAAATTATTAATAATAAAAATATTTTAAATTAATAAAAATAATGCTACTTGTAACAATCAATTGATTATAGAATATAATGACTAATAATTCAATGTACTCGGCAACTTATTCTCCCTACAAGAACAAACAAACAATCTTCCGCGATGCTTTTTTGTTCTTTTTCGTTCGAGCTTTATGTTCGTTCTGTCATCCTCGTGAGTATTTCTTTAGTACAAGACACTCTTTATTAAAAATGGGATAACTTTTGATTTAATCATGAGGTTGGGGTTAAAATTTGCTAAATCACTAGCTGTTTTGATGTCCAAATTGAGATTGGAAACTATTGTTTTAGAATTTTATTTATTTATTTTCTTTGTTGTTCTTATATTTTTCATTTAGAGGACCACGAGTCTGACAATAATGGTAGAGCTAGTCTCGGAGAAGCAAAGACAAAAGAGCCTGTTTTTTGTTTTTGTAGCTTTCCAACCACAGAAGAGCTTTGGAATTTGCGAGCTCTGCAAAATTCAACCTGCGTGCTCTGCAAAACGTTTTTTGGGAGGAACCAAAATTTAACCTTTTTTTTTCCCAGTCAACAACCAAGATTTTATCCTACTAAAGCATCTACTGAACAAAAATCTTGTAAGATTACAACGGGAAGCCATTGTAGATGACAACAGGGCTCCCACTGCGCACACTCGTCAGAGGGCCTTGAACAAAATAGACTTTAAGCTCCGATCTGCTCCTTCACTTGAGAAATAGTCATATGGCGCCATCGAACTGCCACCTCAAGAATCGGTAACAGAGAGTGCTAAGATGAAAATGTTTCTCTTAGAATAATCCATCCTCTTATGGCTTCCATAACTCAACCCTTTAAGAAAAGACATATTCTCAAGTTTGTAGTGGCTTAAAAACATCCAGTCACTCGCATAAACAAATTGTAACACAGCAGTTAGGACAATTTAAAGAAATGAACTAATTTTCACACCGATTGCAGACAAAGAAAGGGAGAGGAAACAGATTCTACAGGTGGGTTGGGGGAGTAGAAATTTAAACTGAAGTTGATAACAGGATGACAGATAAACAAATAATAATCACAACTCTCACCTCATTGCACAGAAATTCCAGAGGAAATGCAGAGCTTCGAGTCTACCCCACCACTGATCACACTATCGCCTTTCCACCAGTCAGCACATAACACCTGAATTGCGGCACATCACCACATAAAGATGAGAATTTCTTTAATCTGTTTCAATGGGGAAGGCTTAAATAAATGAAATAGATGGCATTATACCTTGTCCTCGTGGGAATCAATAATAACCAGAGGCCACTGCAGCAGAAAAATACACAGTTTAACACTTCATATAGAAGATGAAGCGGATCAGTACACACAAGTCAGTCTTTTTTATTATTTCCAGGTTTCAGAAAAGTTTGATCATAAATTGTGGAAGTGAAGAGAATACAATACCGCAGTTCTTAGATCCCACAACATGACTTTCCCATCATAAAATGCAGAAAGTAGATGAAACAACGATTTAGTATGCCACTTGCATGCCGAAATCCAAGAATTATGTGAAGAGAACTGATAAATTGGAGCAGAAGTTCCTACAAGAGTAGTAGGATGCAAATTAGACAGACACGGGGGTTGGGGTGGGGAGGTGAGTACTTATCTCATAACGCACCTGGTTTTCTTAGCTCTCAAAAGCTTTTAAAACAAAGTGAGACAACCATAGTTATGTGGAGATCAAAAGGAATATGAGTAGAAAACGTGCATCACCTCCAACTGAGATTCCTCAGCATTGCTTTTCACTTTTCTCTTCTTAATGGACACTAAATCACCTTCTGTATCAGACAGATTTGTTCGCCATAAATTGATTGTACAATATTATCAATAATAACCAGAGAACACAATCAGCACCTGTGTATTATCACCATAAAGCTAATCAATTAGCAGATTGCAGAATTGGCGATAAAAACATGAGGAAATAAAGGAACATGTCTCAGCAGACACCAAAGCAAAGGGTAGAATATAAAACACACATAATTCTAGAAACCATGACAAAATGTATTTTATGTCATCACTGATATAGAGGATTCAAGCCAGATGAGTCATAATTCCAGTAAAACATCTTGCACTTGTACCTCTAGGCTGAAGCAGTCTTTGACAGTATACTGCATTTAAAATGATCATACATTATCTTTTTATAACTGCTTTAGGCAGAGTTAATTATTAGAAAGACACGGATGTGTTTGTTATTGTGGTAACTTTTGTGGTTGTGGTTTGAAAAAAGTTGTTTTGAAAAAAGTATTTTTAGTTGAGGTTGGTTTGGAAAAATACATGTTTGGTTAAAATTGTGGTTGAAATTAAGGTTGAACAAAAAGTAGTTTAATGTGTGTGGTTAAGAATGCTTTTCAAATTGAGGTTATAAAATGACTAAAAAAGATATATATTAATATTGATGGTTTTTAATTGAAATATTGTAGATTTAACTACTGCTATTACATCATGAAATAAACAATACTTTATATAAAATATTTTTTATTGTTCCATTAAACTATTTGCAATTCCATCACATACGAAATCCATCCGACAAGGACTACAGTTTCCATGGCTTCCTAGGCGTACAACAACATCAGGTAAAATATCATCAGGAACAAAATTAAGATTGCGATCAAATTCTGTAAATGCTACATCATCATGCGATCTCCTTTTAATATAATTATGAAGTGTTGTTGAAAATGTTAAACACTAATTTTACAAATAAAACACAATATCCGAGAAATTTTTTTGGATTTTTTTTTATTTTACTGGGTCGAACTCGGTCCAATGCATTTAGATTTTAGCCGGACCCGGTCCGGCTATAAACAATGGAGACGCTCTCCAATGTTCACGTGAATAGTGGAGAATGCAGAAGACAAAGGAGAAGGAGATAGAGAAGGGGAAGGGGAAGGGGAAGGGGAAGAGGAAGAGTAGTGGCTGGCGGTGGAAACGACAGAGGCCAGTTGTGCGCTGCTCTCCACTGTTCACATGCAACGTGAACAGTGGAGAATGCAGAAGACGGAGGAGAAGGAGAAGGGGAAGGGGAAGGGGAAGAGGAAGAGCAGTGGCTGGCGGTGGAAACGGCGGAGGCCAGTTGTGCGCTGCTCTCGACTGTTCACATGCAACGTGAACAGTGGAGAATGCAGAGACGGAGGAGAAGGGGAAGGGGAAGGGGAAGAGGAAGAGCAGTGGCTGGCGGTGGAAACGGCGGAGGCCAGTTGTGCGTTGCTCTCCACTGTTCACATGCAACGTGAACAGTGGAGAATGCAGAAGACGGAGGAGAAGGGGAAGGGGAAGGGGAAGGGGAAGAGGAGTGGCTGGCGGTGGAAACGGCGGAGGCCAGTTGTGCGTTGCTCTCCACTGTTCACATACAACGTGAACAGTGGAGAATGCAGAAGACGGAGGAGAAGGAGAAGGGGAAGAGGAAGAGGAAGAGCAGTGGCTGGCGATGGAAACGGCAGAGGCCGGTGGTGAGAGGGAGCTGCTCTCCACTGTTCACTATTTACTGCTCTATTTATGCTCGTCTTCTTGCGGCCTCTATTTATAACACAGTTTGCAACTCAACACAAAAGGCAGCTTGAAGTTGTTTTTTGTTATCTTGTGGTTTAAACGCAAATGGTAATGGGTCCCACAAATAGAAAATTGTGTTTAGACCGTAACCAAACACATGATAACTACGTTTTTTTGTAAACACAGCCACAGTGTCAAACACACACCTAAAATGATAAATAGACCAATGAAAAGACTATTTTACCACTGCAAGATAATATTGTGTGATTTTTTGTTAAGATTAAAATCATTAATTAAATATTACAATTCATGGTAAATCAAGATATATATATATATTACTTTTCCCACATGTGTTAGGTTTTTGTAATCTACTTATTTCTATACCAGTCATTTTA
>Ga0307507_10012779_pt1 | contig 10306 bp, 4 predicted proteins | sample 7_EM_MG_FD_207223 | JGI IMG/M metagenome (GOLD analysis project Ga0307507, IMG submission 207223) | Populus trichocarpa ectomycorrhiza microbial communities from riparian zone in the Pacific Northwest, United States - 7_EM | ecosystem: Host-associated > Plants > Roots > Unclassified | place... | reverse complement strand
GCACCCGGGGCGCCGGGGACGTCGGCGAGGCCGAGCGCGGCGCGGCCTGGCTGGTCAGGGCGTCCGGCGCGACAGTGCTGCCGGTCGCGACCCGCGGGACGCTGAAGCCGGCGGACGGCAAACGGCGTTGGCGCCCACGCGTGGACATCCTCGTGGGGGAGCCGTTCACGCCGAAGGTGGGGCCGGGCAAGACCGGGCTCGACCAGGGCACCGAGGAGCTCCGCGGCGAGCTCGCGGCGCTCGTGAAGACTTTGGACGATTGGCGTGCCGAAAACGGTTTCGGTACGGCATAAGGGAAAACGGGTAGTAAGCAATGGCAGTATATGATTCCGCCTCCGCGGGAGAGAGCACGTCGGCGGAGTACGACGGCGTCGGCGAGATCGACGGCACCTGGGACGACGAGTCCGAGTTCGCCGCGCTCGACGCGCAGATCGAGGCGGCGGAAGCGGCCGAAGAGGCCGCGCTCGCGCAGCCGGTGCTCGCCGTGGTCGGGCGGCCCAACGTGGGCAAGTCGACCCTGGTGAACCGCATCCTCGGCCGCCGCGAGGCCGTCGTGCAGGACGTCCCCGGCGTCACGCGCGACCGCGTCGCCTACGACGCGTTCTGGGGCGGGCGGAAGTTCACCCTGGTCGACACGGGTGGCTGGGAGCCGGACGCGACCGGCCTGCAGGCCTCGGTCGCCGCGCAGGCGGAGCTGGCGATGGAGGCCGCGGACGCGGTGCTCCTCGTGATCGACGCCTCGGTCGGCGCGACCGAGACCGACCTAGCCGTCTCGCGCGTGCTCCGGCGCTCGAAGAAGCCGGTGCTGCTGGCCGCCAACAAGGTCGACGACGACCGGCTGCTCGCCGACACGGCGTCGCTGTGGTCGCTGGGCCTCGGTGAGCCGCACCCGGTCAGCGCGCTGCACGGCCGCAGCTCGGGCGACCTGCTCGACGCGATCCTCAAGGCCCTGCCGGAGGCGCCGCGCGAGGCCGGTGTGGCCTCGTCCGGGCCTCGGCGTGTCGCTCTGGTCGGCAAGCCGAACGTCGGCAAGTCGAGCCTGCTCAACAAGCTTTCGGGCGAGGAGCGCTCGGTCGTCGACTCGGTCGCCGGCACCACGGTCGACCCGGTCGACTCGCTGGTCGAGCTGGACGGCGACGTCTGGCGGTTCGTCGACACCGCGGGCCTGCGCAAGCGCGTCAACTCCGCCAACGGCGCCGAGTACTACGCCTCGCTGCGCACCAAGACCGCGATCGACGCGGCCGAGGTCGCGATCGTGCTGCTGGACGCCGCCGAGCCGATGTCCGAGCAGGACCTGCGGGTGCTGACCATGGTCGTCGAGGCCGGGCGCGCCTGCGTGCTGGCGTTCAACAAGTGGGACCTGGTCGACGAGGACCGCCGCCACGCCATGATCCGCGAGCTGGACCGCGGCCTGGTCCGGGTGCCGTGGGCGGAGAAGGTGAACATCTCGGCGCTGACCGGGCGTTCGGTGCGCAAGCTCGCGCCCGCGCTGCGGACGGCGTTGAAGTCGTGGGACCAGCGCGTCCCGACCGGCATGCTCAACGCCTGGTTGTCCGACCTCATCGCGGCCACCCCGCCGCCGGTCCGCAGCGGCAAGCAGCCGAAGGTCCTGTTCGCCACCCAGGCCGGCATCCGCCCGCCGACGCTGGTGCTGTTCACCACGGGCTTCCTCGAAGCCGGCTACCGCCGCTTCATCGAGCGCAGGTTCCGTGAGCGCTTCGGCTTCGAAGGCAGCCCCGTTCGGGTGAACGTCCGCGTTCGCGAAAAGAAGGCAAGGCCGAAGGCCGGCGGCAAAGCCGCCCGCCCCGCCAAATCCCGGTGATTTCTCGCCGGACTCGCGTGATTGAAGGGGCATCACTCGTGATTGGAACGGCATCACTCGTGATGCCCCCGCAATCACGCGTGATGCCCTTCTGATCACGCGTGAAGCCCGTTTCGTCTCATCGTTTGCGCTGGTCTGTCCCATCTGGCGGGCCGGGGTGGTACGGATGGCGCAGTGCGCCGGTGATGTCCGACACTCGGCCGTGACCCTTGAGATATCTTCCGTTCATCTTGCGTTATGGTGGACGACTGTTGCGGGCGCCTCATTCAGGAGAGCAAGCCCGATTGAGGCTCGCGGAAGGTGAGTGATGGGCTTGTATGCCCAAGGTTCGACCCTGCACGTCCTCGTTTCGGCCGAGGTGAACGGCCGATGACAGTCACCGTCGAACCGCTCGAGACCGCCGCCGAGATCACCGCCCCGCTGCCCTGCATCGCCGAGGTGACGCACGCGCCCTCGATCGCCCCGGTCGCCGACCGCGCCCTGTTCTGGTCCGGTCTCGGCGCCAGCGAACGCACCCTGCTCGACATCCTGGCCGCCACCGCGGCCCAGCACCCGAACGCCGCCGCCATCGACGACGGCACCGTGACCCTGACCTACCGCAAGCTCCTCGACGAGATCGAGGTCTACGGCCGCAGGCTGCGTGGCTACGGCGTCGGCGTGGGGGACCGGGTCGGCATCCGGATCTCCTCCGGCACGGCCGAGCTGTACATCGCCATCCTCGCCACCCTGTCCGTCGGCGCCGCCTACGTGCCGGTCGACGCGGACGACCCGGACGAGCGCGCCGAGCTGGTCTTCGAGGAGGCCCAGGTCGCGGCGGTTGCCACCGACGGCAAGATCAACGTCCACTCCACCCCCGGTGGCCGCCAGGGCACGCCCGGCCCGGCCGAGGACGCCTGGATCATCTTCACCTCCGGCTCCACCGGCAAGCCCAAGGGCGTCGCCGTGACGCACGCGAGCGCCGCCGCGTTCGTCGATGCCGAGGCTCAGCTGTTCCTGACCGAGGAGCCGATCGGCCCCGGCGACCGCGTCCTCGCGGGCTTGAGCGTCGCCTTCGACGCCTCGTGCGAAGAGATGTGGCTGGCCTGGCGCCACGGCGCCTGCCTGGTCCCGGCGCCGCGCGCGCTGGTCCGCACCGGCGTCGACCTCGGCCCGTGGCTGGTCGCGCAGCGCATCACCGTCGTCTCCACCGTGCCGACGCTGGCCGCGCTCTGGCCCGCGGACGCGCTGGAAGACGTCCGCCTGCTGATCTTCGGTGGCGAAGTCTGCCCGCCGGAGCTCGTCGAGCGCGTCGCCGTCGAGGGCCGCGAAGTCTGGAACACCTACGGCCCGACCGAAGCCACCGTCGTCGCCTGCGCCGCGCAGATGACCGGCGAGGGCCCGGTCCGCATCGGCCTCCCGCTCGTGGGCTGGCAGCTCGCCGTCGTCAACGACGAGGGGCGCCCGGTCGCCATGGGCGAGACCGGTGAGCTGGTCATCGGCGGCGCCGGCCTGGCCCGCTACCTCGACGCCGAGAAGGATGCGGAGAAGTTCGCGCCGCTGCCGTCGCTGGGCTGGCAGCGCGCCTACCGCTCCGGCGACATGGTCCGCGCCGAGTCCGAAGGCCTGCTGTTCCTGGGCCGGCTCGACGAGCAGGTCAAGCTCGGCGGCCGGCGCATCGAGCTCGGCGAGGTCGACGCCGCCCTGCAGGCGCTCCCGGGCGTCCAGGGCGCGGCCGCCGCGATCCGCCGTACCAAGGCGGGCAACCAGGTTCTGGTCGGCTACGTCGTCCCCGGCGACCAGCCGTTCAACCACGAGGAGGCGGCGACCCGGCTGCGCGAGCAGCTGCCCGCCGCGCTGGTGCCGCTGCTCGCCGTCGTCGAAGACTTGCCCACCCGCACCTCCGGCAAGGTCGACCGCAACGCACTGCCGTGGCCACTGTCCACCGTGGACGTCGCAGCGGCCGGGCTCAGCCCGACCGAGGCGTGGCTCGCCGAAGGCTGGGCCGAAATCCTCGGTGTGTCGGTCGACGACCCGAAGGCCGACTTCTTCACCCACGGCGGCGGCAGCCTGACTGCCGCGCAGGTGATCGCGCGCATCCGCACCCGGCACCCGCAGGTGTCGGTCGCCGACATCTACTCCCACCCCAAGCTGGGCGCGATGGCCGCGATGCTGGACGCGCTGTCCGGCCAGGCCACCGAACGCCGTGACATCGAGCCGACCCGGCGCCGCGCCGGGGTGATCCAGACGCTGCTGATGGTCCCGCTGATGGGCATCGTCGGCCTGCGCTGGGCGACCCTGGCCGCCGCGCTGTCGAACATCCTGGCGCTGCTCGGGTTCGCCTGGGCGCCGACCCTGCACTGGGCCTGGATCGGCCTGGCCTGGCTCGCGCTGTTCAGCCCGGCGGGCCGGATCGCGATCGCCGCCGGTGGTGCCCGCGTGCTGCTCTCGGGCGTGCGCCCCGGTACCTACCCGCGCGGCGGGAGTGTCCACTTGCGACTGTGGACGGCCGAGAAGCTCGCCGAGTTCAGCGGCGCGGACAGCGTCGCCGGCGCGTCCTGGATGACCACCTACGCCAAGGCACTCGGCGCGCGGATCGGCAAGGACGTCGACCTGCACTCGCCGCCGCCGGTCACCGGGTTCCTCAAGCTGGGCCGCGGTGCCGCCATCGAGCCCGAGGTCGACCTGACCGGGCACTGGGTGGACGGCGACGTCGTGCACATCGGCAAGATCCGGATCGGCGCGGAGGCCCGGATCGGCGCGCGCAGCACGCTCTTCCCGGGTGCCCGCATCGGCAAGGGCGCGGAGATCGCCGCCGGTTCGACCGTCCGCGGCGCGGTGAAGGCCGGTCAGCACTGGGCCGGATCGCCCGCGGCGCCGGTCGGCAAGGACGGCAAGGACGCGAAGGACGCGCTGAAGTGGCCGTCGAGCCGCCCGCCGCGTTCGCACTTCTGGGCCACCGTCTACGGCACGACCTCGATGATCCTCGGCTTCCTCCCGGGCCTGGCCGCGCTCCCGGGCGTGGCTGTGCTCGGTTATGCCGTCGCCGGTACGCCGACGCTGCTCGCGGCGTTCACCCAGGCGCTGATCTTCGTGCCGGTCGCGACCGCCGCGTACTTCCTGACGTACATGTTCCTGGTGCTGATCGGGGTCCGGGCGCTGAGCCTGGGCATGGTCGAGGGCTACCACCCGGTGCACGGCCGCGTCGCCTGGCAGGTCTGGGCGACCGAGCGCCTGATGAGCATGGCCCGCGAAGGCCTGTTCCCGTTGTACGCCAGCCTGTTCACCCCGGTCTGGCTGCGGATGCTGGGCGCGAAGGTCGGCCGCAACGTCGAGGCGTCGACCGTGCTCGCGCTGCCGAAGATGACCAAGGTCGACAGCGGCGCGTTCCTGGCCGACGACACCATGGTCGCCACCTACGAACTCGGCCACGGCTGGCTGCACGTCGCCCCGGCGCGGATCGGCAAGCAGGCGTTCCTCGGCAACTCGGGCATGACCGCGCCCGGCCGTTCGGTGCCGAAGCGCGGCCTGGTCGGCGTGCTGTCCTCGACACCGCTGCGGGCCAAGAAGGGCTCGTCGTACCTGGGCATGCCGCCGCTGGCGGTGCGCCGCTCGGTCGGTGACGCCGACACGAGCCGGACGTACACCCCGGCGCTGCACCTCAAGGCCGCGCGGGCGCTGGTCGAGCTGTGCCGGATCATCCCGGTGATGTGCGGCGTCGCGCTGAGCGTCAGCGTCGCCTTCGGGCTGCTGTGGGCCGCGTCGACGTTCGGCTTCCTCGTCGCCGCGCTGCTCGCCGGGCCGGCGCTGCTGGCTGCCGGGATCGTGGCGGCGCTGACCGCGACCTTGATGAAGTGGCTGCTGGTCGGCAAGTTCCGCGAGGTCGACCACGTGCTGTGGAGCTCGTTCGTGTGGCGCAACGAGCTGGCCGACACGTTCGTCGAGGCGCTGGCGGTGCCGTGGCTGATCGGCTCGATCGGCGGCACCCCGCTGCTCACGGCGTGGCTGCGCACGATGGGCGTCAAGATCGGCCGAGGTGTCTGGCTGGAGACGTACTGGCTGCCCGAGTCCGACCTGGTCAGCCTCGGCGACGGCGCGACGATCAACCGCGGCTGCGTGGTCCAGACGCACCTGTTCCACGACCGGATCATGAGCATGTCCCGGGTGACCCTGGCCGAGGGCGCCACCCTCGGCCCGCACGGCATCGTGCTGCCGGGCGCGAGCATCGGCGCGCGCACCACCGTCGGCCCGGGTTCGCTGGTGACCCGCGGCGACGAGGTGCCCGCCGACTCTCGCTGGCTCGGCAACCCGATCTCGGCCTGGACCAACAAGTAACGGATCCGCTACCCAGCTCGCACGGACTCACCCGTCCGTGCGAGCCTGGTTGGGCACGCACTACGAAAGGTTCGGCACGGGTGATTTCGAAGGCCTCCGCTCCGGCGCCGGGTGCGGACACCTCCGGAGATTCCTATCTTCCCGAGCACGGCAACGGCGGCTACCGCGTCCGCCACTACGACCTGAACCTCGACTACCGTGTCGGCCCGAACCGGCTGCACGCCTCCGTCGCGATCACCGCGGAAGCGACCCAGGCGCTCTCGCGGCTCAGCCTCGACTTCGCCGAGTTCAAGATCAACCGGGTGCTCGTCGACGGCAAGCCCGCGAAATACGTCAAGCGCGCGGCCAAGCTGCACGTCCGGCCTGCGAAGTCGCTCGCGGCGGGTACGGAGTTCGCGGTCGAGATCCACTACGTCGGCAACCCGAGCCCGGTGGGGAGCCGCTGGGGTGACGTCGGCTGGGACGAGCTCACCGACGGCGCGCTGGTGGCGAGCCAGCCGGTCGGCGCGCCTTCGTGGTTCCCGTGCAACGACCACCCCGCGGACAAGGCCACCTACCGCGTGACCGTGACGACGGCGTCGCCGTACCTGGTGGCGGTGACCGGCAACCTGGTCGACCGCTACACCTCGGCGAGTACCACGAAGTGGGTCTACGAACGCCCGGAGCCGACGGCCACGTACTTGATGAGCGTGCAGATCGGCCGCTACGACGACGTGGACCTCGCCGGCGCGGGCTGGCTCTCGCACGTCGAGGCAGGCGCGCGGCGGCTGAGCGTGGACTTCGGCCGGGGGAGCGGCCGGGTCGAGTCGGTGTACGCGACGGTTCCGCAGCGTGCCGCCGTCCCGCCGCGGCTGCGCAAGCCGTTCGCGCGCGACTTCGGGCGGCAGGGCCGGATGATGGAGGTCCTGCAGCGGCTGTTCGGGCCGTATCCGTTCGGGGAGTACGTCATCGTGGTCACCGACGACGAGCTGGACGACCCGATCGAGGCCCAGGGCATGTCGATCTTCGGTGCCAACCATGTCGACGGCCGGCGCACCCATGAGCGACTGGTCGTGCACGAGCTGGCGCACCAGTGGTTCGGCAACAGCCTGACGGTCGCCGACTGGCGGCACATCTGGCTCAACGAGGGTTTCGCGACCTACGCCGAATGGCTGTGGTCGGAGGAGTCGGGCGGACAGCCGGCACAGTCGTGGGCGCGGACCTGGCACACGCGGATCCGGACCAAGCCCGCGGACCTGCGCATCGGCGACCCCGGCGTGGCGCGGATGTTCGACGAGCGCGTCTACAAGCGTGGCGCGCTGACGCTGCACGCGCTGCGCGCGGAGATCGGCGACCCGGCGTTCTTCGCGCTGGTGAAGGCTTGGGCTGCGGAGCACCGGCACGGCCTGGTCACCACGGACGGCTTCATCGCGATGGCGGAGGCCTACGCGGCGCGGTCGCTGGGCGCGTTCTTCACGACCTGGCTGGACACGGCCGCGCTGCCCCCGCTCCCCGGCGCCTGATCGCTCACTCTGCTTCAAGTCCGTGAATGCCACATTGAGGGCTTAAGAGGCCGTGAATGTGGCATTCACGGACTTGCGCCCCCCGGATTCATGGACGTGAACAGACATCGGATGTTTCTGCCGCTTTCTGGGTGATGATGTCTGGTATATCGGGGCAACGTCTGGAAACATGCCGTGCGCCGGGCGTTGATGTCGGCGAAACATAGTATGAATCCGGAGGCGATCATGGTCGACCTGTCCCGGCGCACCGTCCTTCAGGCTGCCGCCGTCACGGCAGGCGCGGCCGCCTTCGGGGGTCTCTGGGCGGAGGCAGCCGAGGCCGCACCGGCGTGCGGCACGCTCTACCGGGACGTCGCCCACGACGCCCGGATGCTCTGGAAGAAGCTTCCGACTAGCTGGCAGGACGGTCCGTTCCTGGCCAACGGCTACCTCGGGGCCCAGGTCTACGCCGGCAAGACGCCGAATGTGCTCAAGGTGATGCTGAGCCATACGCAGGTCCAGGATCAGCGCGATTACTGGGAGGCCGGGATCGGCCTGTCCCGTCTGCCGATCGGCTACCTCACGCTCACCCTCGCCGGCGCGATCACCGCCGTCGACTGGACCCTCGACCTCTACAACGCCGAGCTCGGCGGCACGATCACCACAACGCAGGGCTCGGTCGCCTTCTCTGCGTTGATCCATAACGATCTCGGCGTCCTGCTCGTCTCGCTGACGCCGTCAGCAGGGGAAACCGTGGCCGCCTGGGGATTCGTGCCTCTCGTCTCCGCCACCACGCGCACCGTCCGCAAGCCGCCCGAGTACGTCGCCAACCCGCCGGCAACGCCCGGCAGCAGCGGCGACGTCCAGTACGCCGCCCAGCCGCTGCTCGCGGGCGGCGGCTACACCACGGCGTGGCAGGAAAAGACCGTCGGCACACGAAGGCTTTTCGTGGCGAACGTCGCCTACAGCTTCCCGGAGAACACCCACACGGCCGACGCCACAAAGCTGGTCCAGAAGACTCTTGCGACCAACCCGGACAGGCTTGTCGCTAGCCATCGCCGCTGGTGGAACGCCTTCTACGAACGCAGTTTCGTCTCGGTTCCGGACAAGCTCGTCCAGCGGTTCTACTGGATCCAGCTCTACAAAACGGCTTCGGCGACCCGCGCCGAAGGTCCGGTCACCTCCGAGTGGGGCCCGTGGTTCCCGGAGGTCGGCAACAGCTGGACCGCCGTCTGGTGGAACCTCAACGTCCAGGTCACGTACCCGATCGTCAACAGCAGCAACCATCCCGAGCTCGACGCGGTCCCGAGGACCTTCGAACGCGACCATTCGAACCTCGAGCTTTCCGTACCCCCGGCCTACCGCGACGGCGACACCTACGCGTTGTCCCACCCCGGCGACTGGCGGCTACGGCCCGGCGGCACGCGCGCGGTCGGGATTCCCGGTCCCACCACCAAGAACGACCAGACCGGCAACCTGATCTGGGGGCTGCACAACGTCTGGCTGTCCTACCGCCACCACATGGACCACCGCGTGCTGCGCGACGTCCTGTACCCGATCCTGGCCAAGGCGCTCAACTACTACCGTCACTTCCTCTTCGCCGGCCCGGATGGCTACCTCCACCTGCCGATGACCCGCTCGCCGGAGTACGCCGACGCGGCCGACTGCACCTATGACCTTTCGCTGATCCGGTGGGCGGCGCGCACGCTCGCCGAGTCCGCCGGGCTGCTGCGGCTGGACGACCCGCGCGTGCCCGCCTGGCGGGAGATCGCCACGAAACTCGTGCCCTACCACGAGGATCCGGCCAACGGGGTGCTGATCGGCGACGGCGTCCCGCTCGCCGAGTCGCACCGGCACTTCTCCCACCTGCTCTGGCTGTACCCGCTGCGGGAGCGGAACTGGGAGCGCGCCGGGGACCGCGACATCATGACGAGGACGTTCAAGCACTGGATGGCCGACCAGACCGCGTGGCACGGCTACAGCTATGCGGCCGCGTCGTCGATGAGCTCGGTCATGGACGCACCCGAGGAAGCGTTGCGCTACTTGAGGTTCTTCCTCGATCGGAACATCGTGGCGGACACTCAGCTGACGCCCAACACGATGTACCGCGAAGGCAGCAACTTCGCGCTCGAGAGCCCGATCACCGCCGCGCAGTCTGTTGTGGACATGCTGATGCAGGGTTCCGGCGGTGTGCTCAAGGCGTTCCCGTCGGTGTCCGCGACCTGGCCGGACGCCTCCTACGCGAACCTGCGCGCCGAGGGCGCTTTCGTCGTGGACGCCTCCCGTCGCCAAGGCGTCACGGAGTTCGTCCGGGTGCAGAGCGAGGCGGGGGAGCCGCTCATCCTCGACCACGGGATCACCGGTGACATCGACGTCCGGGACGGCTGCGGCCGGCGTCTGAACTGGCGGCCGGTCGGCCCGCATCGGATCACGATTCCCTTGCGCCGCGGGGAAACCGCGGTCGTCACCGCGCGTGGCACCCGGCCGGACTTCGAGCCGCGCGACGTCCCCGCCGTCGGCACCGCGCCCGCCTGGGGCCTTCCCAGCTGAGCACAAGGAGGTCGCAAGACATGGATATCACCCGCAGAACCGTGCTCGGCGGCGCACTCGCCGGGCTCGCGGTCGGCGCGACGGGCCTCACCCCGGCGTTCGCCGAGACGACAAGCTGTGAAGACGTGGACTGGGCGGGCTT
>Ga0307507_10012777_pt1 | contig 10307 bp, 9 predicted proteins | sample 7_EM_MG_FD_207223 | JGI IMG/M metagenome (GOLD analysis project Ga0307507, IMG submission 207223) | Populus trichocarpa ectomycorrhiza microbial communities from riparian zone in the Pacific Northwest, United States - 7_EM | ecosystem: Host-associated > Plants > Roots > Unclassified | place... | reverse complement strand
CTTTCCCCAGAGACCCCACCTCCTAGCCCCAAACTTGCACATCGACAAGTGCCTACGATGCCGTCCTCGGGACCACCACCCTCACGTAATGCCAAGGATGAAGACCAGGAGGATAACCTCCTCGAGGCGCTGGTGCGTCCTCGAGCTCGATCACAATCTCCTTCACCTCCTGTGATGACGATGGTGCCATTGAAACCACTCGAAAAACGTCGGCGGAATGACGACGACGACGACGAGCTTTTGGATCGCTTGCGTAAATCCAAAAAGCCAGACCTTGGATTCGTAAAACAAGGTGCGGTGGTGGCAGGACGAACCAAAAATGGAGACGACCCACCAAGGAAGATCAAGGTCAAGTTCGGTGCTGCAAGTCTCGTGGTTGCTTCACCAACCTCGTCACCGACGCCGACGACAGATATTGACGTGAAAGATGGAGATACCGGATAGCGTCCACACCTCTGGTCTTCCTTTCTTCGGACGTCTATTCTTCGACTTATTAGGTATTCATAGACAGACCATACCTTGCCGTTAACTCTCTTTAATTTTTGGTTTGCTTATGTATGGTATGTATGCTTATGCTTCTTATGCATGCTTCTGCATAGATTCAATGCTCTATGTACGGCTTGACAACGAGACGTTAAGTTTGTCGAGGAATGGAATATGTGAAAGGTATTTTTGTAAGGCTACGATGGTGATACATCTGGGAAGATAGAAAACAGGATGGAGGCGAAGGGAGACCAAGAGGACAAGGATGAATGGTCTCGGTGTGCGTGAGGAATTATGAATTGAAATGTAGCAGGGTTATATAAGTCAAATGTGCTTGCGACTAGAGTGGGGGATCACATAAAAATGCAAATAAAAAGACAAACAGCAAGTCCTAAAGACAACAACAGAGATAGAGCCAGAAACAAATATGTTACGAATGAATATGCATTGGAAGATGGAGGAGAGTAAATGTTTGTGTCGTTGGTTAGTACATAGATATATTGCAGTTGAGGGTTTGTCATTGCGTGGGTTGTGAGGAATGCGTGATTGCGTGTTGGAACGGATTTGCATGTGGTGACAAATTATGATGAGAGGAACCCCAAATCAACCGGCCCTAGCGGCCTCTAGACTGTTGCTGACAGGGGGCGACAAAGCGCGATGGTGAATGAAATGCTGAGATGAATGCAAGGCAGGTTCGTCAGAGCTGGAACTCTGCTCGGGTATCGAAGAAGGGGAAGGGGTTGACATCCCAAAAGGGGCGAACGTCGTTGATGCATGATTGACATGTCCGTTCGAGGTCGCCAGGTTATAACTATATAAGCTCATGCCACCACCACGCGGAACGAAGGCGTTCGAGGTACTGGTGAGGGTAGTTGAAGTACCCCCAAAGACGTTGGATGTCCCTGGCGACGAAGAGTAAAATCGTGGAGGTGGAGAGGTCAAATATGTGTTGTTGTAGGACAAACCAGTGGCTGGGGGAGAAGACACCGTGCTGGCATCCCGATACATAGCAGTGATTGGTCGCTGCTGAGACTGTTCCTCCATCCGAGACTGAAATGCCTCAGGATGGAAGGCTTGTGCGGTGCTACCTTGATGTGAACTTTTCACATTGGGTACCTGCGGCTGTTGTTGCAGGTTAGAACCACTGGCGCCAGTGGGAGTCCGCACGCCAAGCGGGTTTTTGCTGTACGATAGCCGAATGCCTCCGCCTTTAACGAGCCCCTTAAGAGTGTTGCCATACAGGTCGTTTAGTGCCTTTGCAGCGAACTGGACATCCTCGAACTAAATAATTTGTAAGACAATAGGACCGCATTATCCATGTAAAATACAAACGTACCTCAACAAAGCACATCGGCCCATTGTTCTTCTGTCGGAAACAAAGTCTCCGAAACCCTGGACGAGAAGAAAACAGTTCACGTAGACTCTCTTCTAGGTAATCCTGAGGAAAACCGATGGGGGTTGGAGAGGTTGGCAGGTTGCCGACATACAACGTGTTGATCTAAGTTCAAGACTATTGAGTAAACTCAATTACATGCTGTAACATGGAAGCTACTCACCGGTGGATTTTGATCGATTGCATTCCGCGCACTAGCCGAGCTCGCACCTGATGCAGGTGAAGGCAATTGTGGCGATGTTGTTCCATTGTTCGTGCTCAAAACCAAATCACCGATGACCCTCGTGAGGTCCGCCTCAGATTCGCAGTGCGCTTCATTGCCCAAGGTCCCAGGCAAGACACCATGCGAGCCAACGCTAGAAGCGCTGGATTCGGGTTGTTCCCGATGCTCTCTTGCTTGGTGTACACCATGTTCGTAATGCCGAATATGGTCCTCATCAAAAGGCGAATATCGGTTATCAGAGGGCTCATGTAAAGGCGGCGATGATGAGCGCTGAGAAGAGCTGGGTCGGCCTGGGGCAATATTAGTGGACGCAGGCTTGTGAACTCGATCCCAGGGTCCAACAATATCATCAGCGGGTTGAACCGGCTGGGGCTGAGGTCCTTGAGCCGCAGCAAAAGTGTTAGCAAGAAGAGGGCTTGACCCTATGCTCGATCCTCCCTCTACGGTCGGATAAAGGAGGGAAGGCGCGCCGTTGATATTGGAATTCTGTCTGGAGATGGCAGCTGGCACAGCGTGGAAAGCATCAAAGGCGAGGAAATTGTTGCTTCTCAACTTCCTCTCATTTTCATGCCTTCGCCGTTCGCGCTCTTCTTCTTCAGCACGTTCCCTGGGGCCACGAGTACCAGACCCAGGTCCCAGACCCATGGCGTTGTAAATGTGTTCCCTCCTACGGTCTTCTTCCTCCTTAACAGAGACGCCACCATTCAAAAGGCCATTTGAGTGGGAGATGACATCTGGTTGCGTATGCTCATGCCAGGAATTTAAACGACCCAAACCTTGCCCAAGCCCAATCGAAGAAGCGCCTTCATCACCTGAAGTATACGTGTCTGCACCACTACCAGACAAATTGGTGCCGTTGACGTGTTGCAAGGTGGGGTTGGATGTGTTAGTTCCTACTGCCGCCGTCGACCCGACGACAGTGCTTGCTCCACTCCCCGGAACAGGTCCGACGCCTCTCTTGGTGTGTAGATTTTTCTTCGCCATCTCCGCCTTGAGCACTGCACCTTTCTCGATGTCCACTCTCCTACCTTGGAGAACATCTCTCGCTCCCAGGGCTTCTTCACGTGACCTGAACTTTGCAAATCCAATGATCTGCTTCCTGGGAGGCATATTTGAAGCTGTTCCCAAAAAGTGGGCACCCGCCCCATCATCCCCGGGTACAGTGGCGGGCCAGGACGTCATTGTTCCGTCCCTACCACCGTCGACGACAACACCACCTTGATTGACTGTGACTAGATTATAGGGGTCATTCGATCCACTGTACCCCTGGAAGGAACGCAGCGCAGCAGCGGCCGTTCCAGAACCAACCAAGCCACCATATGCAGTATATTCTTTGTTTGGAATCTTCAGAGTCGCAGCCTCAAACCCAGGCGAGAATGTGAACATATTTTGGAACTCTCGTTCCTGAAAAAAACGAGTCATTCGAAAAACCAGGCGGTACAGAGAGAAGGTTAGTTACGTACCTGCATATCTTCCGGAAATCCGACCACAAAGATCGTCGAAATTTCCTCTAAATTTGACGACGAATTCGCGCCGTTTCCCATGCTCAAGGTTCCGGATCCCGATGACACCCCGGATCCAGCATTGATACCTATTCCTGCACTCGACGATGTAGGACCACTCGTTGCCACATGGGGACCATAGGGAGTTTGCGAGGAGAGATGGACACCGTTCGTGTACTGTGAGACTGTAGCATACGTAGCTTGTTGTACACCGGCCTTGATAGGGTTATGATGGGGCTGTACCATCGCTGGGGAAGGCCCATACGGTTCGACAAGATATTTCGGGCCACCGACTATCCCCGATTGACCATTTCCAAAGTCGTAACTAGCCCGAGATTCATACGTTTGCATGTGGGCTGGAACAGGAGATGTCAAGTGATTTTGGAAAGCGTCCGAAGAAGTAGGAAAGTGAGCATGGAGATCGCGAAAAGATGTTTGATTGAGGAATGACTGATTGGTTTGGTGTCGCGTGCGGGTTGTGTTCGGGAAAGAGCTGAAGGAAGCCCGATAGTTACTATTAGGTCCAAAACCATTAAGTTTATGTTGCTGCTGAATTTTTGCGTGGTCGAAGTCGTTGGGATATTCAGACGAGTGGTGCATCAAATTGGAGTTGTTGTATAACCCCGTTTGAGAGGCTTGAATGCTGTACAATAAATCCTGGGAATGCAAACGGTGGAGCATGTTCTGTGTGTTATTTTCGTGTGGGGAGTCAGGACGAGGCTGGTGCTGGTGTTGTGAATGCATGGAGAGCGGATATGCTACGGATGGAGAACCGGAAGATGAGTCAGAAGTTGAACTGTAAGATGCTGGCGCCAGTTGATCGGAATCAGAGGTCGGATGAATGGGCTCTGCGTCTGCCTGTGCGTCGACGGAGTCTAGGAGCGACCTATTAATGAAGTGCTCGTCCAGTTGGTGGGAAGAACGTTGCAGGAAAGTGGAGGAAGCCAGTGTGGGCAGATGTGTGTGGGCGATGTTGAAAAAGGTTGTTGAGGACGAAACGCCTAGCACATCAACCAACAAATGAGATGGGTGGTGTCGGGGGTGTTAAAACAGTAAAGGGGGGTCTTGAGCGTCGGCGTGGAGAAGTAAAGCGTGGCTCGAGCGTGAATCGCAGCAAGCGCAGTGGACGTGGGTCTAGGGCGACGCGTGGGACGAGACGTGATTAATGAAGAGGTTAAAAAAAATGTGGAAAGCTAGGAGATGAGCGGTAAGCTGATGCGAGTATGATATGAGGGTGCGCTTCGTCGCTGTTGTGGACGACGAAGAAGGGGGGTTAGGGCTTGTGTCGGGGAAGTGCGATCGAGAGGTATGTGATGAAGGAAGTCGGACGGTCCCGAGTTTGGAGTGTCACATCTAAATCTCATCACAATTTCACACAAACACCCCCAGACCTACTTCCCCACGCACAGGCCATTCAACAACTGTAAACCTAACCTTAAATGTCACGTGGACTGCATTTCGGCTACCTCCTATTGGACAATCAATCATCGTCACCTCCTGCAAAAGAAAGAAATATACACAATAGGCGCACCTTTCTTTGTCCAGCGTTTGACCAATCCCTCATCATCCTTTGTCCTCTCTTTCCCATTATTCCTCAGCCACTCGTTCAAGCCAGCTGTCTACAAGCCTTTTCCATCACTCCTGCGCCCGTTTTGGCCATATCGTATTCGGTCAAGCATGTTCTGAAAGAGGATATTGAAGCTGTCGTGAGTAAGCCCCTTGAGTCATCATTGCAGTTCAAGCGTGTGAGAGTCAAAGGAAAGGTCGTCGTCGTTGTAGAGGATAACGTTGGACGGAGACAAGCGTGACGTGAAAGAAAATCGCCACATGTAAAATGAATTACACACTTCGTACCAAATTTAAAAAAGTGTAACCTGACTGAACACGACTTGAAAACCATTTCTGTACACATCTTTATTATTATTTCCGAAAATTATTTTGGATGAACAAAAATCATTTTATTGTCATAGATAACGCGTAGCCATCTTGCATTCACGGGCACAAGGAAGCAACCTACGACCGAAGTCAAGAGTATAATATAAGTGGCCTAATGGTTGTACCCGACCAAAGGCCTGGGACACCATGAGCTAGTTGGTACTTGAGCTACTAACTTTTCGATGTGAAGGGAGAGCTCCTGAGGTTGAGGAGAAGAACACTGCAATAAACTTGAAGAGATAATATCCAGGGGCATTCATGGCGGTGCTCGGGTTCTTCTCAAGATGCAGATGAACGATATGCGAGCGAGACTGTCACGGGCTTTGTAGTCGAAACCTTGGGCGCATCTTACTATTTCACTCTCTGGATTAAACTTATCCAGCGAGAAAGAATGACACTTCCAATGCTGGTATATGATAAGCTAAACAGATGCCCTCAGCTCCACTTGCGTTTCGATACAGACAGAGACAGAGGCTCACCGTGAATACAACAATTTATCCTGACAGAAGACCTGTGAATGACAGATAACAGGGCATCAGGCAACAACACAATTTCTCAGTCCGTCGTGACCCAAGCCTTCATATTCTGCCTCCCCCAACCCTCCTCAGCCCACAACTCCACACCAGCGAATAAGGCCAGCACGAGCCAAGCAGCTAGAGCCCACAGCAGTGTCGCAGCAAAACGCCAACGTGTACGTTGATCCGCGGCTGCAGGGTCACCGTAATATGCATAAGGCAGAAGCATCTGGGTGGGATTCAAAGGTGTGGGCCCAAAATGTTGAGACGGACCAGCATGGGCGAAAAGAGGTACTGGTGCAGGGAAAGAGGTGGATGCGCTGGAGTAGGGCGGGATCTCGCTGTAAGCGGGTGGTGGTGAATGGTTCTTAATGATGGGGATTGCTGGTGGATTTGACATAGTTGACGAATAAGTCGACTGGGAGGGTCGTATCAAGAATTCGCAAATTCGTGAAGGTATATATCACGGCGCGCCATGCAAGAAGTTACACGAGGTTTGATGTTTGGCACCGTTTACTCATCCCCACTCCAGGTTCCAAGACTCTGAGCGATGATTGCAACTATGGCTCCCCTTGGCTTCACAGAGTTTGTGCGATTTATTTATTATGAACACAATTGTACGCTAATCCATGACTTTTGATACAGTAACAATCTAAACTTGATACTCTACCCTGCATCTGCCAGACAGACACCATCGCAAATTTGAGAGTTCCTCATTTTGTTGATTATTATATATGCGACCAGTCTTTTACATAACAGAGAAGAGCTCGGGTTGCCCTGGCTTTCATGTACGATCTCATCTGAAAGCATTCATGAGTTCACGGCTCCTTAGCGCTTTGCCTACTTGCGTCAACTCCTTTTGCATCCTCCTGCAAGCTTGACGAGTATCTAGCGCGCTAAGATCGAGTCCGAGTTGCCCTTCTACCCTCCCTTTCATCTTGAAATAAACGGCGCCAGTCGTTGACCAGATCTTAAGATGTCCCATCATCAGAAGCTGGACCAGTTCAGACCAGTCATGTCGGGTTTGTACGGCGATCTAGCCCATACTTGTGACTTGTCAATGGCTCTCCCTTCTGGTCATTCGAGTAATTGCCGTTGGCGTCGGGCAAAGTCTGGGCTGAACTATAACTGGAACTTCCCTCCTTTGAGTATTAAGTGTAACGTAAAAAGTCTTTTTGCATGTTTTTTGTACAACGGTGGAGGGATAAAATATCTGTGAAGACAGGAAATGATCTTGGACCAGCCGCCCGAGCAAGTATGAAAAAGGACGGGAGGGTAACAACGTATAATCTCCAAGATGTACACCAAGTAAGAATCAAGGACGACGAAATGAGTGTAACAGTATCTGCTAGCACTTAAAGAATCAAGACTGTGCTTCTTCGCCAGGAATGGCTTTCTTGATCCACTCCCTGAGATCGTCCAATTCCCTCTGGGTTGTCGTGTGGCCCATGCCCTCATAGATGTTGTAAGACAATCCTTTGCATTCTCCTGTAGTAGGAGCAAGTGGCATTCCAAGGGTCTGGGTGAGGAAATCAGCCGAATCTTTACAGAATTGAAATTTGACGAGAGGATCTGCTGCGCCGTGACCCCAAAAGACAGGGATGGAGGCTGCGTGCTGCGAAGCCATCTAGATTTGCTGCTATTTAGCATTCACCCCAAGTGAAAATACTAAAGTTTATATTTACCGCCTTGAATTTATTTCGCAGTGGCAGCCAGCCACTTAAGACAGCGACTCCTGCTAGCTTTCGTTCCCCCGTAAGTCCCGTCAAAAGTGACATCGCGCCGCCTTGGCTAAAGCCTCCAAGAACAATGCGTCGGGGGTCAATCCCTCCATCGACTTCTGCTGATATCAGCCCATTGATCATGCGCGCAGATTGAAGCATGCCCATTTCGTCCTCTTCGGTGTCGAATCCAAATGAGTATATGTCGAACCTATGCCAATGTTCGAAACGGGCACAAACCCGCTACACCCAAAATTTCAGACATACCATGAAGGCATCTCGATGCCCATATTAGCTTTTACTGTTCGCGTAGGTCTGTCCTTGGTTGATCGTAAGACAAAAAAAGTCAAATCGAACATAACACATTGAAGTAGAACAAGTGGCCAAGTCAGAGCGTGCATTTGAGGGGCAAATAATCTGCACTGACGAATGCGGAAGAATCCATTTGACATGAGCTAGAGCAGGATCGGCTTTGAACATGTCGGCGACAGGTTTCCAGCCATGTCCTGTGTCGCCTAAACCCTGAGCGACGAGACTTCGTCAGCTACGCGTCCATTGGGCCCAGATGGGTAAACATGTTCGTACGTGGACGAATAGGACCGTGGCGGTATGTTTACCGATGGCAGGGACGGTGAGGTACTTGAGAGTAGTTGCTGCTGCCATGATCGAAGGGTAGGGGTGAGGAATGGCAGTCTTGATCGGTGCAGGGGAGGCTAGGTATGATTTGCAATAGTATGCAACTGTGACAAGGAAAGCAAGGATGCATGTCCAAATTACGACCCGAGCAATTCGAGCTCTGCCCGAAAAAATCAATCTCAGGAGCGTCGGCATCTACCGGTAGCCTTTTCAAAGATATTCTTCTGCACCTCAGAGATATCTCAAACCCCGAGCAAGTTGCTGAGGAGAGTCCAGGGAGACCAGAGACGTGGCGCTGCTCCAGGCACACGATTGCTATAGTATGGGTGACGGCACTGAAATTGCCGAGCAATCGGTACCAAACCTTTCACAGACCAACCTCACGACCCCCGCGGAGAGTGCCCAGGAGCCCCAAAAAGCGCTCTCCAAAAGCGCTTTGAAAAAAGCTGCCAAGGCGGAGCGATTCGCCGCCAACAAGCTAGAGCGTCGCGCTCGCGAAAAGGAGGCCAAAAAAGAGAGGAAACGCAGTCAAGCGGCAAAACGCGCCGCGGGGGAGCTGGACGATGGCAATGTGGAAGAAAGCAATAGGCGAAAAAAGAAGGCCAGGGTCCAGTTCGGTGGCAGAGTCGTCGTTGACCTTGGATTCGATGATACGATGAGCGAAAAGGTGGGTTTGCGTTATCCCCCCTTCTGTCCCTGCCTCCATCTTCCTACCTTGAGGCATTTCACCGACGCCAATCCTATCAATCCTATTTGATAATTCCAGGAGATAAAGTCCCTCTGCTCCCAACTGGCCTACACCTACAGTGCCAACCGCCAGGCATCGTTTCCGTTTTCACTGATTTTCACGTCCCTCAATGGACGTACCTTCAACCGGCTCGAAGCTATAGGTGAAGCTGGTTATAAACGCTGGGCAAATACCGATTGGTGGCAGGAAGGTTATGACCGACTTTGGCTAGAGCAGCCTGACGTTGCCCACTCTGTTGAGAAAGCCATAGAATACACTAGCACCTCCTCAAGCACCTCCGAGGTCGAAAGGCTTGCAACTAGATCCCAAGGCCATACGCTAGTCGGCGGAAATGGTGGATCGATGGACGTTGATACCCGACAACAGGTTGTTTATCTCACAGCGGACTCCGAGGACGAATTAACCGAGCTGAAAGCTGATGAGACGTATATCATCGGTGGGATATGTGATCACAACCGGTACAAAGTGATTTTGCTTTTTAGGTCACCAGCGTGCCTTGCCTTATCTGTTTTTTTTTTTTCGCTAGAATCTTTGCCTCAATAAAGCAAACGAATCCGGCGTTCGAACTGCTCGCCTCCCTATCGGGCGGTACTTGTCATCGCTTCCCACCCGTAAGGTTCTGACCGTCAACCAAGTTTTTGAAATTTTAGTGAAATGGGTGGAGACCAAGGACTGGGAGGAAGCATTCTACGCTGTCATACCACAACGGAAATTTCATGCTGGAGGGAAAAGAAGCTCCGCGACTTCAGAAGCAATTCCTCCCATCACTGAGGCAGAAGGTACCTTCGTTGCTGAAGGCAACGAGCAGCAGACAAGGGCGGTTGAAAAGGAACAATGATCACCCTGACCTTGGTGCACAAGATCATACTTGGTCATTCAGCAGATAGTGACAGAGTGGGAAGTGGTACTATTTTCACTGTAGTCATCTAAATCCCAATTATTTTGCGGCCTGTTGTTGGGGCACCCATAGGAAATACCACCTCGGCCGTTTAGTCCGAAGTAGCAAACATGATGCTAATTTCATTGCCCAGATGTCAAGGACTTGGGAGCTCCATTCATACGGGAAATGACGTCTGTCACATAATATACTGAAATAAAGGCTGGGAAACATGAATGGGCTCTTTTAGGCAGTTGTTGAGCCTTATTGGGAC
>Ga0307507_10012776_pt1 | contig 10309 bp, 7 predicted proteins | sample 7_EM_MG_FD_207223 | JGI IMG/M metagenome (GOLD analysis project Ga0307507, IMG submission 207223) | Populus trichocarpa ectomycorrhiza microbial communities from riparian zone in the Pacific Northwest, United States - 7_EM | ecosystem: Host-associated > Plants > Roots > Unclassified | place... | reverse complement strand
ATGAGATATGATTATTTTAGAAAAGCTAGTTTTAATATTAAATTATTATTCTTAGTATGATCTAATTTATTTTTGTATTATTTTAAATATTTAAAATTCAATTATTGAATAATGGTTATATTTTATTGAAACATCGAAATATTGATCAATCTGATTAAGGGGATTTCAAACACAATATTAATAATTCATATTTATAGCATCAGGAGTCCACATTAAAGTGTTAATGAGCTTTTTACACGCCACTATCACCTGCACGCAGTACTTTATAATTTTTATCACTCATCGGTCATTAGCTACAATCTTTTTTTTATAAGTCCTCTTTTAACGAAGGTAACAATAATAATAACAAAAACTTTAAGGGCTGGGATAATGACTAGGTATATATTTTTGTGTATATATTTGATTAATTTTTAAGTATAAATCCACCAGTATCTAAGAGAATTTATTAAAAAAATAATAATAAAGCATGTCGATATAAGAAGTGCACGTATAGAATCACTCGGGAAGGGATCTTAATCATCAGATTAATAAAAGCAAGTATTTTTTATTTATGTTATAAATGGGGGATTTAAACTCAAAATCTCCCCTAAAGAAAGAAAGCAACATTAATATCAACATTAAAAAAATACTTTAAAAAATTATCAACATTTACAAACCCCATAATAAATCGAACAATCAATTGCTTACTTATGAATGGGGATTTCATGTCCGGCTTCCCATCAACAACTGTTAGTTATATATATATTTTTTTTAGTTTAATGTAAGTGTCCGGACTAACTTGTACGTACCTCGATTAATTCCACTGGCTCTAAAGTTAACGATCATGTAAGCCTCTAGTGACCATCATATGAGTAAGCACAGAGCTCGAACCTGAAACCACAAAAAAAAAAACAAATTTTTTAATTTCAAACTCTTACTATTAGGCTACCACCTAGATAATTAGTGTTAGTTATATACTTGTTCGATACTATGATAGGCATGCCGAGGATGTAATATTAGTGTGATAAAAAAACAAAAATGAAAAAAATTATAATGTCAGGTGTCTTGTCAAGGAAAGCAACAAGGAGTCGCTAGGCACGTGACTTCAAGAATCTGTGGAGACGTGGCGTGAAACCATTTTCAAAGTTTCAAAAAGGCGGTAACCAATGCTTAACATACACTTGTCACCGTGTGACGCGTCTTCTCGAGAGTTGTCACCAGAAAACCATTTCTCTTTTAATTCGGCTCCTGCGACGATCCTCTCCATCAATAACTTCCCTGCTTTTGGCGTAATTTACGGTCTAAGCCATTACGAGATGAGTTTATTCTCTTCATTTTTTACCTGGAAAAAAAACCGAAGATAAAGGTGTTGGCCATACGATCATGAAATCCGAGCATTCAAACGAGTCCGATTAGGAAAATAAGAATCTGTAATTTCTTTTCGTCAGAAAAAAGAGATATTAAATTAAAATGATATTAATTATTTATTTTATTCAATTTGGTTTTCAAAGAAACATATTGTTTATGAATGGAATCAGATTTTGTTTCCAAGCAATATTGTTTACACACGCCACCCACGGTAGACAACAGGAGAGCATCAAACGGTTAGAAAACAACGTTGTTTTTAAAATAAATTAAAGGGAAAAAATGAAACCAATAACTGCTTGTCTTATTGTATATATTTCTTCAAATATCTTCTATGCAGTTCTAGAAATATGGAATTTCTTGGTTCACAAGTCACGAGTTAAGATCTGACGAGGCTTAGGATTCAGTATAAATAGGTAGTCTGATAGAGCTGCCAGGCATTAATTCAACTAACTACCTAGCTAGAGCAGCTCTTTTCCTTGTAATCCAACATCGAAGCACAGCTTTACAGAGGTTGCTTGTGTTTTCAAGAACAAATTAAAATCAGGTATTATTTTAAATTTCTTGTCGATCATTAATCTCATCTTCAGTCTGCAATTAAAACCATAAGATTCTGATATCTATTAATGGCTAATTGCAAGATTCAAAAAAGGTTCCCTGCGCGCCATGAACAGAACATGGGGCCGGGCCGGCATCGATTTATCATAAATAAATATTTTGTATGCTTAATTAACGATTGATATATTTCATAATTTCAATGTTCTGGTGTCTTACCATATACAGTTAGTCCAGGTCAAGTAAAGCGTCACATTTTACATTGTCAAAATGGCCAAGAAAAATATTGATTGAAAGAAGAAGAAGATTGGCTTCTTCCTTCTTCTTTTTTTTTTATTATTATTAATGTGGATGTCCGAGCAACTTGCATGTACCTCGATTAATCCCACGAATCCTAAAATTAACAATCATGTAAGCCTTCAATGATTATCATATTAGCAAACATAAAGGGATCAATCCCTTTGATCTCAAATTTTTATCATTAAACTACCTACTAGATGGTTAAGATAGGCTTTTTCTTTAATCAACTAGGTTCTGGCTCCCATTTGATCAAAATTCTTACACAAACTGTTTATTTCTCTTGTTCTCTCTTGTGTCACAAATATATATATATATATATATATATATATATATATATATATATATATATATAACAGAAGATTATTTTGAAAGCAAAATTCTTAGGGATCAATATTCTTAGGAGCGTTAAATCAACGACAGAAAACTAATAGAGTTAAATCATAAATAAAGCATGTGATTTTAATGCCTCGAAACTTAAAGGTCAAGGATGGTATCAAATCATGTACACACACTTCTGGTTTTATTTTTTACTTTTTAAATATAATGGATTAAGAAAACAGAAATGGTTAGTTTAGGATTGCATTTAAAACTAAAAAAGTTTCAAAATTTAATAAAATATCATTTTAAAATAATTTCTAAACAGTACCTCAAAATCTAAAACACAAAAGCCAACAAAATAGGCAATTTGGTCATTTTGCAAAATTGGAGCATCTAACTCTTAACTTGTATCCTTGTCACGGCCTAACTTAATTCACATGAGTGGCATTGATTACCTTTGGAACCTTTTCAATTAAAAAATTAGATATGAAATAACTCTTGAGTCAACTACAGGTCTCTCTTTTCTTCGGTAACCGTTGCTTTGCGCGTGAAAACTGTAAGGAGCTTAACAGGAAGAGATAAAGCTGGAGAGAACATTGCTTCCCGCGTTTTCCATGACCCAATTTCTTATAATGCCATGCGTGCAAGCTATGCTAAAATCTTTCAGAGCTATAATCCACCACAATACACACCGCTAGCTTAGCCACCCCTCTTCCTTATTTCTTGGTCCTTGATGGTTTTAATTCTCTTTAAGCTTCTTCATTCTTCAATCACCTCTACTTCTCATTAAGCTAATTTAGCTTTCTTCTCTTTTGCTTTATGTTATTAGTTTACTTGCTTAAAAAGAAAAACCCATTACCTTTTTGTCAAATCAATAACTGGCCCCTGTTGATTCAAAGATATTCTACTTTGATTTGTCGACAACGGGTTCAAAGGCTTAAATTAACTTGTAGTTCTTTCTTATCTGGTTTTTGTTTTACTTGGTCAGTTTCAGAGCCTTGAGAATCTAGCTCTCTTTAAGAAGTTTGTAGTGGTCTATGATACTTTTTAGTCGACTTTGATTATCTATGGTTGTATAAAGCTTGCAACTCTTTGTTGGTAATTTGGTGGCAAGTCTTTGTTTCTTTATATATAATAACTTTGCTGGGGTAGGATCTTCTCTTTGCAGAGAGGTATAGTAGTTTTCATTATTGTTAGGAGAAAGGGAAGTTGCAAGAAGGGACTAAATTGAATCAGGTTTGTGTTTAATTCTTGCTTTGTTTAGATTTGAATTGAGGCTATGGGAGGTCATGTGAGCAAGAGGCCAGCTGAAGCATCATCTTCTTCTATCAATCTCAACAACAATTTACAATACACGACTGGATTGAGCTCTTACGAGGCTGCTTGCCTGCTTGACAAGGACTTGCAGTCCTTTGACACCACCCTCCAAGCTCGGACCAATCATGTCATCAATACTCTTGCTGTCGGTGTTGAGGTCCGTGCACTTTCTTTTGATTCCTTGAAGGAAGTCACAGAATGCTTGTTGGAGATGAACCAAGAGGTTGTTAAGGTTATCTTGGAGTGCAAGAGAGACATATGGAAGAATCAAGAATTGTTTGAGCTTGTTGAGGAGTATTTTGAGAATAGCTTGCAGACTCTAGATTTCTGCGCTGCATTGGAGAAGTGCCTAAAGCGTGCCCGCGATAGCCAATTGCTGATTCTTGTCGCGCTTCAGCAATTCGAAGAGGAAAGTGAGGCAGGAGGGAGTAAGTATGTGAAGACCTTGGAGGAACTGAAGAGTTTCAAGGCAGCAGGTGATCCTTTCACGGAGGAATTCTTTCAAATCTTTCAATCTGTGTACAGGCAGCAGATAACGATGCTTGAGAAGCTACAACTTAGGAAGAATAAGCTTGACAAGAAGCTCAAGTGCATTCATGCTTGGAGGAAGGTTTCAAGTATAATATTTGTAGCTACTTTTGCTACTGTATTGATTTGCTCAGTTGTTGCTGCAGCCATGGCTGCCCCTCCTGTTGCTGCTGCTCTTGCTGCAGCATCATCAATCCCATTAGGCTCAATGGGGAAGTGGATTGATTCTATGTGGAAGAATTATGAAAATGCATTGAAGGGACAGAAGGAGGTGATTAGCACAATGCAAGTTGGTACTTATGTGGCCATAAAGGACCTTGACACCATTCGGGTTCTAATTAATCGCCTGGAGATTGAGATTGAAGCGCTAATGCAAACAACTGACTTTGCAATTGAGCATGATGCTGTGAAGCTTGCAATAGAGGAGATCAAGAAGAAGCTGGGGGTGTTCATGAAGAATGTCGAGGATTTGGGATTACAGGCTGATACATGCAGCCGTGATATCAGAAGGGCTCGGACTGTGGTTCTGCAACGGATCATTAAAAATCCCCAAAACTAGAAGGATAATGATTCTTGATACTTTCAACTGGATAGTTGTTGATATTCTGAGATATATCTGATTCTTAATTGTGTTCTGTGATAATTATAAAATACCCATTTTCTAGTTTGTATGATTGATTATTGCGATTTCATTAATGTTCTCAAGTAATAACTTGACTGCCATTGATGTTTAGGCAGCAACATTTTATTAGTTTCCATTCTGGCAAATATTAGTTCATGTTCATTAATTATTTTCATTGTGACCATTGATTTCTACGTTCAATGTATACCTGTTTCTTGCTCGAAGTGGAACGACAAGTTGGTCCCCTATCTGTTAAACAGTGACGATGGCAATGAGCCAAGCTTATTCAAAATGTTTGACTGGTAGCTGTTGTCCAGTTCAGAACCTCTCTTTCTGCTTTGAAGGTTTCAATAACTTCAATACACAAGACATTCTTGGGCTACCCATTGAGTTTAGTCACCCCTCCTTTTTTTTTTCGGCTTTTCCTCGCAATTCCCCTGTAGAAAGTATGTTCACACAACTCTCTAGAACCTGACAATGCTGAAATTTCTGTGTTGGAGTGATATTTCTTTCTAGATACTATCAGATTAGACCGCACGGAGTCCGTTCATGTAACAAAAAATTCATGCAAGTTTGCAACACTTGGCGTACAACTCTCCCATCATTAACAAAGGCGGGACTTGTGTAATTGACTGGAAATTTCTGGTGAAATTCACTTCTAACTTGGAAAGTCATCACACATTAGAAGATTCATACAAGAGTAAAAATAACAAGGCAAAGTACAAGGCAAAGATACTTCTATCTTAAGAAATGGAAAAGGGCATGCGTTGTGATTTGAACGAATGGGAAGGAATAAAATTAGGGAGCGATGAAAATTCTTCATATGATCAATCAGACTTCCTCCAACGTGTGAATAGGTCATCTTAAGAGGAAATTCAAGTCAATCAGAAGTAGGTATGGATTCTTAAATGGCAAATGAACTGGTCAGCGTAAAATTTTGTTTTCTTTCCTGGGTGAGTTTTCTTTAATCACCACCAACTCCTTTTGACTGCATAAAACCCATCCAACATCACCCCAGCTCTAATGTCATGGTGGCTAGCGCACTGGAAGTTTTTGAGGTGGCAAATCAAGATGCATCACCGCACGAAAGTGGAGAACAGACTCCACACAAAGGTGGCATTCTGCTATGTGACGTGAACTTGAAAGCCAGTACCAATAAATATTTCTAGGCATAACATGAGATTAAGCTACCCAATATGAGCAGAGGCTTACAGCATCCTTCTCCGTGCGCGCGTGCGCGCAATTTTGAAGATCTATACAAAAGGCAACTGGCTTTTTAAGCCTTGCTACACCACTCACCTGAAATAGGAAAATAAACGCCCTTGAAACGTCGGATATCTTTTCTAAACCTGGAACTTCACGAGGCACTTAATAATTTGAAGGGTCATAAGTGAAGCTCTAGCAACCAAAACTTAGAAGACGAATGTATGAAATTGAATTAACCTGCAATTGATGTTCTATGCCACCTTATAGCAGTGGCTTCGGACGAACATTGAAGTAGGTTGCAGATGACAGGTAACAACACACTAAAGATACATAAATTTTGAACCAAACTGATGAAAAGATAGTGAAAAATGTAAATGTGCTAATCAACATCATTAAGGCCACAAAATTTACAAGACACTTCACTGTTGAAAGATCCCCTTCAGTTCCTTGATGAGGAAAATGGCCTTGCAAATAAAAATCAGAAAGTAATTGGTCCTTCAGCTGGAATGTATTCGTCAACCATGCAGAAACCTCCTTCTCGGATGTTGGGATTTCACCAAGGGCTATTCGCCTGACATGAATATGAACTTCTGAAGGGTTCACCCCAAAGACATTGTCCAACAAAGATGGGCATCGAGGTTTGTAGCCAATGGTCACGTCATAAACTGCAATGAGTACAAGACAAACAAGTAGACTATAAACAGAGAGAAAAGATCTATAATGATCTAAGAGTTTCGAAGTAAAATCAAGAGGTGTAATATCACATCCCTGTAAGTGACTAGCTATTCAGCCAACCAGGGAATTACCAGTACCTGAACAAGCTCAGCCTTCAAGTTTTATACTATGGGAGCTCAGATACATTTATTTCTTCTATAAACAACAAATATAAATGAGACAACATCATCTTATCCTTGCAGGCTGATTAAGAACACAGGAAAAAAAATATACAGGTACATTTTGGATTCAAATGCCTTTCATTCTCCTCCTAAAGATTGTTTCCTAATTTTTCTCTCTGTTAATTTTTCTATATATACCTTAATCAAAGGAGTACTTTCAAGTTTTAAGAAGCATAAAAGAGCTGCAGAGACCAATATTAGCAGTAAAGCATAGAAGAAAAAATAGTTACCTGCATCCAATGAACCCCTCAAATCTTCCATGCAAGCATAAAACCCTTTTGTCTTTGGTAGCAGCACATTGTTCAGGATAGGCAACCCATGTTCAGCTGCGTATTTTTTACTCCTTATACACTTCTGCTCACTGCATCAAAGAACTCAAAGATGTAAACAATATGACGAGAGTTGCACAAGAACGTTACTGATAGCACCATAGTATGCTAAATAAGAAATCCTATAAAAGGCAGGACACCTAGTCTTGAAAAAATTTAATGCACTGTGTTGATAACTTTGACCAGAGGGGGAACACAGAGCCTTGTCAAAACATTCAAAAAAGGAAAAGGAGAGAGGAAGAAATTACGTGAAATCTGTTCCTTCTGGGAAAAGAGCAAGCCAGAGGGGATCCCTGGGATCCTTAAAACTTGAAAGCATTTGGTGTATGTTTGATTCGTCAACCTCCCACTTCCTCTCCACTGAGATAAACTCCAAAATGTGGAATCCCCAGCCAAATACAGGTAATTTCATCAAACTGCTCTTAAGGACATATCTAATGCATCCCAAACATCCCTTCCGCAATGCAAGGTCCCACAAGTACATCCAATCAACCTCAGTTCTGTGGTTTGCAATAAGCAAAACTCGTTCCCTATCAGGAACAATCTCGCCAGAAAAAATTACTTTGGTTTTATTAATCTTTTCAAAGAGAAAAGGCCACAGAGCTAACCAAGAGCCAAAGAAAAAGGATGTTACTTTCCTGCTGCGATGTATGCTGACGAGTCGCAACAGAACAGCACTCACAAAGCCGCAATAAACCAATGTCATAAATGCTGTCAAAAGTAGCACCAATAAACATACAACTCCCCTGATCAGCCTTAGAGGGGTCAATTCACGATAGCTTTTTCCACCATCTGAACTAAAAGCTCCTCGAACTTCCATATGCTGATAAACCTGATTATAGCCTCCCCTTCAAAGGTTGTAGTGCCACCTAAGATATTCACCTGCTTAAAGCACCACTGCGGGGAAGTTTAAGTCCAAGAAGATCTTAACTTGCCAAATCTCCAAGTTCAAAATTTGAGGATGGTATAAGATGGGGTGTATTCTTGCCCTAGTGGGTGATATTAAAGCTATGAAGTACCAATCAGAGAATGAATGGAAAGAAGGAAAAGAGAGAAAGGAAAAAAAAAGATGAAAAATCCATATAAGAAGTAGGTACTGATATATTTTGGAGCAAATTAGCACTAAATTTACCCTAAATGAGTGAAAATCAATCTTGCTGTGATAACTTCCCAGAAAAGTCGGCGAGTTGCAATGCCAAATATAACACATTGAATAACAGAACCATGGTAAGCTAGACAAGAAAAAATGCTCGTGCTATAACAGCTAAGAGATGAAATGTAACTCACATAATATTTTTAATAACATTGATGTTATTAACCGTAAAACCCCTTTAGTTACCCCTTTAGTTACATCCAACATCCGTTTCTTAAAACAAACTAGATCACAATGTTCTTTCCTACAATCATCCCAGTATCCCACCACAAACAAAAAAATAATAATAAAATCTATTAACAAAAATTGATCAAACCTCTTACATAAATGGAGATGGCATAAATGAGTTAACAAACACCATTGTTTCCAAACAACAATTAATTAAACCTCTTACATATTAACTAAGATCCTGTTATAGACTTGTTTGTTTAATAACTTTTTTCTCTCCTAGTTTCTGGTCAAGTTAATTAATAATAACATCATCAAATTTATGATCGATCGAGAAAATTTAAGAAATGCATGAAAGGGGAAGCAGCCATTTTCTTTATTTCCTTCTTCCTTGCAAATATACAAAGTCCCTCCCTGGTTGCAAACAAAAAGTTTTTTTTTTTTTGATAGATAGATAAGAAAAGAAGAAGAAAAACTCTTAAAATAATTACAATAATCCCATCATTACTTAAAAACTAGCCATGGAACTCATTATTGATGAAAATTGGAAGTTTTTAGGTTGAGACGAATGGAGCGAGGGTAAAAATGTAAAATGCCACACAAAATCCTGTCTGGTTCCTCGGAAAAATCTAGAGAAAACAAAATGTGAACTCAAAAAAAAAAAAACGCAAGCTTTATAGTTTATATCAAAACTCAGCTTAGCATTAATAACTTGCTCTTCAAACTTAAAATTAAAGAAAAATAAAAAAGAATAATAATCTTTATTTATTTTGGAGCTTCGAGCATTGAATATGATCAAGAAACTGTACAGCATTTTCTTTAATTAATTTTCTGGAGAACCAAACAAATGTTGTAAGAACAAGAAAGGAAAGTAGTGACGGTTACCTGGTAAATAAAATTTACAACGGTCGAAAAAAACCGATGCCGGAGAGACGGGGAGAGAGAGAGCGAGAGAGTTAGAGGTTTCTGTTGGGATGTTCTGTGCTTTTGCAGTGGTTTCTTCGTGTAATGATAACGAGTGCGTGAAATGGAGTGAGAGGTGGTGACGGTGAGAAAATGAGGCTTTGTTGAGTTTATAAATTACCTATCTTGCCACTGCCATTGGCCTTTTGTGCTGGAAGGTTCGGGCCCCGTGTAAACGTGGGGAAAGCTTCGATTATTATTTTTGTAAAAAACAAAAAAACAAAACAACAACAAAATCTCTGATGTAGAGAAAAGCAAATACAATAACATAAGATTTTTAAAATAAAAATCATACAAAGATTTTAATTCATATTTTAGTACTAAATATTTTCTCCAAGTAGTTTACGTTTCAGAGCAGCTATCTAAGTAAATTAAAAAGCTTTAAAAAAATTATAGTTCTAAATAAATTTTAAAAATAAAATTAATATTTAATTTGAATGTAAATAAAAAAATTCTTAAAAAATCTTTCTTTGACTTTTGAATTTGCATCAGTCTACTGGATTGGAGTGGTGTTTATAATATTTTTAAAGATTGAGTTCTATTTAAAATTTAAAATTTAATATTTAATATGGTTTAAAATATAAGATTTTATTAATATTTTTTAATTAAA
>Ga0307507_10012774_pt1 | contig 10309 bp, 6 predicted proteins | sample 7_EM_MG_FD_207223 | JGI IMG/M metagenome (GOLD analysis project Ga0307507, IMG submission 207223) | Populus trichocarpa ectomycorrhiza microbial communities from riparian zone in the Pacific Northwest, United States - 7_EM | ecosystem: Host-associated > Plants > Roots > Unclassified | place... | reverse complement strand
CTTTCTTTAGGATATTTAGAACTTCTGTCTCTTATGTCTATACCCTGGTTGCTATTTATTTTATATAGAGCTTTCTATTTCCGTGTCTTGTGTTCCTACTAGCGCTTCTAAGTCTGAATCTGTTATTAACTCCGGTTCTTCCCCTAATCTTACTAGTCAGCTATATGCCCTTTATAGGTCGGCTGCGAATGTTATATTTGCCGCGTTAAGTCTAATTCTTAATTGTCCTGGTCTTGAGCTTGCTGTAGCTGTCCATAAGGGTCTTCCTACAGGGCGTTCTCTCCCTTGTATCCCCTATAACCCTTAAGTCCCTAGTTAGTCTAGTAATATCGCGCGGCGTCACTTCTGGCCCGTTAAGGCTTGGGCAGGTAGTTATATAGTAGAGTTTAATATGCTTGCTTATCCAGGCCTCTACCCCAGTTTTCTAGTATTTAGTCCCAGTTACCTAGGCCTAAAGGCCTAGGGGGCTTTCTATAAGCAGTTAGCTGCTACTACTAATTAATAAGGGGTTTTACTATTCTTTTGGATATCTTATAATGGGGTTAACCCAAGTACTAGACCGCCCCCTAGCGGTCTATATAAGAATATCCTCCTAGAGTTAGTATGCTTTCGCACAGCTTGGGAGCCTTCTATAGCCTCTAGTTTTACGCCTTTCTTTATTATTTCTACCGGTATGGGCATAGGCTGCCGCTTCTAGGGGTTGTAACTCCCTTCTTATATGCCTACTGGCGTAATCCTATAAGGGCGTTATGGCTGCATCCTGTAATATAGAAGCCTTGGGTACCTTCTACAGTTAAGGCCCGGACTAAAAGCCTCCCCTGCCTAAGTAACTCCTGTTTGCTCCTTAAGTATACCTTACTAGCGTACCGCCCTAGAGGCGAATGGTTCCGTCTATTAGTATACTAATATGTGCATCCATTCTTTTAAGCTATATAGTAGTCTCTCTGGCTAGGACGTAATCCTGCCTGCCTACTAGGTGCACTAAGGGTTAGGGCCTAGCTAAGGGGTAAGGTCCTTAAAGCCAGCAGTGGCTACTATATACTACGCCCCGCGGGAGGCTAGTAGTAATATAGGGGCGCAACACCCTATACTGCTGCCAGTTCCCGTTTCGCGTTGCCTATAAGAGTCTCCTTATAACAGGCCGACCGTGTCTTGCAGGAGAGGGGCCGTAGAGATACTAGGTCCTATACTAGATAACCTACTCTCCCCTCTTCTACTAACTAAGCTTATATCCCCCCCTTTTATAAGCTGGCCTGTGTCTTTAACTGTTGAGTCCTTGTCCGACTGGCCTGTGTTTCCCCTATAGCCTCCCCTATATATATGCATTAGGTTGCGAGCACCACGTCTATTAAGACCCTCCTATAAGTCGCCTTATGCATATGCGTATTAGGTTGCGTGCACTACGCCTATTAAGACCCTCCTATAAGTCGCCTGTGAGTCGACTGTGGGATAACTGTGAGTTGACTGTAAGTCGAACGCTATGGGGCTGTTAAAGCTGGCCTGTATTTCCGCTGCCTAGAGCTTTGCCCGTGTTTCCACCTCGTTGAGCCGTCTGGTCGCCGTCGCGTCGCCGTCGCGTCGCTGTCGCTGTACTAGGTCGCGCGCACCACGCCTATTAAGACCCTCTTCTGAGTTACCTGAGTGTACCGGATACCAGATAAGGAAATATGTATATACCATTATCACCAGTATCTAATTAATGGATGGCTAAATTACAGCTAGTTAAAAACAATAGTTTATAGTCTCTGCTAGCAGCTAATAAGATAAGATCCTTAGTACTACTGTCTCTATTGCGCTCTTAGGCCTAACAGCTAGTGGCAACTTATCTCATACCCTTACTATACAAAGTTCGCAGTTAAGGGAGACTCCATAGCTTTCCGCTATATTAATATTAATATTCCCTCTCTCCTAAAGAGCAGATATAGTGCTAATATAATTTAAGGGAGCGTTTCTCTAGATAATAAAACTAAGGATAACTACACAATTATCCTGCCTAGCATACATTATTACTTAGAATTGTAGTAGGTAGATCTTAAAGCATAAGGATCAACTAAGGACAATAGATTTATATATAAGATCTTTAATTAAGACTAGACCACTAAGGATGTAGAAAAGTATATAACCAACTAAGTGGCTTAGCCGTATAAGAAAGGAAATATACGCATAACTATGCCTTACCTTCCTTATGGAGTAAAAGAACCTTTAACTAAAACCCAGCGAATAATACTGCTATAGTTTGTTAGTATTTAAGACAATTATAATAACCTTAAGGTCACGGAAGGAGGAACTTAGGTAGAGCTAGTAGATGCTTACTAAGACTTAAAGGCACCGCCTCGCACGCTATCTGGACATGCTAATCCTTACGGCGTAATCCTATACCGCTTCCCTACTGCAGTTAAGCTTACTGCTACTAGTGACTTATCTAATATCCTTCTTAGTAGACGACAATGGGATTCTCTAGCGGTAATTTAAGATTATAACCTTCTTTTTACTGGCAATGGGAACAAAGTTAGGAAATAGATGCATTCCTACTATCTTAGGGCTGTTAAGAACTATAAGGATGCGTTCCAGCTTATGCGTATAACTAAAATAAAGCGTTTTAATAGCCGCTTATACTTCTACTGTGTTAACCATGGAATTAATCCTTTAACTATTATAGTAGATCCAAGTATTATGTCTCCTATTATTGTAGAAGGATAGAGTTATATAAAGTTACCTAAGGAATTATAGGACAGAACTAAGTAGGTAGAAGGACGTAAAAGAGCTATATTATCTAAGAGCCGTTAGTTTAATACCTCTTATACTACCTAGTTAGGTAGATAAGAGCGGTCTTATTTAACCAGAACGGAGTCTCCTCGCTTACTATCTTAGGTTTGTGGTAAGGGTAAGGAGCGTATACGGTTACCTACTACACCTTTATTTTGAAGATAGGCGGGAGTATAAGGTTTCAGAAGTTATTAGTTGACAATGACTTAGGTAGAAGAGGTATATAGTGGTGTAATTTGGCCTCCTAGATTTAACATCTAGATTGGGTATAGCTTTGGAAGAGCCTAGGCCTTCCATATATTTTATATAGATCGGTCTAGAGCCCTAGAGTTTATAATAACTCGGACAGGACTAATAGACACACACTTTTCCTTTAATATACTCTTTTCTTCCTTTCTTACTAACTGATTTCCTACTGGCTGATTATAACTAACTAATAGACTAACCATATCGTGATTTCCTGTCTAAGAGAGGTCGTACCCTCCCACACTATAAACTTTATATATAGTTTTATCGGCAAAATATGGTACCCTACCAATAGCCTCAATGGTTAGTGGTTGACGCAATTGGCGCGCAGTTAAGGGCATTTGGCAACTCAACCGACTAGCCTATATCGTGTTTTTTTAACACGCAGCCTGCGCGCAGCCTGCACACAACCTGCAACTATAATTGTATTTAGAGCTATCTACCTCTTTTGTACCAATAGTATATTTTAGATAATAAACAAAGGCTACTTTAAAGCTATTTATAAGGCTAGCAAGGCAAATTATATACACTTCTTTATACAATCCATTATATTATTTTAGACAATTTAATATAATATCCTAACTATTTTATAATATATTCTAAAAGCATAAAACCTTTCCTACTCTCCCTGCAACAATAATATACTATAAGTATTTAGCTTTACTAGTATAGCACATACATATAGCCAAAAAGTAGTTACTAAAAGTAGCAGATATAGGCCGAAAAAAAGGTAGATTAAGAGCTAGTATATACAATAAAGAAGCCACAGTTATCCTATACATAATCTCCTACTAAAAACTCTATCGGCTCCTCTATACTAGAGTTTAAAGCATATATTACAAACTTTATATATTACTCCTTATTCTTAATTAAATTTAATATTACTTTCCCGTTACTATACTAGCCATAGCTATCCTCTGCAAGGCTATAATACTGCTTAAATTATATAAATAACTTATTAGATTTAAACTTTTCTAGCCTAGGCTTACTAGTTCCTATATTTAGAATAAAGTAGTATACTAGGGCGGAGGATATATATTCTGCTAAATCTAATAAACTTAACTAGTTCCAAAAGTTAAATTAGCAAATATTATAGTAGTAGTAGGGCCCTAGATTTTCTAGCTTACTCTAAAGCTCTTCCTTTAAAACAGACTTAGCGGACTAGTCTAGCCTACTCTAAAGCTCTCTATTTAGGACAGACTTAGTAGACTAGTCTAGCCTACTCTAAAGCTCTCCCTTTAAGACAGACTTAGTAGATTAAATAGTATAGCCCAGCTTACTAATAAATAGCCTAAGTTAATAATCGCGTTAGTTTTATTATTGATAGGGCTTATAAGAAACCTCTCTTTTATATCATTACTTAAATCCGCTATAAGGTTATTAAGGTTATCTTTATATAGGTCCTTAATAATTTCTATAGTTAATTAATCTAGTATTAGGTCTATAGTATATTTAATAACTACGGGCTAAAGCCACAGCTAGATTCCAGATTGCTATTTTCTAAACATCTAGTTCTAGCTATCTAAGAGGTTAGCATAGGCTTCTACAACAGGTTAGAGAATAATAATAGGTAGTAAAATACTAGATATGCACTAACCGCTAACAACAGTGCTATAAAAGTTGTCCGTTCCCTTAGACCCAGTTCTATACTCCCTAATTGCATAATATATTACTATTAAAACAAAAGCAATAGTATTACCGGTAAGCTTTTTAAACATATTACAAAGGTAGGGTAATTGGGCAAGGCCATTTCTTTCTCTACCATAAAATATACTAGCTATACTAGCAACTATCGCATTAGAATAGAAGCGGTTATCACTTAGCTATTAACTCTTATTAGTATTTTACTAAATAGTATAGGCAAAATACCTTTGTATAATCCAGCGCAATAAAATTATAATTAGTTAATAGTTCCATAATTAGTTTAGGCGCGTTATTAAACCCTAGCCTATATACCTCCCTTATAACTATACAAGCCTTTATAATTACGTAGTTCCTAAAGTTCCCTATTATATTAAATAGCTATATATAATATTAAGATTCCGAAAAGGCCTAACGAAGGCAGAAAATACAATAGCAACACTCTTAAGAACAGGAATAATAGGACTAAAAGACTGGCTCTACTGGGTGGGTGTCCCAGTAGGTAGCCCGAGATGCGAATATGGCTGGCTAAGACAGACACCAAAACACATAATACTGTTATGCCCCTTATACACCAACCGAGAAGCAATGCTCTCAGTAGCTGGCACAGAGAACTATAATACACTGCTCTTAACATAAAAAGGCCTTAAGGCGGTTACCCAGTGGCTTATTAGCCAAAATGTACTAAACCAGTTCCGGGTTGCAAAGGAAATGGCAATAGAGGGCGGGGGGGGCGAGCAACGGGCGCCCCCTGATAACTCTACAGTAGTAGAGTAAAGTTTGCGATACTAGCGCGTCCGTAGGCTTGTTACGGCAGCAGTGGTTCCCAAGGAGGTCAAAAAGTAAGGTAGTAGAGCACCACAGGCGACTCGCAGGCGCCTTACAGGCGCCTCGTAGGCGAGTCCCAAAAGGCGGGGAGATAGATCACGGGGTTTTCTCAAATAGAGTTTTCTCCCCACATATATATAAGGAGTAGTCCGCGTGGGCCCAATAGGGATCCGAATCGGACGTTAAGCAATGAATAATAATATTATTATTAAGATTATTAGTAAATAATTTAATATAATATTTTTAGTATATAGATACCTTATAAGCGGACACCGGGTCAAGAATACAATTAGCTTTTTTTTTACACTACTTTTAGCTGCTTTAAAATAGCTTCTAACTATACCTTTTTTATTATATCCTTAATAAGGCCTAAAAAGCGGTCGAACTACAGGTTAATAAAATACCTATTATAAGTCCTAGAGTTAGTTACCAGCCTTACTAGTAAAATAGACCTATAAAGCGCAAATATAGGCTTATATCTCTTAGGTAGGTTTTCTTTTATATATCACTGTTATAATATCCAGAGGTACTTTTCTCTTACCTATAGCGCGGCAGTTAGGTCAAAATTGTCTTTATAGTCTAACTTGTCCTCACTTTCCCTAGTACTATTTAGGTCCCCTTTAGATTAAACACTAGGTTAGTATACTCTATATTAGAGGGAGGTTACTTATTTTATAGACAAAGCTATATTAGGGTTTAGGCGAACACGGCTTACTAAAAAGAATATAAAGCTAAATATTAGCTGTTTACGCAATAAGGTACGGATTAGGCGCGCAAAAGAGTATTTTAAACTAGCACACAATTATTTACGCGGTAAGGTACGGATTGGGCGTATAGGAAAGTATTTTAAACTAATACACAATTATTAAGAGCTAGAGGTATATTACAAAGATGCTACTTTTTATAGTAGTAGGCGGTTAAATAGTAAAGGGAGTATTTTATTTACTAGGGCCCGCTAAGTACTAAATAGTAGAGGAGACTATTAAGTATTATAGTTAGACTCTGGTTATGCATAAATATATAACCTACCTTAACCAAAAGATTGGGACTTTATATCTTTAATTAAGCTAGTTCTGCTGCCAGATCATTAATAGATTTAGTAGATTTATTAATATTTAGTTACTATTGTTTTATAAAAGAAGTAGGTATAGACTCACAGTTACTATCCTTATTGTTAGAGATTACCCTTTTTAGCCAGAGGCGGCTATATATATTCTATATATTATTAGCCAGCTTAATATATTATATATAATATTAACAGGGTCTATTATATACCTACTCCTCTCCGTGCCTAAATATAACTAAACCAAAATTATAATATTACTCATTCTAGCTAGGTTCTATATGCTCGTTCTCCGCTAGCATATTCTTCCTTCTATTAGCTAGGATATAAGCAACCCCTAGTAGTAGCGCTATAGTTCTATATACATAAATCCTTTCCAGGCAGCTTAATATATACTAGTAATTATATTTACCAATACTTTAAAACGCCCAGTTAGCCCTTAACTGGTAGAGCCTAGTTAGCATAATTAAAGGTCCCAACCTCTACTAAAATACTTAATATCCCTAATAAGAGCTAGAATATTATTAGCGAAAACAAAAATATTCCACTATAAGTTAATAAGATCTTAGGTCCGTATAGCTTAACAAAGGAGTATCTAAGCTCTTAATATAATCTTTTAAGAGAAAACACAATTAAACCGTTAAAAGAGGTAGTAGGTTAAATTAGAGCAGACCCTTTTAGTTTGCCGGAATCTAGATATAGTAATAGAGTTAGTATATATAAATAGTTAAGTATGCTATAATTCCAAAGCAGTTATCCCCTAATATCTATAAGGTCTATATTAGCTTGGTAATATTTTCACCTTAAAGGCTAGTAATCTATATAGTGTTCTTACTTAGGAGAGTAGGGAAGTGAACCTTCAAACCGGAAAAGTAACAGTCCGACCTCCAAGCGGGCTTAGACCGCCCGGGCCACGCGCGCTTAGGCCAAATCTTAACGTTGCCACCAAAGATAAGCCCCTTTCTCGGAAAAGTTAGCAAAATTCTATATACGGCTTAGTTAATGCCTAGAAATACCTAGTACGCCTTAATATAAGATAGGGCGCGGAGTTACACCTACTCTAAAAGTATAAGATAATATGTCGCATTTTATAGATTTTCTAAGAAAAAAATTACCGTTTAGTCCTTTTTCTAGTACTTAATAGACTGTTATAATAGAACCTAGCGCCAGGTTTCTAAAGGCATGTAATTACTAGTAAAATTGGCTTAAAGCTTCTTTAAGACCAAAAAGTAACCGTCTAGTAACCGTCCGGTAACAGTCTAGTAGTAAAGGTAACTATTTTTAAGGGGTGCTACTGGGAATCCGGCCTTATATACTAAAATTTCTAAAAGCGGGCATGCGCCGTAGGCACGAATTTTTTTAACATAGTAGATACTAAATCTTATCATAAATTCTAAATACGCATTTATAATTTATTGGAAAAAACAAGAAGCAAAACCGCAAAAAGGGTTTATTATTTTATTGCGCTAATTAAGATCATTATTATCCCAAGGCCGAGATTCCCCTTTAAGTTCTCGGTATTTCTAAGCAATTTGGTAATTACTCTTACTTTAAACCTTTTTGATACACGAAAACTTTGTTAAAACCTAGCAATTTTCCTTAATATTTAGCTCTTGCCCTTACAGCATCCTCGGTATTAATTATTTGACGTTTTAACCAAGCTTTTAATACTATTTCTATCCATTTTATACGCCTACTCTGCTTAGAGCTCTTATTAATTATAGAAAAGTCCTCCTAAAAAGCAGTTTCACTAGAATATATGCTATATATTAATATAATAGTCTATAAAATAAAGTATAATTAGTAAATATAAGTAGGGCTTTTAATATAAATTAGATATATTAATACCTTTTGCTCTAAATAGCCCTTTTTTAAGGTTTCCTAAGACTCTTTTGCCACGCCACAGAATAATTAAGCCCAATATTTTAATGGAATTAGAACACCTTTCACTTTTATAAGTAAAGAGTAGTGCCAATTATAAAATAATTAAGAAATATTATTAGTATAACTAATAATTCCGTGTGGCTATATAATATCCTCATTTAAGAACTTTAGTAGTATTCCGTTTATAGTAATTTCCCTAGATGGGCGGTGGTTTTCTTAGAGTGGCAGTAAAGATTTTAGGGCATTTAACTAGAAAATTAAGGTTAATACTTAAGGTTGGTTAAGGTGCTGAACATTAGACTAAAATGGATTTTGTATAAGTTTTAAGAAAGTTTTCTAAAGACCTTACTACACTAAAGTAAAATCTCCAGCAGTCTTAATATTTAAGTTAAAATTAAATGAATTCTGCCTTTAAATAGTAACCTCTACTTAAAGAGGCAAAGCGCGATCTTTTTCTTAATGCAGCCGAGATATATTAAAGGAATTCTCGGAGACTAAAAGAGTATAAGAGTGGGTCTTAGAGTGACCAAAAAGTAAAGGCATTTTTCAGTATTTTTAAAGATTATTTGCACGGTGTAGGTGAATTCTTAGAGGATTAATATCCTTTATATTGGATTCTTTAAGAAACCGCACTGTTTCTCCTTTATCTTACCTAAAGAAATTAATTATATTTTTCTATTAAGGATATACTCTCTTTATGGTTATACTGATATTTCCTTATAAATTGCAATCTCTTTATATATTCTTCTTCTAGATTAAATAAATTCCTCAGCAAACCCAAGAAGCCGTTCATTTTAAACAGCAACTATAGCATCTTAAGCTTTATTTCTCGTTAAACCCGAGATTCCTCCTACATCCTAATTAAGCTGCTGCTTTTTTCTTTTTAATAGAGCCATATTAAGAAAAACAATTATAATAATAGAACTTTTAGAGATTTCATTAAAAATATCTTAAAATTTTAGATATTTAATTTTAGATTTATGTAGCAAAAATAGCTGCATTAGTGGGTTTTTCTATAAACGCTAATTATTTTTTAGATTTTTTTAATAAAGGACTTACCCTACACCTTATTTTTACTAAAAACCTTCTAATTATTTTCCACACACTATAAGCCTTAGAAAAATTAAGAAATACTTCCTTTCTTCTTAGAAAATATCTTATCTCTCTAAAATTAACTCTTTTCTTTTATTATTAAATACTAAAACTCCCTTAAATCCTATATAGAAAGCTATGGAAGATGCCGAAATTAATAAGGAACTTAATAAGCAATAAAAGATTTTAGTAGCAGAATCTAATAATTCTATCAGAATTAACAAGTTGTTTAAAACTGTATATAAGGCTACAGAGAATACATTAGCACCTATAACTTTATTAGGTTATATAGGGTATATTTCCTATATATTCTAAGAATTTAGTTAAAAATACTTCTATCTAATAAGATTATTCTAGGCAAATTAAAAAGTATATTAAATTTGTAAAAAAGGAAGCCCTAGAGCTTAAAAAGTTCATTAAAAAGCTAAATAAAGATATTCCACTATTAATATGCCTATGGATTTAATCTGTCTGTAAAAAGGCCGAACCTAGCTTATCTTCTTAGTTGCTATAAGAAAGTGAGAATAGAACCTGGTCACATACGCAAAAAATGCGTATAGCAGTTTCCTATTTCTACGCTTACAAGGTTCGTTTTAGAAGTAATTAATTTTCTAAGAAAAGCAATGGAGAATAGACAGAAAACCCAACACTTTCAGATATTGTGGCAAGATATATAAGAAGTCTACATAGACAAAAGGTATATTTTCTTTCTCGGTAATACCAATAATTATTTACTATTTACTATAACTAACGCTATTTTATAGACTCGTGTAGGAGAAACACAAGAAA
>Ga0307507_10012772_pt1 | contig 10310 bp, 9 predicted proteins | sample 7_EM_MG_FD_207223 | JGI IMG/M metagenome (GOLD analysis project Ga0307507, IMG submission 207223) | Populus trichocarpa ectomycorrhiza microbial communities from riparian zone in the Pacific Northwest, United States - 7_EM | ecosystem: Host-associated > Plants > Roots > Unclassified | place... | reverse complement strand
TCGTACTCAACTAGGCACACCTCAATTATGAAGAAGGAGAGAAGCTCAAGCTGTTCATTACACATCAATAATTTTAAAGGTGAATTTGTTTTTCCCCAAGAACTTCTAATTCGATAAAAACCATCACTAGTGAGTGAGTGATTTACCTTCTTGTCAGATAGAGCTGCCTTGAGGAATCTCTTCATGAACATATAAGGGGTTGGCACAGACATGTTGAATTGTAAAGTGTTCACCATTAGTTTCTCCTACAAGCAACATTAAAAATAGTTAAAAAAAAATGCCACTGATGGAAAGGGAGAAGGAAAGTAATGACTACGAAGGAAAAAATACCATATCGAGGACTTCTATCCTTGTGTAAGCGTTGTCTGATATCAGCACAAAATCTTCCACGAGTGGGACTGAGACCTCCTCATACTTGCATGCTAATAGCATTGCTGTCACACCAACCAGTTGAAGTTTCTTTCTGACCACTGTGCAACGCTCCAAGAATCGGTCAATAAGATTGATGGCTAAGAACAATGTCTCGTCCATAAGCTCAAATTTGTAGTGGACCTATTGAACAACCAGACTTCTTTCATTAGATAGAGGATGACAAGGTTTGAAAACCAAAAATTAGAGATGGACTAGAGCTGTTTCTATTTGATGTAGCATTTGGTTCTATTCCAGGCAATTGACCTATTCTACAAATGGATCTCAATCTCTAGTAAGATGGTGAATTGTCATTAAGGATACTGGTTAAACATATGGGCAATTGTTTCAATTTCCATGGAAAATTCTGTCCACGGAAGTGCTGTTAAACGAATCAAAAAGTGAATTCCAACATTTTCCTTCAAAGAAACAACACAAGGTCAGAGGAGTATACCTCAATAAGCCAGTCGATAAGGATGGCCCTCATCTTCTCGTTGATGTCAGATTGACGATCCATGTAAGTTGGAGAGACACAGCCAGAGCTCTGCATAAATGAATAATATTCAATAAACAAGATTGATCCATGTCCCACAGAAGATTGCTGCATCCAATGAGCTACTTGTTTTGGAGGAAATTCATGCCGAAAGGATACTTAGCCTTTTGGAAATCAAGTGGTATCACAATAGAATTTTAATTAAAATTTCATCTTTTTTTCTCAAGAACCCACATCTTTCAAAAATTCAAGAAAAAACAAATAAGCCTTAGATGCATTTGTTAAGAAACAAAGTAAAACCAATACAGAATGAATCATCAATTACATATTTCTAGCGTGGATATCAATCATAACTAATCAATCAGATGTTACTTTCCACGGTTAGAAAGAACCCTTGTTGAATAAATCAACAAATGGATTAGACTCATAGCATATCTAATCAAAGTCATTTGGAACATATGCAAACCTCACTAGTAAATTGACTGGTACTTTCAGTAGCTAATTCAAGCTTAATGCTGCTTTGGATCCAGATAAAAGAAAAACCTTTTACTTCATTTGGAACATATGCAAAGGATCATCCAACACACATGAGTTTCGTAAAAGTAAATCCTATGAGTTGAAAGGTTTTTCTTTTTCTGTGTATTGTCTTCATACAATTATGCCCATCACACATTGAGGATAATATATCCCATCTTTTATTGCTGATACAATCAACTCTAGTGACAGTTTTTAGATTGATGGCATTTTTACTCAACATTGAGACTAACAAGGTAGTCTCAATGTACAAAAGCTGCGAACAAGTTTAAGGAATGAATTCCTAATGCAGACTGGATTACCTCAGATTTCTTGTAGTAGGCATATATGTCATCTATATACTCAACAACTGCCAATGTATCTTTCAAATCGCCACAGTCAATATCCACAATTGAGTCCTCTGCATCCTCCATTTCAACCTCCTACGAAAATTCAACGGAGTTAGTGATAGTTTCCTTTAGCCCACGCACACTGAAAAATCTTATTTAAATGTTTAGGCTTGATAAAAAGAAATACCATCCTATCAATTTCATCTAGCATAGCCTCTGTGTGCTTCACAAACATCGGTATCGCAGCATCATCATACTCTTCCACTTCTATTACTGAACAGTCTTTAGATTTCCTAGTCTCCTGATATCATGATCAATCCCAACAGTTCAAGTCAATTTCATGTTTTCACCGAAACATCAATTCAGTTTGCTTAAAAAATAATTAAAACTCTATAAATTTACTTCATAGCATTGTTGCTTGTTGCTGACCATTTCTGCTGCCATCTCCCTAAACAAAAAAGTTAAGTGAATTACTTGCAACTTTGGAAAGCATAACAAATACTGAGTTCTTTTCACATATTTTTTGTTTCCTATGTATAATACAACTCAGATAAACAGGTGTAATAACATAGTTGTTTTAATTAAGGAAATAAATCCAATCAAAATGAAGTTGATATAGGAGTTACTCTGAGCTATCTCTCTTGTTGACCACACATGGGAAGTGAGCAGCCCCAACAATGTTCTGATTGATGCTGGCTAATGCCCTCCTTTGATTCAGCCCCATGTCCTTCACAAACTTCGAACCCCCCAGTCTTGGTCCTTCTACAAGACCAAGAAAGATTGATCTAAATAAATAAATACTTCAACTGAAAAGCTGCAAGAAAGACAAGGAAGCAATATTGCCAAGTTACCTTGAAGGTTTAAAGGTACAAAGAGACCAGGATTGTTCTCATTTGATCGACCCATCTTCAAGAAACTGGAATGAACAATAAAAGAAAAATCCCTTTAAAGATCATAGAAAATCAAAACACATTCATGATCCACCATGTAGCAAAGAAAACCAAAGATTTTATGATACTAAACTTCAAGAAGCAAAAAGAAACCCAGTTCAGCATTGGATCAAACCGAGTCAAAAGGCATGGATTTAATCTTATTCACCTTTAATTCCAATCTCCAAGCAAGAACAAGAAAGAAAAACTCTCTCTCTCTCTCTCTGAGCTCCGGGGTGTAGAAGAAGAAAAAGGAAAGGGTTTTGAAAATAACGGCTAGTTAGTAGTGACCGTTGGATTATAATAAGATGAAAAGTTACGTTGGTCTGGCAACGGTTAAAATAAGGAGTGTTTGGGCCATAATTGGAGCGGGCAGTTTTTAAGCATTAAAAAAAAGCCCAGGTCCGCTCCTATTTCGTGGAAGGAAGCTTCCCAACTCCCAAGGAAGTAGTGACCGTTGGATTATAACAATTATTATTAAATAATACAAATGTATTTTATATCAAACAATTTGGATTTATTCTATGAAGATTTCTTGATAGAAAATATTAAGTTTCCTGAAAAACAAGACAGTGTTGTTTTCTTTCTTATAAAAAAGTAGAATTCAGGTGGAATTCATGAATGAGAAAGACATGGATGGACTGGAGATTTAATTAAGAGTGTTCATAACTTAAGAGACAAAAATATAAACTGGAGAATTAACTTATTGAGCTGGCACTCACTCATCAAGAGTAGTCTACTCCACCCCCTCCTGAATCTGATGACAGTTAAACAGGACTTCCAACATTATTTGCCTAGTACTGCAGGAGCTTCCAACATTATTGTTGTTGGATTAGTGTTCCTTACGATGGTTCCAAATTGCCTTAAATTAGATAATCAACAAAGTTGCCACCCGATCCTTCCGATGTTCCCACACTGCACATTGGTCCACCTTTTCTCATTTTCTTTCTTTCTTTCTTTCTTTACTTTACTAGCCATCCTGCACGCTGCATTCAACCATGCAAGTTTATTTTTGCTACATTGTAAGCAAAATTAGATAATTTATATATGCAGTCCATTTGGGTTTTTTTTTTTGTTTTTTTTAACCAAGTGATGTAGTAATAGTATCTTTATATATATATATATATATATATATATTTATAATTTATAATTTAATTACCAAGATATGATTTGCATCATTGGAATTAAAATATGCATGTTTTTCAGTACCGACATAGTTAGCGACTGTGTGTTCTAGAACTCGTGTAACGGGGATGGTATTTGCACCCTTTTTACGATATTTTTCACCTTCAAATCCACTTTCCTTGAAAATCATACAAAAAGCGATTGATAAAAGGGACCCATCCGGGAAAACAAATAATAATAATAATAATAATAATAAAAACAAAGTGGGGAGCGATCCTTGGATCCACACGACATCAGATAAGTCGCACGTGAAAACGCGTCTCCTTGTCTTAAAACCGCGTCACTTCCTCAATTTCCCTTCCATTTTATTCGCAATTTGTATTATTTTAAATGTAAACTTCATAAATTATATATCTTCACAATAACTCGTATGTATGTATACTTTTATTTTATAATTCTCTGCAAACCTAAGAGACACGTCTGTGTATGTTAATCCCATTCTCACAAGATTTATTTCTTAATTATTATTCATCTTTATTGTTAAATATTTTCTTAAAATATAAATTATATATTAACACAACATATTTATTATTTAGAGAATAATTAAGTTATTTCAAATATTGGTACAATAAAATATCACAATGAAATGAATCCTTATATCTTTTCTGGTGATGCTATAATTACTTAATTATTTCTTACTATAATTTATTAATTGTTCTTTGTTCATGTGTTAGAAAAGCACGTGATCAGTTCCTATGTCATTCTAAATGGATGCAATGTAACATAAAAAAAAAATTCAAACAAACCATCCTATAATTAATAGCTGAATTAAATAAGAAAAAACAAATAGAGAATCAATAAATAAAAAAACCCCATTTATTTCGGGTGGTCTATGTAAAAAAAAAAAACTCACTCCAGATCCAGGTGGATCTTGTGCGAGGCTTGAGCGGGTTAATCTTAGATTTAAGAAGGTTAAAAAGATATAATTTTAATTTATTTTTAAAATAAATAATCTTTTTATTATATTTGAATTAAATTTATAAATCATATGAATATGAATTAGATCATGGTTTAACCTACCAGACCGGCTGGGTTAAATAACCTTGCCAAAGGGCCGCCGAAAAAATCAAAGCCTGTAATGTAGGCTCTCTCGTGCATGTAACTCACAGTAACATTAACAGGCCATACAGATTGGATATAGACATAGCACATGAACATACACGCGTATATCTTCCAAGATTTAACTGTATCTTTGCAAATTTCCAAAGCATTAATCCTTGTTTCAAGCTTCCTAGCTAGCTGCTTCTGTTTCTTACATTCTTTTCTTGAGGAATCTATGCATCTGTTTTTGGTTCCAGCCATGTGTTGATCGACATATTTGTATTTTTTTTCCGGATCAATCCGTGTTTATTATACTAATGTTAGTGTGTTTTTCAGTAACTGGGTTGATTGATTTAAGATATATTTAGAAAGTTAAGGATCCCCTTTAGGACATTAAGCTTAGCTTGAGTGGCTAGTGAGAAATGGAGAGGCAGAGAGTGATGGAAAGAGGAGAGAAGGCAGGCGTGTCGAGTTCATCCAATGGTGGAGGTGAAGTTGATGTTGTGGTGGAAATGATGGATGTGATTGAGGCCGTTGGATTGTATGTGGGGTACAGGAGGACACAAAGAAAGGAGTGCTTGAACTTGGCGAGGAGATTGAAGCTACTACTTCCTCTTTTGGAGGAGATAAAGGAGATTGGTAATTATAAATTGGTTTCTAGTGAGGGTTTGAAAACTAGTTTGGATAATTTAAAGAAGGCCCTTTTGGGTGCTAAGAAGTTGTTGAAGAAATGTAGCTGTGGAAGCAAGATTTATCTGGTCAGTGTTCATTTTTGTCTTTTGAATTCTTGTCTCTCTCTTGGTTTTTCCTAGTGGATTTGTGTTTCTTGTTGTGGGTGATCAAGAAGTGTTTATGGATTATGTTTAACTCAATTAGGCAATGGAGAGTGAAGCAGTGATGAGTAGCTTTCATGCTGTATATGAAAAATTAAATCAGGCTTTGGATGATTTGCCCTATGATGAGCTAGGGATCTCAGTTGAAGTTAAAGAGCAAGTAAGTCTCCTCCTCCTCCTCCTTGTCTTTTATTTCCCTTTTGCCTTGGTGTTTCTTGAGGATTCTGGAGTAATTAGTTAAGTCCCCATTTGGTTAGGGCTACAGTTCAGAGAAAGATTTGGCAGAATATGGTTATGGTTTCTTTTTTCACAGTGCTAAATCTTGTCACATACTTCAAATTTTGTGATTGAATCAGAAATGGGAAGTTAGGAATGCTCAAAATTTAGTTCTCCCATCTGTCATTTCATTTTTGATGTCAAAAAGGGAAAGGAAGGGTACATATTTATGGAGCACTGGCCTTTTGGCACATATTCGATTGTGAAAAAATCGTTGTAAATCGAGCTTTGGCACCGAGTTATGCAGAGTAATATTGCATGAGTCTAGTAGCCTCCTTCGACAGAAGATGGGGTGAACAACCGATTTTGCTCGGATCTTCTAAAGGAGTCATGATGATTTACTACCAGATTGATTTTAACGATGTCCTTGCATAGGCATGCCATGTTGCTTATGTAAAATATCATGTAGTCTCATGTCCATTTCGCAATCGTGGGTTTCTGACAGCTGCTAACGGTTCTGTTTCAATGCATTATCAGAAGTTGTAGGGTGAATTGTCTATTATGTTGCCAAACGTTATAACCGCTTTCATCTTTCACGTAACAATGCAGATGTTGTGATTCAAGGAGTAGAAACTTTTCGTAGAAAATTGGACTATGTTATTGATAATTGGGAAATACATTTTGAGCTCTTAGTTGAAATTCCAATTGAATCATATCTCCAGTTTTACATGTGTGATTGTGCTATTGATATGATTCAGGTTGAGCTAACACGGATGCAACTTAAAAGAGCAAAGAAGCGGTCCGACACCCAGGATATAGAACTGGCAATGGATTTGATGGTTGTATTTTCTAAAAAGGATGACCGAAATGCAGATAGTGCAATCCTAGAGAGACTGGCCATCAAGTTAGAGCTGCATGCTATTCCAGACTTGAAAGCAGAAGAAATAGCAGTCAGGAAACTAGTTAAAGAGAGAGGGGTTCAGAACGCTGAAAGCATGCAGCAAATTAATGACCTTTTGGGAAAATTCAAACAGATTGCTGGGGTTGATGAAACCATTGTTCTTGATGGCCCTTTTTCTTCGAAAAGCCTTCAGAGGTGTCGGTCTTTGCTTATCCCTCATGAATTCCTATGTCCAATTACTCTGGAGATCATGGTGGATCCTGTCATTGTGGCAACTGGACAGGTAATCTCACATTAAACGACTAAAATCCTTTTGATCAGACATGTCACAGTTGAATAAACAAGTTTTTTAAGAAAGTTTTAATGTTACAGAAACTGAGGTAGAAATTTTAAATATCCCAGTTATTATTCTATGGAAGCTGAACCAGATTTTTCTTTTGTTTTAAAAGACTTATGAAAGAGAGAGCATACAGAAGTGGCTAAATTCTAATCATCGAACCTGCCCGAAGACTGGTCAAACTTTGGGTCATTTGTCTCTAGCATCGAATTTTGCACTCAGGAATCTTATACAGGAATGGTGTGAGAAAAATAACTATGAACTACCCAAGAAGGATGCTTGTTTAGGCTCTGATGGCGTTTCTGCTGAGCTTAAAGAGGAAATCTCTTCCTTGGTTCAAAATCTGTCCTCCTGTGAGTTTGAAGTGCGACGAGAGGCCATCAAGAAGATCCGAATGCTTGCAAAGGAGAATCCAGACAACAGAATTTTGATTGCCAACTATGGAGGGATTCCTCCGTTGGTTCAGCTCTTGTCCTATCAAGATCCCAACATTCAAGAACACACTGTAACAGCTCTTTTGAACTTGTCAATTGATGAAACAAACAAAAAACTTGTAGCCAGAGAGGGAGCCATTCCTGCTATAGTTAAAATTTTGCAGCATGGAACAAATGAAGCTAGAGAAAACTCTGCTGCGGCTTTGTTTAGCTTGTCAATGCTTGATGAGAACAAAGTTCTAATTGGAGCTTCGAATGGAATCCGTCCCTTGGTACACCTTTTGCAGAATGGGACTATACGAGGTAAAAAGGATGCTGCAACTGCACTCTTCAACTTGTCTTTGAACCAAACCAACAAGTCCAGGGCCATTAAAGCAGGTATCATACCAGCATTGCTCCATTTGCTCGAGGAGAAAAACCTTGGCATGATCGATGAAGCCCTCTCCATATTTTTACTCCTTGCATCACATCCTGAAGGGAGAAATGAAATCGGCAAACTATCTTTCATCAAAACCCTTGTTGAAATCATAAGAAACGGGACTCCCAAGAACAAGGAATGCGCCCTATCGGTCCTTCTCCAGCTGGGGTTGCACAATTCATCCATCATCTTAGCAGCACTTCAGTATGGAGTGTATGAACATTTGGTAGAGCTTACAAAAAGTGGAACCAACAGGGCTCAAAGGAAAGCAAATTCTATATTACAGCATATGAGTAAGTACGGACACATTCCATGAAATTCTTGCACCAAATTAACAGATTGATCATATCTAGCTTCCTATAGAGAGATGCCTGCTTGTGTGTATGAGGGTATATAGCACAACCTTTTCCTGTGTGTCCAGCACTCAATATGGTTTTTTTGTTTTGCACCATTATTTAGGACTGTGTATGTACTGTGAATACACCAGCGTAAGAAATTCTTACAATACAATTCTGGTGATGATAGAAATGTTTATAAAAGGCTGCCAAAAGCAAATAAATGGCTGACCATCTAGTAATTTTAACCAAGCTTTTTTATCAGACAAATGAGAGACAACTCATTTGGTACTTGTTTGTTGATTCAGTTGATGTCTGGCTAATCCATAAATTAATTATATAACCCGTGCTACTCTGTAACTAGGATTCTAGGTTAATCTTTAACGTAAGATAAAAAAAAAATGCTGATATTATGGATACATGCATACCCATGTCTGTCAAAATATTTAGAACAGACTATAAAATCTCAAAATCCTAATACAGAAAGGAATTCATATTCCTGCTTTAATAGGGCTAAACTCTGCCGGCTGTGTACTCTCTTCTCTGTATATTTGCATATATAACTGGTCTCGTATATTATTGTTCTCCAAAGAAATCTCTCTGTCCCCCTCCCTCCCTCATTAATCCCTATAAAGAATTCGGCATTCCATAGTTACCTCTTCTTTTTGGTGATAAATTATCATTCATTCGTAGAAGACGGCTACATGCAAGCTAGAAGAAGGTTACTCCTCAAAAGAAGCTACCAGGCTAATGGTTCTTAATCAAGAAGAAGCTCTGAGAGCTGTCGCAGACAACGTTACTCCTCAAGTTCCATGGCTATAATGGTTCCTGATCAAGAAGAAGACTGTAAAGAATTACACTCCTTTGATCTTCTTCTTATTGAAGCTTCCAACCCTCATTCAAATTTGGATACTTCAAATATAGTATGAGACCAAATCTATTTTGTGAGTACTGTTCTTTTACATGTAAGAAATCGCACATCAAATTTATTATCAGATCCGTAAATCATAGTAGAAAAAAGAAAGAAAAAAGGATGCCATCTGCTATATGATTATGATCAAACTATCGATTGATTGAATTGATCAAACTGAAACGAAGATGACAGATCAAAAGGTTTATACATGACAGAATTAGGAGTAGAGGGATTGCTTTGGTTAAATTTATTGTAAGGATGGATTGATATGGTCAAAATCATAGAGTGAATATTGATTTGATTTTTGAGTTATCCCAGTAATCATTATCTAGATGGATATTTTACGCGACTATTTGTTGTTCATCATATCGGAAAAAAAGAAGAAGTAAACTTCTAACAAAGTTTCAATTGAATCATTATTTAGACCCGATTAGTTATAAGTCCAAATAAAAACCAAATTATATTTATAAACCCCCGGGCCATGATATCATGATTCAAGTTAAAAATTTAACATCATAAATTTTTTCTGGATCATTAAAAATTTATATGATCGTCAATTTTAGAGTCTGTGGAATTAATCGAGATACGCGCAAGTTGACTCGAACACCTATATTAATTAAAAAAAATTAAGAATTTAACATATTAATCTAAATTGATTTGAATTATTATTTAAAAATTTGTGTTTTTTTAAAAAATAGAATTGCATTTTTGATTATATAAGTTTTAACATGATTAATCAGATTATAAATTTATCGAATTAGCTTTAATTTGATTTAAAAGGTGTTTGTTTGGAGTTGTGATTGGTTTATTTTGATAAGATCTACATAAAAATTATGTATTTCTTGCTTTTATAAAATATGATTTGTGCTTTAAAAAAGTTGTGTAAAAAAAAAAAAAAGGACTGCACATCCAAATTAAAAATACATTTAAATAAAGCAAATATGTATGTGTATATACCTACATACTACAAGAGTACAAGTATAAAAAACAGTAAACTTCCTGCA
>Ga0307507_10012771_pt1 | contig 10310 bp, 11 predicted proteins | sample 7_EM_MG_FD_207223 | JGI IMG/M metagenome (GOLD analysis project Ga0307507, IMG submission 207223) | Populus trichocarpa ectomycorrhiza microbial communities from riparian zone in the Pacific Northwest, United States - 7_EM | ecosystem: Host-associated > Plants > Roots > Unclassified | place... | reverse complement strand
GTCGTTGATTATCCACGTTGATGAGACCCCTCCCTGACTGGCGCGTTTCCCTACACAGAAAACGAGGAAGGAAACAACGATGGCGATGGTTGAAATATTGAAGAGTTGATGGTGGATGAAGAAGTGAGGAGGACTCAGAGCAGACCAAGCCGTGTGAACAAACCTTACACTGGTCAAATTTGGAGGCTTTCACCAAGGCCACCACTGTCAGTGTCATTTCTCGCTTTCCTAGTACCAAGGTTGATGGAAACTTTATAGTTATCGTTCTGCAATGACTATACGGTGTTTTACCTAGAGCACCTAGTTCTACCTAGTTCCGGGCTGGATATGTATTTTGGTCGAACCCAAGGACGCAACCCTAGGCTGGACTGGTTGCCCTAGGCACTCGTCTTGCCGTGCGCTGAAGAAGAGGAGCAATTCGACGAACGGCAATTGAAAAACATCGCGTATGCCCTGGACTGTTAAAATTGTACAATGCAACGTTGGGCCTCCATCGACACCGACGAATTCAATTTCCGCCTTCTAAGGCCCTAATACTCGCTGTGGTCCTCTCATCGAGTATAAGTTAGTGTCGTGTTGGTGTCGTCTCGATCGATCCACCTTCCTTCAACACTAGGTACGGGGGCGAACACACCTTCACCAAAGACAGATTCTCATCGTCATCGTTGGTAGCTGCAGCTCCGAGAACCAGTCTACTTGTGCCACTTGGATCGAGAATGGTGGTGTCGTTGCGCTGCGGAGACGTGGGTCATCTCTCTCCTTATGCTTCGTAGGCCAGAATGATCACTAATTCTTCTGCGCTACGCAGTTTAGTCCCTTCTCATGCTGTGCGATGCATTCTGGTTATTTTGCCTCATTCCCTCGCGATTCTTCCTGAGAGTAGATCGATACGCAACTACTCGCTCAAGGCCTCATTGGTACTGATGTTACCAGTGCTTAGGAGGCAAATATTCGTTGATGACAAATGTTCGATCAAGAAACTCACATCTTTCACACTCCAAATCTTCGACTTCCATGACTTCCACGGCTCTTAAGAATAAGCGATTCTCACAGAACCACCCCCCGAAAAGCATCCACCATAATCTACATCTCGAACGTTGACTTTCGAATACAAGCCTACCCCCTCCCCAGTCTCGATAGACTAGGTGGATCCGTTGCCCCAGACCTTGATGCAAAAAATGTCACAGAAGACTGGATCGCCACCTTTTCCGCCGCAGCCACTCCAGGAGATGAAGAGGCTGTGTCCAGTCTCCTCATCAAGGAGAGCCACTGGCGCGATATGGCAGCTCTCACCGGGGACTTCCGGACTTTTTCTGGAGAATCCAAGATCGAGCAGTTCCTCACTGACCGACTTGCTCAATCAAAATTTCAGAACTTCCGCGCAAAGGACGAGCTCTTGGCCTTCCAGCAGCCTTACCCCGATCTTGTATGGATCAACCTGATGTTTGAGTTCCGAACTGACGTGGGGAATGCGTCGGGTATCGTACGTCTCGTACCGACTGCGGATGGGGAGTGGAAGACGCATATGGTGTACACCAATTTGATGAGGAAACATCTCTGGTTAGGTCAGATGCTCATGCCATGTTGCAATATTTTGTTAGGAATTTAGTGGTTTGGACCCATAGGTTCAAACATGGTTCAAACCTTTAAATAAGGGACTGTACCACAAAAGCCTTCTTCACAGAAAGTAAAAAGGCTTCTCCGCAATGGCAAGCGAAGGGTATATCGATTCAGATTCCGAGTCCTGTTTTGGTCTGACTTCGTTACTAGGCCACCTCTTTTTCCGAATGTTTCGTCTTCAACTTTGCGCTTGATCAAAAGGATAGCAAATCCCAAAGAGACTTTCAAACCAGTATGCTTCACATCTGAAAAAGATTCTGACTCATCGGAAGTTCACTCAGGTGTGGGATCTCACCCAGACACGTCATGCGCCAGTAAGCGCGTCGGCTCCAGTCAGGAACGCACCTACAAAGCTTGACAGGGGTGGAGTCGAATGGCGTCGCCCATTCAGGCATGTATCCTCTGGACAACATTCCTACTCACTTTTGACCTGACTCTGTTATTTAGGCCATGGCTTTGGCACGTCTTTCAAATGCGAGGTTGGTCTTTCTTCTTATCAGCGAGGTCAACGAACTAACCCTGGTTAGTCTTCACCCACAGCGCAGCAAAGGCACTACGAACCTGGCAAAAGAAATTTGAGCAGGACATCGCCTCACGCTTGCGTCAAACCAGAGCCAGAGAAAGATTCGTTTCTGCTCGGAGTCCAAAAAATGGAGTCCCCGGACGCTTTTGACTTTCTTGACCCACCTCCCTGGCTGTCGGACATGAAAATCAACTCTTCTCCTCCGTCTAATGGTTCAGATGACAAAGAATTAAACCGGTTGCTTAAGGCCATAAACCGCCAAATGGACAAGAGTTCCCTCAAAAACTCCAACTGTTTTGCTGTGCCCATAACCTTGTCGGTTGCAGATTACGCTGACGACTTGTTCAACAATCCTGGTGAGGAGTCGGAATCCATGCAGGGGTCCGCTCGTGGGGATGCTGAACTTATACCCTTGGCCACTTTCCCCCAACCCACAGGAGTCCCATATCCATCAGCTAGTGGAAGTTAGTCTCTCGTAGACAGACACAAACCATCGTACTTCCTGTGCGTCGGGGTGATATTGTGCTGTATCAGGAGTTGAAGGTTGCGGCAAGTGACCTTTGGCACCATTTCTGAAGAGACTTGCGCTTCGATGGATTAGGAATTTGTGAAAGGTTGTCAACGTTGATTGATACTGTACCCATCTAGCATTTACCTTTTCTCAATTATCATACTGGACTCTATAGTAGATTTGATACTAATGGCCCTAGTACCGCGTTTTTCAAAGAAGCTTATCGCCTACATAGATAGTGCTATCATGGTGTATCACATGTTTTTGCCTCCACGATTTGGGTCTTCAAAATCTTCCGTCTTCTACGCCATCATTTGAGGCCTGAAGCTTCGAAGCTTTCAGGGTGATGAATTCAACTCCAAGGCTGATGTTCTTCGCTGTTCTTCATACTTCCACATTAATGAGGTTTGTGGTAGTCTGCCACTTGCTCTCTTCAATTCAACCTCTAATTCGCCGCCACTCCGTCAGAGTCTCTATGGCGGAATTCACGAACACAAGTAAATTTTGTGAACGACACTGCCAGAAAAGCGAGGAACCGCTCGTGAAAAGAGTCTAGCAACGAGGACGGAAACCCTTGAAAGCCCACAAAAAAACGACGTTTATACCCGTCCTGGCTTCCCCGTTCACTGTAAAAAGACTTCAATATTACGTCATTCCCATTTTTAGCTGCTGAGGACAATGAATCGCGCAAGAACGTGTTCCGCCGGCGCGGCCTGCCTACTATTCTACCCAGGTCGCGAGGAAGTTGGGAAGCAACGAAGACAAGCACCAATATCTTGAATAGCGGCGAGTATGGGAATTCCGCCTTGACTCGAAGCGCTCGGGAAAACGTGTCTCATGCATTTTTGATTGGCACCTCCAAATCGTTAGGTTGAAATGAACGCCAAGAGACGTACAACTAGGTCCACCCCGACAGTCGACGAAACGAGGATCGCCCCTCGAGTGGAAAGCACAGGGTACGTTGGTTCTGAGCATGTACTCGACGAGTTAAGTATTTACGAGTTCTAAATCGTTGACCAGGGCATCCATTCTGTCGGGTGCTTCATCTACAAGTGTGCTCGGTGGGGAGATTATTAACTCGCAGAGGGACCATAACAGGGCTACATTCGTTATCAGTACGCATGCTTCATATCTTCGAAGGCCTCTTAATCATTGGAAAGCCCTTAGATATTGGGGGATCTGACTCCGACACATCGCGTTCTACCTTGGCCGTCAGCACGCCTAGTACTCCGGGCACGGTTGAAGACTTGCCTCATGCTAGCACTTCATCCTCGGTTAGGGATCCGCCATGTTCTAGCACTTCACCTGCATCAAACCAAGAACTGGAGGAGTTCAGTGCGTCCACCAATTCAGGTACGTACTCTCAATGGTTCTTCAGTGAATGGGTTTAGTTCTTACTTCGTGCTGATGCCATTCAGGTCTTGGTGGTAGCGAAGTATCTTCCGAAAACGAGGTTGGCTTTTTCTCTTGCCAGCGCGGCCAACGTGCTGACCCTGAGCAGTCTCCAGACTCTCCACCCGATGAAGAAGAGCCCAGTAACGTCATCTACGAGCGTCACATGTATCTCAAAAAGCATGGTTCCCCCCTCTGGATTCCTCAACCCAACATGAGACTTTCTCGCTCATACCGACGACAAGGTGTCAGCATCGGTGATGTTGGGATCATCACATCGGATGGTGGCTTTGACTTCCTTTTCAACGTCTGTCTCCCGGCAGGACATCCTAATAATCCTGATGAGCTGCCCAAAGGCTTCTCTTGCCTTGTGCTTAGACCTTCAGATGTTTGTGAGTTCCGTGCGCATTCTTCGCACAGCCATATGGCCAGCGCGTCTGTCCAAAAACAGGAGTAAGTCGCCTATCCCTTCTACATCTCAGAGGTGCTAATGAGGTCTTGTAGAACAGCATTCGAGTGCTCTGGTTCTGACGGTGCTGTTCTAACCACGCCTCAAGGAGCTTATCACGAAGATTTAAAAAATATCAGCAGATTTAGAGATTACGCATTGACTCACGCTGAAAGCTGGTATCAGTATGCCAATGGACCTCGCGGTCGGGAAATTGGCAATGGCAAACTTCACATGGTAACAGGTTGTGACAAAACCACTTCTTGGGGAATTGCAACCTACTCGCATCTTCTGTCAAAACGTCCCGAAGGCAGCGTAAACTTGTTGAATTTTGAAGCTGTTGGTAACGAACGTCATGGTCGACAGCTTTCGTATCCGACGTATGCTTGGAATTACAAGGGCACAGTAGAGGCGAAGGTTGGTCCCGAAGAAGATGAACTTATGGACCTAGGGGTCCAAGGCTCTGCCCCTCTACGAAATCAATGCACCTTCATTCGATCTCTTACCCCTACGCTTGGTCATGATGACTGGGAACGTCTGCAATTGAAGGTGGCCGCTTCAGCGAAAGATCGAGCATCGGAGCAGTCCCCCACGAACCCTTTCGCATCAGTTTTAGGTGCCATAAGTTCACTTCCAGGTATGTTGTTTCCTGTCTCTTGTGATTCTGTGCATTGCAACTAATATCATTTACAAGGCCGCTTAAGCTCTCTATGTGGCTACGGTCGCGGAGGTACTTCCAAGCTGACTGATACAGCGACTCCTGCACAGGTCAGCGCTTCCACTTGTCTCATACCCCTCATCATATTCTTACTATGTCGACGAAGGCATTAGCAGCTCACCCCGCAACCTACGTCACTGACATGATACTACAAAAAGTACTGCTTACTGCGACGCACGAATACGAAACTAATGAATCCTTGTCCATTTACAGTGCCCCAAAGCGAAGGTTGTAGTTGTCCATGACAGCGACTGGTGCTCTGTAATCCGAGACTCAGTGAGCAATAAAATTCATATCTAGATCTGGAAGTCTAAAGTGGATCTTAGGATGATGATTGGACATATACAGCTCAAGATCTTCCACGTCGGATTCAGGAGACATTTGATATTATGCAAGGGGAAAATGGTAAGGATGCCTGACTGGTGTTGTCAAGGTTCTCACAACTTTTCCCTAGGTACTGTTTACCTACAAGGAAAATTGAGTACATTGTCCATCGTTTCCGTTGAATTAGAGAACGAAGGCCGACTTCTGCTTGAAGACCGACATCCAGGGCTGCGTTCTAATAGGAGTACAATTAGTACTCTCCCGCAATACATGCTTCAGGAATACCACCAAGCAATCATCCCAGCCGTGTGGATGATCATATTATCCTTAATCCCGCAAGCCGTAGGAGCCATCCTCCTCGGTTTCCTTATATGCGCGCATGTCATGCGCCCACGAATCGAATATCACCAAGCAATCATCTCAGCCGTGGGAATGATCATTCTATCCCTAATCCCACAAGACCCAGTGCGGGCTGGAGCCATCCTGCTCGGTTTTCTTATATACCTGCATGCCATGCGGCCACGGATGAAAGCACTTCAATTCCGACTCTCATTATTGGAGGAAAAATTGCGCGCCGTCGAGAGGGAAGTTATACGTCAATTGGATACAAGTTTCACTAATCAATTCAAGAGGGACATAGAAAAGTAAGTTGCTGACGTCGTTTCATGAAATAACGTGCTTACTACGTCCACAATATCTGCTCTTTAGAATCCGCTACATGATCTTTGAGCTTCACGAGAAGACACTCATGACGTCTGGCGGAATTTTTCAGGAGATAAAGGCCGCTTGGGAGGGTCTCTCGCTCAAGATCAATCAGTGCATTCGGGATGTTGATGCCCTACAAAGGGACCTCAAAGTATGTTCTTCAGAGCTGTTGCTCTCCCTGATTTGACATGATACACAGATAAACAGCGGAAGAACCACTAAAGTACAGTGGCGGACAGCCAAAGTCAACTAATTTGGTGATCGTGACTGGGCCAAACCAAATACATACCATACTTCCCATCATCCGTCACTGTCCTGCTTGGCCTCTTCTCATCGATATGTTGTCTGCGCTTTCTTCCTGCTTTCGACCTGCTGATACTCGCGAGGGGCGGCCTGGCAACAATATTCCTTCCACTTTCCTCATGGAGAAAGCCAAACGTACCAAGACTCAAACCGAACATTCCGGTAAGGCCAGGGGATTGAGGGTCTAAACGACAAATTACTTTGCCGAATGTTCATACTTGCCCAAGGCTCTACGCAGCCAGAAGGCCGAATCATCTGGGACGTTACACCGTCACAATACGATTCTCCATATTTCATTCGTCACTACTGGTCGTCCTAGCAACTCGCGCCAGAGGTCAACTTCACCTACGTATGTCGACGCTGGCATACAGTTGCTCTCTCATGCCGCAGTCTTTGGACGAGATTTCGCTACCTGGAATCGCGTTCTGGTGGTATCAATCCATACAAGCGGCTCGAAGAATACCTCAAGAGATCTGGCCGATTACCTCTTGACATACAAGTTGGATGGGATGGGGAAGAGGAAGGATTTGGTGAAGGCTATAAAGAAGGGGAGGAGGATGAGTCGGAGGAGTACAGTGAGGAAGAGGAAGACCGCGAGGACCTGAAGAGAACAATTATGACCATTCCGACGTATTGAACCTCATGATAAAGCACGTTGCTCGCTGGAAGCGTATAGTAATCTTTTCGGAGGAGATGGGGATCCTTGCTTTCAAGTTGAGGAAGTTGGCCGCTCCAAACCTCGAGGAGTTTGTTCTCAAACTCGGTGAATACGGCGGGGACCCCGAGGAGCTCATGGAACTGGACGACCAAGTTTTTTCGGCCAAGATTCCCAGAGGAGGCATGCCCAAACTGACCCACGTCAGCTTAAATGGAAGGTGCTCTTTACCACCCCTTTCCGCTGTCACGATCCTCCGGATAGAAGTCAACACGCGAGAGGGATATTCGTATACCAGCTGGCCGATGAACCGGCAGACGTCCCTCAACCCCAGTGAATCTTAATGAAGCGTTGCGATTTTCAAACGAGGTCGACCTCTTCCCTTACCTACGTTTCCCTGCGTTGGAAACGTTAGTTCTCAATCATGAAACGCCTCCATGCTTGTCCTCCATTTGGCCGAAATTCGTTCCTTGGTCGGCTGCAGAGAGCTGTGGGTCTCAGATCTAACAAGATTTGGCGTCTGGCCAGATGTGCAGATCTTGACGTGCAATTTTGGTGGAGATGAGAAATACCTGGCACGCTCCTGCGGAAAGACATTCTCATTTCTCTCCGGATTTCCAAGGAACGGATAAACACTGACGAAACGATTCGCGGACGACATCTAGGGAGCTTGGAAATTTATGTGGTGCTGTCGAGCCGTTGCAAAAACCCGGAGGATATTATTTCCTCTCAATGGCCGCCTGGTGATGTTGACGCCTTCCGTATAGACATCCCTCTGGACAGGACACACCTAGTCTCCGATCTGTTTAGTTCACTCCGAGTCACCGCCTCCCACCGCCAAATTACCTGAGGATGACTTCGAGAAAGAGACCAGTGATCAGCCAGTAATTGGGCACCAGCAGTTTTCTCTTTGGAGGGGTATTTTGAAAATACTGTCTCTACTGGTATAAGAGCCGTAGTACAAAAATTGCCCTTCCATATTTCATGATCAGCGGTGGACGTCGCAAGTTTTGGATTTCTATCTCCTATTCCCTCATCTATGTCTCCCTTTTGTTCTGGCTGGCTTAGTTGAACTCGAGTGATAAATAATGGACGTACATATTTGTTGCACTCGCACAATTCATTCCCCTGGTCCCGCCAGGATAATCATAACCAGCGCCCTCCAGATGATTACTTTTCACTGCTTCTCACTCTCATCATGTCGGATTCTACGGTAGCCTCTGACTTCTTAAGCATCCCAATCCTCGACTATTCTTTACTGGACTCCTCAGTGCGACTTCAGAGATTTACCACCTTCATCAGCCATCGAGTAAAGAACAGAAGTCACGATTTCATTTCGTATTGAATACAAGTACAATTTCACTGAGAAGGTGGTGAAACAGAAACGATCGGGGAGACAATCAGAAGAATAGAGGTGGTACTAGAGAAGGGACGAGCGAACGTGGGGGGTGTGGGGATCAAAAATCGGTAGGGAGGGGGAAGATGTTGGGGTCGATACCGAACGACTTCAAGCGCTTGAGCAGGAAGTTGATGGAAGTCACAAAGGTGCAGTCACTGACATCGGTGGCTCCATCTCCGCCAGGAATAATACCGCAGACCCTACCAGTGCCGTCGATGACGGCAGAGCCAGAGTCCCCATCCTCACTGAACGAACCAGACTTTGAGTTCCTCGGAAGCACACAAACCTCCTTCCGCATCTTGCCAGGTTGGCCCTTAGAATACGTCCTCACGAGGGCTCGAATGATGTTGAGACGGCCGACAGTGAGGTTGGATGAGTTTCCATTCTTCATGACCATAATGATGGGGTCATTGTCATGGTCCTTGTTCTTGGGGTTCGGTATGAACATCTCCTCATCGGAAACGAGGCCAAAGAAACGTAGAAGACGGCTGCCAGGATATTTAAAGGAGGAGCGGTTGGCCAGGTGAGGGTCCACGGAGTTTTGTCGACCGCTATGGAGACAAGATCAATGGCGTTGCCGACGAAGTTGAGCTTGGCGATCATGGTGGGGTAAATCTCGACGACGGCCCAGTCATCAGTGAATCCATCGTCGCCATAGTTAAAACTAATGGGGGGAGACAAAGTTACATGGCCAATTATACGATTCCTTTCGTCCTTCCAGTCCCTTGTGACGTCGTCGAGCAACTTCTGAAAAGCTTCAACGGCGGCATGTCTTTCGCAACATCAGCCCTCTCCATCTCAGCCTCCTCCTCGTCCTCCATCTCATTTGCATCCTCCAGACGCTGTTGAGCAGGTCGATGATGTTCTGCTGACCACCAATCGCAGACTCGATAGCCTTGCAGCGGCTCTCGGATGCAGCCTTCCCCATAAACATGACTTTCTTCGCACCCTGACCGCTGCCCTCGCAGAACTTGAAGAGCTTGTTCTCTTCCTGATTGGGGTGGAAGAGTACGTGTCTCGCGGTAAGAAGGTGTAGAACACCGGGCTTGGCCTTGGTGCCCTCGAAGTTGGGGGACTCGGCAGGGCAGATGGGAATGCCAAGAGAGGTAGAGAAAGGTTCGCGGGGGAGGGCAACGGGGTTGGCAGTGATAGCAGGCTTATACAGGCCCTTGGAGAGAGAGAATGCCGACTCAAGAATAATGACATGAACGTCGTCGAAACCGTTCTCGACGAGGATGGATCGACACCCGACTGCGGCGTCCAGGCTGGCCTGGCCAAAGAGAGTGCCGTGGTTGACTCGGACCAAGACGAAGGGAGATGTCGCCCCAGAAACACCGATGAGACAGGAGTTGAGAAGCCCTGCTGCCTGAGCAAGTATGCGTCAAAGGCAGGTCCGAGACTGTTCTCCCATACAACGCTAAGAGGCTGAGCTCCAAGAGGAATGAGCTCCCGAGGTATCATGCCTCCAGACCTGTCGGTTTCATCCAGACGTCAGGGTTGGAGCGAGCGACAAGGCGCAGCTTGGAACAAGAGGTGTTCGATTCACCGATGTTGGACGTAGGCTCCCACGGGTGGGGGGGGTATGGCCACCGGTTACACATAGCCGTAGGACAACCGGAAGCATTGGCTCATTTGTCCTTGACGCGTCGCGCCTCCTAAACGAGACGCGTCCGTCCCCACCCCAATTAACTCAACATGCCTCACTGATATTG
>Ga0307507_10012770_pt1 | contig 10312 bp, 7 predicted proteins | sample 7_EM_MG_FD_207223 | JGI IMG/M metagenome (GOLD analysis project Ga0307507, IMG submission 207223) | Populus trichocarpa ectomycorrhiza microbial communities from riparian zone in the Pacific Northwest, United States - 7_EM | ecosystem: Host-associated > Plants > Roots > Unclassified | place... | reverse complement strand
CTACTCGCTACTACCATTAAAACTGCATAGGCTATGCGAAAGGACTTTATAGTATTAATACTTAGCCTAGATATTAGCGGCGCCTATAACAATATACCCCATAAGCATCTCCTATATATCCTTAGGGTAAAGGGCTTCCCAGAATGGATTATTTAATTTATTTAAGAATTTATAGGCTAGAAAGAAACATTACTAGTCTTTAGCGGATACTAGAGCCCCCCTATTATAGTCACAATAGGAATACTATAAGGATTACCTCTATTACCTATACTCTTCCTCTTCTTTATAAGCAACCTGCTTAACACCTTTAAGAAAGGGGCGACCTAGGGGATAGGCTTTATTAATAATATAAACCTAATTATATATAGGCCAATAGCCGCAAAGAACTGCAGAACACTAAAAAAAGCCTATAACACCTATATAGAATAGGCAAGACGATATAGAGTCCAATTCTTACTAGAGAAATACCAGCTAATCTATTTTATAAGAAAACGTAACCAATCTATAAATCTTTAGCATATAATCCATATTTAAGGCTTTAGGGGTCAACCGGTTCAAGGCCTAAGGGTATTAGGAGTATGGGTAAACAGCAAGCTCTAGTAAAGCGCATATACGGCATAAGCGGCCTATAAGGGCTAAGCACAGTATATCGCCATATCCAGGATTATTAATTCTATATAGGGTCCATACTTCTAGAGGTTACGCCTACTATATATAGTAGTTATCCGGCCAACCATAATATATAGATCTAGCATTTGGGCCACTAGAGAAACCAAAAAAGGCCCCCCTAAATCACTCCTTAAACTACTCTAAAAGGTCCAAACAGCCTGCCTTAGGAGTATAACAGGCAGGTATAAGCGAACGGCTACAGCACTACTCAAAAAGAAAGCCAATATTCCCCCCCTATAACTATATATTAAAGCCAATGCAATACAAAGGGTGCAAAAGAAACGCAACTTTAATGTTATAAAGTATATTAAGACACGCCTAAACAAACTATAAAGGGACCCTAGGGTGCCCTATAGGAGAAGAAACCAACAACCCTAAAGTAGGGAAGATATATTAGGAAAACAGGTAAAGAAAGCAGAAGAAGAATAGTGCGGCGCTAGGGCCCAGGCCTATATAGAGGAGAAAGGGAGACGCGTAAAAGGCTAGTAAAGACAATAGTAAGAGAGAGAAAGGAGCTAAAGTAGAGCATAAAAGAGTACTGGAAAACTATCTACCGCAATATAATACTAGTTAGACCAACACTGGAGAGATAAATAGGAGTTAAAGGTACAGAGGCAGACTTAAGTAAAGGGAACCTAAGCTATAGCATAGGTAATGCTATAGGGGGTAAATACCTAAGGGCTCCAAGAGGGCCTAACAAAGGCAGAAAATATAATAGCAACACTCTTAAGAACAGGAATAATAGGACTAAAAGATTGGCTTTACTAGGTAGGTGTCCTAATAGGTAGCCTAAGGTGCAAATATAGCTAGCCAAGACAGACACTAAAATATATAATACTATTATGCCCCTTACGCACTAGCTAAGAGGCAATACTCTCAGCAGCTAGTATAAAAAACTATAATATACTACTCTTAACACAGAAAAGCCTTAAGGCGGCTACCCAGTAGCTTATTAGCCAAAATGTGCTAGACCAGTTCTAGGTTGCAAAGAAAATAGTAATAAAAGGTAAAGGGGCGAGTAATAGGCGCCCCCTAATAACTCTACAGAAGTAGAGTACAGTGTGTAATACTAGCGCGTCCATAGGTTTATTACGGCAGCAGTAGTTCCCAAGGAGGTCAAAAAGTAAGGTAGTAGAGCACCACTAGTAACTTACAGGCAACTTATAAGCGAGCCCTAAAAGGCGGGGAGACGGATTACGGGGTTTTCTTAAATAGAGTTTTCTCCCCATATGTATATAAGGAGTAGTCCGCGTGGGCCCAACAGGGATCCGAATCGGACGTTAAGCAATAAATAATAATAATATATTACCTATTTGGCGGCGCTTTCTGCTTAACATCGCGGGGGCTAATAGGGCAGATATATTAATTAATTATAAAGCTGCTTCTACGGATTAATTTAACGGTATTTCTAAGATAATAGCTATTATAGGGGGATAGATTAATTTCGTTTAAGAAGGTAACTACTCTATATACAAACAAAGTTAGATCGCTTAAGAAACGCTAGAAAGGTATCTCAGACTATAGAATCAGCTTTTTAACAAAAAAGGTTAGCGATATCCGCTTGCGGATATACGTATGTCCGCTAATTGATTCTATGGTCTGAGCTTGCTGAGGTAAATCTGACCGACGCTGACAACTTGGGTGATGACCATCCACATTTCAGGCCGAATACATAAGGAAGGTGTATTAGGCGGAGTTGTAAGAAAAGTGAAGATAAATTTGAGATGGGAATTATGATTTTACTTGCGGGGAGATCATGGTCTCCCATCAAGGGAGCATTTCGTGGACGATAGCCCGTCAAGAGGCTTGGATATTTATAGAAACGCATACACGATATTGCACGCTGAATTTCGGGCTCTACATCTAGCCTGTTCCCTTACCACTGGTGGTAATGCAGAACCGTTAAGCATCGTAATGTGACCCTCAGTTCTGATAACGGAGTGAAGATAAATCTTGGTTGCCAATAGTACAGCAAATGAAAGTTGTCCTACGCCTTCTGAATGCATGAAAATAGCCAAGCCCGAACTCCGGAATCCATTGATGCTTAGGTAGCTCCTACCGCACGAGTTAGTTTGGGCGGATGTTTGTGCTAATACGTAAACTTACAGTTCCCCCTCAAATGCTGAGCATCATTCTCTCGATTATCCTCCCGTGCGTCCTCAAGCATGGTGTCTATGCCTCGGGCCTTTAGCACCTTCTGGTTGCGGTTAGATTCCAAAAGACATGTGTTGCTCAAGTGGCTTACTCCTAAGCACTGTTTGTATTGCTTGAAGAGAGGCTCGCATTCGTCTGTTGTGGCATTTCCACGTAGAAACTCTGATATATAGTTAGGATCGGAAATATAGGAGGCTTTAGGAGCAGCTTGCTTTCGCTATACCACTTCAAGAAACAGCTGTCATAACGCCTAAGCTAAGGTTAGAGCATAGATGCGACAACGAGACGTTAATTCATACTCCTTAACCTCATTACATTCCGACGCGAGGGAGGCAGACATGACAGTGGCACTGTGATTATTAGCGACCAAAGTAGGACATTCTGAAGACTGCGAAGAGGTAAAGGCTGCTAACTTAGCTTTAATTACTTTATCGATAAGAAAATTACCTTGCCCAAAGTTAAACACCATTCCTGCATATTTTGTCTCGACACCAACCACAATACTGACCTTCTTACCGCGCCGCATACTCAAAATTAATGGCTGGAAGTCGCCCATGATGAATCTCCACACCGACTTCAAGACTCTCCAAGACACCGTCTCGTCAGCGCTTGTCTCCGTGACGCGCACTGCGACAGGGATCAGCGCCGAGGACCTTGGATTCCAGCGTTCACTCGACCTCACCTTTGCAGACACCCTAGACAAGCAGAATGCGCGGCTTCTTGTTCTTGCGGAGCATCTTCTTGCGAACGCGGCTTCAGGCTCGGAGGTTGTAGGCCCAAAGTTACACGATGCAGATGCCGTCGAGAGCAGCTGGAGAGGGGTAGTTGATGTCGTCGACAGCTTGCTTGAAAAGGCAGATACTAGTCTGGACGAATATACTGGTGTTGTCAAAAGGCTAAGCCCTTCATATGAGCAGGTGAGACTCTGCGAAACGTTTGTCTTTTTGTATAAGACTTATAATTTTCAGGCCACCACGAAACAGTTACCTTCCAAGCTACCCGACGAATTCCGGCCGAAGGATTTGCCAAAGCCACAAAGATTGTTCGAAAACGTGCCCCAGAATAACGAGACTGGGGCATTCAAGCCATTGATCACCTCTAAACCGCACGCGATGATCCCTTTGGAGGAGAGCTTGTCTGAGGTTACGGATTCGAATGGGAAACAACTGTATGTCGGCCTTCCCTTAATTTCGTCTACAAACCACAAGACTGCGGAGCTTCACTAAAATATAGAATAGGATACACAATCCTTACCGAACTGAAATTGAGCTCTATAAGTACCCGTCCTCCGTATACATAAGAGCCGAGCCAGTACCATACACTCCTTTCGAAACAACGACAGCAACATTTGTAGACACACCTGAGGCTCTAGCTTCTATGTTAGCTGAGCTTAAGACTGAAAAGGAAATAGCCGTTGACCTTGAACACCATGACAACCGATCATACATTGGTCTCGTATCATTAATGCAGATTAGCACGAGGAAAAAAGATTGGATAGTGGACACACTAAAGCCGTGGCGTCGGAGACTGGATTGTCTCAATGAAGTCTTCGCGGATCCTAATATTTTAAAGGTAAACCGTAAAATCTATAGGTATTCGGGATTTTACTGATAGAGCGATAGGTCCTCCACGGCGCCTTTATGGATATTATTTGGCTGCAAAGGGATCTTGGTCTCTATATCGTTGGTCTCTTCGATACCTATCAAGCAGCTAGAGCTCTGGGCTATCCGAGCGGTGCTCTAGCTTTCTTGCTGCAAAAGTTTGTCAGCTTCCAAGCTGAAAAGAAATATCAGATGGCCGACTGGCGAAGACGGTATAACGCATAACTGTTTTAACCTAGTATGTGTGCTAATCTAAAAGCAGCCCATTAACACCAAAGATGTTTGAATACGCCAGATCGGATACTCATTTCTTATTGTACATTTACGACAACATCCACAACGAACTCATTGATCAATCCGATTTCCCCGATCCCGATAAAGACCTCATTCTCAGAGTTCTCGAGAAGTCCAAAGAAACCGCTCTTCAACGATACGAGCACCCGGTCTATGACATCGAGTCCGGCTCAGGCACTGGGGGTTGGTACAAGCTGCTCAGCCGCACACCTGCTGTATTCTCTAAAGAGCAATTCTCAGTATACCGTGCCGTGCATCGATGGCGCGATAATGTCGCTCGGCAGGAAGACGAGAGTACGATCTATGTTATAGCGAACCACGCCGTCTTCAGCATAGCGAGAGCGATGCCTGTGGACAAAGCGGCTCTATTAGGCGTTGCTCAATCAATATCTCCTATACTTCGCCTACGTGCTGATGAGCTGGTTGCTATTATAAAGGCAGCCAGGAAGGCAGGAGAGAAGGGCCCCGAAATGAGCGAAGTCGTGGACAAGATTCAGGCAATCCGTCCGAAGCCGTTTCTCCAGTCCCAAAGCTCAGCGCTCAATCCCACTCCTGCTACTCTACCAGCGCCTGCTGTGGCAACGCTTGCAGATCTCCCTCTCCGCGCTCACTCCTCCCAATTCTGGGGCCCAGCTTTTGCCAGCAGTGTTTGGGAGCAACGGCGCACTGCATCGACGGCAAACATACGGCTCGCACTCCCGCTACCACAGCTTACAGCTGAGGTTTTCGCGGATCCAGCTGATGGCACATCAACTGATGTGAAAACATTCGTGGACCCAGGTGCGAGAGGTGAGCACGCATTCGTTAGTGCTAAGGGGAGAGTCAAAGAGGAGGAATACGATGGCGTATTTGTCATCAAGCAGTTAGGAGGCGGGAGGAAGCGGAAGGTGGACGAGATGGCTAGAAGTGCACTAGAAAACCTACCTACTGCCAAGCCAATAGATGAAAATGTTGAAGCGGATGAGGTTCCGTTGCTAGATGATAAGATACACCGCAAAGCCGAGAAGAAGGCTGCTAAACGGCTCAAGAAACAGCAGAAAGCTCTCCTTAACGGATCGGCGACTGAAAATGGAAACGGCGAAGCTAGCTTTGCAGGGCAAGAAGTGGAGCCGTTTGACTATTCAACCGCGCCGTCAGTGCTGCATGCGCAACGTGATGAATGGAGGAGGGGGAAGAAAGAGAAGAAAGAAAAAAGATTTAACCCCTATGCGAAGGCTATGGATGCTCCAAAGGGTTTAGGAAGATCACAACGTGAGAGCGTGGGGAGGAGCAAGACGTTTGGCAAGTAGAACATTTAGACGGTGCGGTGCAAAGTAATGAGAGTGGGTTTTTTTTGTATGGCTAGTACATATCCGGCGTCATGGGTTTATGAGGGTACTCGGTGCACTGGGTGGAGCTTGACTGTAGGAAGTTCAGTTATGGGTCCTAGATATGCTTGAGCGCTGATCAGGTGGCCTTGAGTTTGAAGAGACATGAAAGGCATTACCAACTTTCTATCAACTTGCTTTGACTTTTGCTAATAGTGCATTCCAAACAGAACACAATGTGAGAATGTCCGTCACGTCTCAAATGTGATTGTATAATATAGAGTCGAAGGCTTTTGCGATTACTACCACCATGCTTAGTCTTTCACTGCCCCACCAACTCTGAACCTGGATATTGATGTTAACAAGTTCCTACGACCATGCCAGGCCAGCCAAGCTTTGAAAGAAACGCAACCAAACCGTCAATAACCTCGACTTTATTATGGCATATATGCACCACCCGCAAGGACAAGATTCATCCTTGTAAAGGCCACTTTGTAAACCGGACTCTTCTTAGTCGGAAAAGCGCTTATCTGGTCCGCCGACACTCCGACTTCTTTCCCCTTCACCCCGCCCTTTCCTGCCGCTCCTCCTCCTTTTCCACCACCATCGATCTTCGTGCCCGCACCGCCTTCAGCAACCACTTTCCCTGTGGATTCGGTCGTTTCTTGCAGGCAATCCCACACCCGAACTGTACCGTCTGCGCCACCGGAAATGAGGACAGTGCTCTCGACGCTCCAGGACAGGCTCCATATGCCGCCCTTGCCGTGACCGCGCATCCGCTTCTTGCGGCGCCCCTTGTCGAGATCCCAGAGGAAGATCGCACCTGCATCATCAGCGGATGCGAGGGTTTTGCCATCGGGGGAGCATGCGATCGCTGTGACATTGCCGGAATGGCCTGTAAATAGGCGTAAGGCGTTCCCGGAGCTAATGTGCCACATGCGCACTGTTTTATCACAGGAGCCAGTAAAGACATACAGATTGTTTGGGTGGAAGCAAACGCAGTCGACATCGTTGTCATGGCCAACGTACATTTTGAGTGGTTCAATATGGTCGGTGGACCAAAGACGAGCGGTGCGGTCGTTGGAGCTAGTGAGGAAGTAATGTCCATGAGGACCCCAGGTCACATCCCAGATTGGATTATCGTGACTACGGTATGCGACGAGACATGACCAAGTTTCGAGCGACCATAAGCGAACTGTTTTGTCTGCGGAGCAGGAGAGAAGATATTGGGGCGCGGTTGAAGGACCGATAGAGTTGGGAGTTGCGATGGATGGCGAGAAGGAGACAGCGTAGACCGGGCCAGAGTGACCGATCAGACGGCGCGAGGATGAAGGTAGGGATAGGTCGAGAGGGTTTGGTGGGAGGGCTGAAGGCAGCGCTTTACCGTCAAGTGACCAGACTCGGATATAGGATTCGGCCATTCCGGCAGCCACGAGTAGATTATCACCTGAGAAGTCAATGCAGTTGATACTATGAAGCCATGTCAGTCGTTATCTTAGGGTTTGAAGCGTAGTCTATAAAGGTAAGCTGAACCCACCTATCGAAGGTGTTGTGAAATGTGAACATGGTTACGCTGACACCGGGTCCAACACCACCAGTTCTTCCGCCGATTTTGAAACGATCGCGATGCTCGATGACCTTTTGCACCTCCATAGCGACGTCGCGAGCGAGAGATGGAGGAAGAGGAATAGCATCGCGACTCGGCACGTCATCGGTAGGTTCTCTTTTGATGTGTTGGTCATACTCCTCAAGAAGTGAATTTTGGCCCGGCTTTGGAGGATTTTTGGCATCTTCTTCCTGAAGCTGGGCTCGCACATCATCTTGCAGCTCTGGTTCCGATGGAAGCGGACCAAGGGACAGTTTAGCCAGCACGAGTGGAGCGTTGCGATCAGTGTTTGCTGAACCTGGGTTATGACCTGGAATTCCTTCATCCTCAGCAGGAAGATCTTCGTCGACACTAGTTCTCGCAAGAATGGCGGCAATGCTCCGTTCATTACCAGCCGCTGCTCGGTCTACAGTGAAGATATGCATGTAATTCGTTAGTGTCGCGATTATGACAGCGCCTCCCTCCCGGTCTTTCGATTCAAGAAATTGTATGAGGTTATTGAAGGCCATGACGCTGAGCGTGAGCCGGTATTTGTTATTACGGTATACATGCGCAACATGGCTATCCTCCAGATGCTGTGGAAGCCGGATTGGTGTGAGGGCGCGAATGTCGTCTTCGTGCTCGCGAACGAACTGATCCTTGTAGGTCAAGAAAAAGTGTTCGCATTCTCTCGTATAGTACTCGGCGGCGAGGTCCAGAAATGAGTAGACGAAGACAGGCCAAAGTAATCTGCGAAGCTCCGGCTGCACAAATGGTCAGATCAAATGCTGATGTTAAGCCTGAGAGACTTGCCTTATACAGATCAAGATTATCCTCAATCCATGTCCGCAGCAAATCTAGATCACTAGTCAGTTTATCTCAAGCAAAGGAATAAAACTCACCGCGATGACGTGACTAACCGAACGCTCTAGCATATTTGGCCCCTCCACTCTCCTCTGCTCGTGTGATTATAGGCCGGCCTTCAGCGTCTTGGTGTGCTGATTCCTTGCGAAGCATCGCTTCTGTCCGATTATAGCCCTTTTTACCTAGATATTCTAAAACCTGCAATCGCGTGTGAGCGTCCATTACAAGGCACATCACAAAAAAAGAATAAAGTGAATTTTTTTTTATGTCGGGTAAGGCTCAATGGTTTGATCCATACTATCTTAGTTGTTGAAATTGATCCAGAGTAATTTGATTAGGTGATGAGGAGTTTGGTAAATAATGTGAATTCGCAGAAGGCTTTGGCAAATATGCCTATTGTTTGACGAATGCACGTTCCGTAAAAATATTTTCGAGGAACGAGATGAGGCTCGCGAGTTTCTCGCTTTATCTTGTGGTGAATATGTTCCTCTCCCTAATTCAACAATTTACTCATAAATGTGGTGGCGGTGTTCGAGTTGATGAAGTTGGGTATTTTGGATATGTGATTTTGCCATCTTGAGTACCATAATAGCACCTCGTGCTAGTATTAAGACAGTTCGAGTAGATGAACACGTGCTCTCTGGAAGGGTGATATACCTCGCTGCAGGGTACATTGCTCTGCTGACACGGGCCACAAAACGGTCGATATTTATCCCTCACACGGCGATATTGTGGCGCTGGTCCGTAGTTGCAAGGTGGCTGAAGGTGGCCGTTTTCGAACTTAGTGAAGGCGCAAGGATGCTCCAAATCTTTCCTCATTGACTCCATATTCTTGCAAGGAGCATATGACCCCTTCGAATGCGCATTTAGAGGTGGATTTAAAGTCGACAGGTTTGACACGTCGGCCCCCGCATGCGACGGCTTCGTGGAATTAGGTTCCAGCAGGTTTCCGGTGGCGGTCGGCGGATAATAAGTTGGGAAGGGCAAAGTGAAGACAAGAGGAGCAGAAAGGACCTACAATTTGATTCAAATTTTGCTGCGACTGACTTCCTCCTGACGCTCCTGCCGGCGGAGGCACATTTGCCTGTTGCGACTGCATATGCTGCGGTGGAGGCATTCCTGCGCTCGGAGGCCCATTACTAACGCTCATGCTCCTCGCTCCTGGTCCACTAGGTCCAGGAGGTGGCCCAGACATTGTGAGAGAGTATGTTATAGGGTGTTTGCCACTCGCTGTCTCTTTCACCTCGTCGCGATAGGTGAGTTAGTGGGGGTTTCCATGGGCGTAGGTAGCTTCGAAGGGTGAAGGGAGCGTTCGTAAGGCTGAAGAAGGCTAGCAGAAAGCAAAGTGGCGAAAGGTAAAAGTATAGCGATTCCGTAGGCTACGCAGCTCTTGCTTTGTGTGGTGAAAGGCTACTATGAAGTTTGATGGAGTGCCGTTTAGCTTTACCTCAGCAAGCTCAGACGTGATTCTGTTGGTGCGGATTTTCAATCGGTCCGCAAGCTAACTAACTACATTTGTGCGAAACCACCAGAATCACGTCTGAGCCACATTTCCAAAGTTTCTTAGATTTCCGACGAAATCCGCGTTGCGGAGATTGCGGATATTAAAATAACTCAACACCAGGACTTTATATCATTCCCTAAAGTTAATCAATTATACAACAGAACGTAGGCTTTTAGAATATATCATTTTTATTACTTAGGTATTTTTAGGTCTTATAATCATTTTCATTAAAAAAAAAAACGCGTTATTAGCAATTCTGTGACCATATATAACTTTATTAAACGCTAGCTAATATATATAAAACCTATATAGATCTATAATAGCCACCCTAAAG